>Ga0209395_1008177_pt1 | contig 10740 bp, 8 predicted proteins | sample GOMGulsemesocosm_3_FD_184635 | JGI IMG/M metagenome (GOLD analysis project Ga0209395, IMG submission 184635) | Methane-oxidizing microbial communities from mesocosms in the Gulf of Mexico - GOM9D Gulf of Mexico (SPAdes) (version 2) | ecosystem: Environmental > Aquatic > Marine > Cold seeps... | reverse complement strand
GTATTTCTATCAATAGTCTTTCTAAATCTAAAGTCAATTAAATTGATTAATTCAGTTGAGGCAATTTCAATTTGTCTGTATTGAGCAGATTGAAAACCTGATGCTGGTGTTAATGTATCTCTAAATTTCATGTATTGGTCTACATCCATACCGTCACCCATGACGTCAAATGAATTACATAACGTATCAAAATACCTACTGATGCGCATTAAATGTTTTATGAATTTTTCCGGAGCAATATCTTCAGTGTGAGAAATTTGTTTCATTTCCCAAAGAATCATTTTAAACAATAATTCATTGATTTGATGATACATGATAAATACCATCTCATCAGGTAATTGTGTTCTTTGTGTTTGTAGACCTAATAAGGCATCTACTTGTGCAAAGTCCCAATATGTCATTGGCTCTGCATATAATAATCCAGATAAGTGCACATCTGCATTTTGCCCCATTGCCTCATACTTTTTATCAATGGCAGCTAATAGTTCTTCTCTATTCATTTTGTAGTTAATTAGTTAATAGTATATCTACATGGTGTAAATATATTTATCGTAATTTTAAAATTATTGTGATTCAACAAGTTTTAGAATGTGTAATTTGAACTTGTTAGTGTGTTAAAAACACGAGTAATAAATCTAACAGTTAACTAATTTGTTAACTGTTAGATTGTTAATTTATGATAATGGTGATTTTATATTAATATAACCGGCAATTCCATTAATAATATGGAATGATGAACAGCTATGGTTAATACCTTTATTCACAATTATAAAGTTTTAAAAATTGAATGAATTAAATCATCAATTTTTTCGGCATGCATTAAATCTTCAACATTATGATTTTTCATAATATCCTTAATGAACACATCTTGTTTCATACCTTTATCCCAAGCTTCAGAATAGCGGATGTTACTGAAAGATACTTGCGAATATAAAGGCATGTATTTTTCAGGATATAGCTCTTGGATTTTACGTTCGAAACGTTTTTGTAATAAAAATTCAGGATCCGCTACATAGTCTCTCATTACAAAATAGTTATGTAAGGATAGATCTTGAACTGCGTCACCATCTGGTTTTCTCAATGTTTGATACGCTTCAAAAATTGTAGTCCAATCATGGTTTCCATGAGTGTCTACGTTCTTTTGCATTAAATCCCACATGACCGAACAATCTTCAAAAGCAGCATTCATACCTTGTCCATAAAAAGGAACAGTGGCATGTGCAGCGTCACCCATTAAAGCTGTTTTACCAACTGTCCAGGGGTAACATCTTATTATTGCTAATGCAGATAATGGATGGCTTTCCCATGCATCACCTATCTCAGGCATCATTTTATAAAAATCAGGGAATTTTGTTTCAAAGAAATCATTAACTGCTGTCTTAGAATTTAATTTGTCAAATGAGCTAGTAGTACCTTCAAAAGGCATAAATAGTGTGCATGTAAAACTTCCATCTTCATTAGGTAAAGCAATTAACATATACCTCCCTCTTGGCCAGATATGTAAAGTGTTTACGTCTAATTTATAGCTTCCGTCTGCATTGGCTGGTAATAATATCTCACGGTAACCATCTTCAATGTATTTTTGAGAATAGTTGAATCGATCTGATTTTTGCATTGCTTTTGTACGTATAGCTGAAAATGCACCATCAGTTCCAAAAACAATATCAGATTTATGCTCGTATTTGTTACCTGTTTCTTTGTCTTCTAAGTATACAATACCATTTTCTAAATCTGCACCAATACATTTCTGGTTGTAATTAATGACTGCTTTACCTTTGTTTTCAGCAATGTCCATCATAGTACAATTAATACCAGCTCTTGATACTGAATAAATGGCTTCACCATCTAGTCCATATGGTTGATACGTTAAATTACCTTCCACATCATGCATGGTTCTACCATTCATTGGTATCGCAATTTTTTCAATTTCTTGCTCTACATTAACGTTTTTAAAAGCTTTCCATCCTCTTGTCGATAAAGCAAGATTAATTGATTTACCTGCTGATATATCTGCTTTTCTTAAATCACTTCTGCTTTCAAAAATAGTTACTTTATAACCTGCTTTAGACAAATAGACAGCCCATAATGAACCTACTAATCCTGCGCCAACAATCGTTGCTGTTTTTTGACTCATTATATTTCTTTTAATTTTGGTTCTAGCATAACAGTTCCACATTTGTCACATGTACAAAGTTCTGTATTTGCATAATATTCATCAAGTAATTTTGGTAACTGAGTTACAATGTCTCCTAAATGAAATGGTGCTTTATGAAGTTCGTTATTACAATTTTCACAGTACCATGAACAGTAATCTAATTCGTCTGGTTTTCTTAATCTTTCAATGACAAGTCCAACAGTATTTGGGCCTCTTTGAGGAGAATGGGGTACTCTTGCTGGTAAAAGAAAAATTTCTCCTTCTTTAATTTCTACGTTTCGAACTTTTCCATCTTCTATAATAGGTAAAGAAATATCTCCTTCTACTTGATAAAAGAATTCTTCTCCTTCATTGTAATGAAAATCTTTACGTGCATTTGGACCACCAACGACCATAATGATAAATTCGGTGTCTTTGTATACTACTTGGTTACCTACAGGCGGTTTAAGTTTATCTCTATTTTCATCAATCCATTTCTGGAAATTAATTGGAGGTAATATCATGCGTTTTAAGTTTGTTAGTTAGGTATAATATATTGTTAGTTGACGACTAATATCAGCCACCAACTAACAGTTTATTTAATATTTATAGTGTCCCTCTTTTTTCTTGTTCTCTTTCGATAGATTCAAACAATGCTTTGAAGTTACCTGCACCAAATCCTTTAGCCCCCATTCTTTGTATAATTTCAAAGAAAAGTGTAGGTCTATCAGTTAATGGTTTAGTGAAGATTTGTAATAAATATCCTTCTTCATCAGCATCAACTAAAATTGATAATTTTTGAAGTTCTTTAATGTCTTCATTCATCATTTCCATGTGAGTACCTAATCTAGCAGGGATTTCATCATAATATGCTTGTGGTGGAGGTGGTAAAAATTCAACGCCATTCGCTTTTAATTGCTTAATTGTTGCAATGATGTCATCTGTAGCTACTGCCAAATGTTGAACACCTTCTCCCTCATAGAAGTCTAAGTATTCTTCAATTTGAGATTTCTTTTCTGCTTTTGCAGGCTCATTAATTGGAAATTTAATTCTACCGTTTCCATTACTCATTACCTTACTCATTAATGCAGAGTATTCGGTGTGAATTTGTGTATCATCAAAAGATAAAAAGTTAACAAATCCCATAACATCTTCATACCATTTTACTACAGTATTCATTCTTCCCCAGTCTACATTACCAACCATGTGGTCAATAAATTTTAAACCTGAAACTGGTGGGTTGTAATCAGTCTTCCATTCAATAAAACCTGGTAAAAATGTACCATTATAGTTTTTACGTTCAATGAACATGTGGATGGTTTCACCATACGTATAAATACCTGCTTTAACAATTTCTCCATGCTCATCTGATTCAACAGTTGGCTCTAAAAATGATTTTGCACCACGTTTAGTTGTTTCCTCATACGATTTTCTTGCATCATCAACCCAAAGGGCAACAATTTTTACACCATCACCATGTTTAGTTACATGTTCGTTGATTGGTGATTTACTATTCATTGCTGATGTTAATACAATTCTAATTTTGTCTTGTTTTAAAACATAACTAACCGTATCTTTTGATCCAGTTTCTAGTCCTTTGTAGGCACATGATTGAAAACCAAAAGCTGTTTTGTAATAATGTGCTGATTGCTTAGCATTACCTACGTAGAATTCAACATAATCAGTACCTAATAAAGGTAAAAAATCTTGTGCTCCTTCAAATATTTTTTCTAAACCGTAATTTACGGACTCTACTTTTTTGCTCATAATATTTAGTTTTAATAAGAGGTTTGATACTCCGTTTAATAGTTGTTGTTATTCAGTTATCCATGATTTATAATAATCATCTACTTCTAAATTTAGTGCTTCTTCTGTAATCATAACAGGATTAAAAGGATCAATCATAACTGCTAATTCTCCTGTTTCTGTTTTACCTACACTTCTTTCAATTGCACCTGGATGTGGTCCGTGAGGAATTCCACCAGGATGCAATGTGATTTGGCCTTTTTCAATGTTATTTCTACTCATAAAGTCACCATCAACATAATATAATAATTCTTCAGAATCAATATTTGAATGATGGTAAGGTGCTGGAATAGATTCCGGATGATAATCGTACAGTCTAGGCACGAATGAACATACTACAAAACCTGCAGCTTCCCATTGTTGGTGAATTGGAGGTGGTAAATGAACTCTTCCTGTTATAGGCTCAAAATCATGTATTGAAAAGGCATATGGATAATGAAATCCATCCCAACCAACGACATCAAATGGGTGATTGGCGTGAGTATATTCCCACATGACACCTTGTTTTTTAGAAAGTACTTTAAATTCACCTTTTTCATCATGAGTTTTTAAATCTTTTGGTAATCTAAAATCTCGCTCACAAAATGGAGAACTTTCTAAAAGTTGACCAAAGTTATTTCTGTAACGATTTGGTGTTAATATTGGGCTGAATGATTCAATATAAAGAATTCTGTTGTCTTCTGTATCAAAATCAATTTGATACGTTGTTCCTCTTGGGATAATTAAATAATCACCATATTTGAAGTCAATGTCTCCATACATAGTTTTAAGCTTACCAGATCCAATATGAATGAATAACATTTCGTCTGCATCTGAGTTTCTATAGAAGTAATCTTTTGAAAATTCTTTAGGTGCAGCTAATCCAATATGTAAGTCATTATTTGCAAATAACGTTTTTCTACTTTTAAGAAAGTCTTGTTCTGGTTTTAATGAAAACCCTTTAAAACTTAGAGCTTTCATGTTTTTGTCAATTGCTATCTTAGGAGAAACATCTTCTCCTCTTTTAATTTCAGAAACAACAGTTGGCGGGTAAAGATGATAAATTAATGAAGACATTCCAGCAAAACCTGCTGTACCAAATAGTTCTTCTTGGTATAAACTTCCATCTGGTTTTTTAAATGTAGTATGTCTTTTATGTGGGATTTTCCCCAATGAATGATATCTAGGCATTGTATAATTTTTTTGTTATGTTAATTTATAGTGTGTCTAAGTAAATTTTAAATTCATTCAGGATTACGGATAATCAGAAATTTTAAATGACTTAATAGACCTTGCCAAGTTGGTTTCATATTTTTATGGGTAGGTGAATTAACAAATATACAAAAAGTTTCTGAAAATATATGACTGATTTTTATCATAGCTGGGATTCTGTTGAGCTAAAAAAATCCTATCAGAATTAACTAATAGGATTTTAATATTAAGCTATGTCTTTGTTTAAGCCTTTACTTCAATCGTTAAATCAAGATTTAAATCTTTTAATTGCTCTTTATCAATTGGTGCTGGAGAATCAATCATGATATCACGACCACTATTGTTTTTAGGGAAAGCAATGTAGTCTCTAATAGAATCAGAACCACCCATAGTAGCAACTAATCTATCTAAACCAAATGCTAAACCACCATGCGGAGGAGCACCATATTCAAAAGCATTCATTAGAAATCCAAATTGTGCTTCAGCTTCTTCATCAGAGAAACCTAACAATTCAAACATTCTTGCTTGTAATTCTTTATTGTGAATTCTAATTGAACCACCGCCTAATTCAACACCATTCATGGCTAAATCATAAGCATTAGCTCTTACTTTTCCTGGTTCAGTATCAATTAAATGCATGTCTTCTGGTTTAGGAGAAGTAAATGGATGATGCATGGCATGGTAACGATTTGTGTCTTCATCCCATTCTAAAAGAGGGAAATCTAATACCCATAATGGTGCAAATTCGTTTGGATTTCTTAATCCTAATTCATCACCCATATGTAAACGTAAATCATTCATTTGAGAACGAACCTTGTCAGTTTCACCACTTAATACTAATACTAAATCACCTGGTTTTGCATTAGTCGCTTCAGCCCATTTAGCTAATTGCGTTTGGTCGTAAAATTTATCTACACTTGATTTGAATGAACCATCTTCATTCACTCTCATGTAAATCATTCCCATGGCACCAACTTGGGGACGTTTAACCCACTTAATAATGTTGTCAATTTGTTTACGCGTATAAACAGCTGCTTGTTCTGCGTTAATTGCTAAAACAGTCTCCGCATCATCAAATACACCAAAGCCTTGTCCTTTTACAATCTCAGAAACATCACAAAATTCCATTCCAAATCTAATATCCGGTTTGTCTGATCCATATTTCTCCATGGCTTCTGCATAGGTCATTCTTGGAAAGTTTCCTTCAAAAGTATGGTTTCTACATTCAGTAAATAAATGTTTTACTAATCCTTCAAATGTATTTAATACATCTTCTTGGTCAACAAAAGACATTTCACAGTCAATTTGTGTGAATTCAGGTTGACGGTCAGCTCTTAAATCTTCATCTCTAAAACATTTAACAATTTGATAGTACTTATCATAACCACTTACCATTAATAATTGCTTAAATGTTTGTGGCGATTGAGGTAAAGCATAAAACTCACCTGGATTCATTCTACTAGGTACAACAAAATCACGTGCACCCTCTGGTGTAGATTTGATTAAGTATGGAGTTTCAACTTCCATAAAATCAACTGTGTCTAAATACTTTCTGGTTTCTAAAGATACTTTATTTCTTAATTTAAGTTTTTCCTTAACTGGATCTCTTCTTAAATCTAAATAACGATATTGCGCTCTTATTTCTTCCCCACCATCTGTATTGTCTTCAATAGTAAAAGGAGGAGTCTTAGATGCATTTAAAATAGTTATTTTATTAGCTTTTAATTCAATCTCTCCAGTTGGAATATCAGGGTTTTTTGAATGGCGCTCAATAATTTCACCTTCAATTTGAACTACATATTCACGACCTAAATTTTTAATTTGAGCCATTACTTCATCACTTACCACACCACTTTCAGCAACTACTTGCGTAATTCCGTATCTATCTCTTAAGTCAATCCAAGCAATATTACCCTTGTCTCTTATCGTTTGAATCCAAGCGGATAAGGTTACTTTTTGACCAATATGCTCTATTCTTAATTCCCCACAGGTATGCGTTCTGTACATAGTATATAAATTTGAAAGCGTAAAGATAGTTAATTTAGTTAAAAGAGTCTCTAGATGGTAACATGGATAGTTGAATTATTATGTTACTAATTTGATTATCGCAGTTTTGTAAGAGATGTGAGTGAAAATTTTGTAAAAAGTCTAACTATCTATATTGATTTATAACTAATTGTGAGCATAAAAAAACCCAATTTGAATTAACAAATCGGGTTTTAAATAGTCGGTTAAGTTTAAATTACTTAACTAAATTTTGGAATGCAGCATTGTCAAGGAATTTAATAAATTCTCTATCTTTTACGGCTTTAGATTTTAAACTAGCATCTTTTGCAATTGCAGAAGTTAAGTTATTAGTTAATAAATCTAAGTTATTTTGTCTAGCTCCAATAATTGCTTTAAGGTAATAACCTATTGCAGTATTGTTATCAGAAGATTCGTCTAAAGTAGTTAAAGCAGATTCGTTATCACCAGCTAATACTTGTGCTAATGCTTTATTGAATGTGTTTTCAGAACCCATGTTACCAATTGCTTGGTCATAATCTCCATTTTGAATATCAATTAATCCTAAGTTATATTTAACCTCAGAACCAGCAGATAATGCAGAGTTAAATAATTCAGAAGCTTTTTCTCTATTTCCTTCTTGTCTAGCAACTAAACCTAAGTTGTTTAAAGAAACAGCGTTCTCGTTTAAGCTATTTGCTTTTTCGAAGTTACCTTTAGCAGAAGCCATGTCATTTTGCATGTATTGAATTGCACCAACATTATTAGGTCCTCTCCAATCAGTAGCGTATTGAGAAACAACTAAATTATATAGTCTTAATTTTTCGTTTAAATCATCAGATAAAGTAGCTGTGAATAATAATTCTTCAACAGTTAAAGTATCAGGGTTAGAAGTTGATAATCCTTTTAACTCTTCATCAGACCAACCAATTTTGTCATAAACAACATTAATTTGTGTTCTTCTTAAAGATGGTAAAATATCTTTTTCTAATCTTTGGTAAGTTTTAGACATTTTTTTAATGTCTTCTTCTCTTTGTACTGGATCTTTAGTCATTTCTAAAACTCTAATGATTAAAGCTTTGTCTTCTAAATCTGAAGCGTTAACTGCAGCTTTAAATCCATCCCAATCTTCACCTTTAGGCATAGTTTTGATCATTGCATCAGCACCTTCATAGTTCATTTTAGCTAAGATTTTAACCATTGCTTCTTTCGTAGAGTTTGCTCTATCATCAGCTAAAGTACCATTCTTACCAACTTCTCCTTCTGGTGAAGCAAAAGAAACTAAATTGATTGACTTAGGTGCGATTTTTGGGTTAGTCATTGCTGAATTCATCCATTCTGTTAATGCTTTTATATCATCTTGTTTTAATTCTCTACCAGAAATATTTGATTTGGCTTTAGAGAAATTAATTTGAGATTCTGCATAAACTTCTTCAGTAGTTCTAACAAATGCATCATTTCCTAATAATGACTTGTCATCATTTTTAATTAATAAAGGAGTGATAACTGTTCCGTCAGCAATTTTTTCTGAAGGGATTTCTTTTTCTTTTTTTCCTTTTGTGTAAACTCCAGAAACTGTTAAATCAGCATTTTCTAATTCAGGAGAATAAGCAATTACATCAGTGTAATTAATTGTTCCACCTGGTTTAAAGTTAACAGTTTTACCATTTCCAACAGCTTTTTCACCTTTAATTTCTATTGGAGAAAAAGCTTTATTACCTAACGTTGGTGTAAAAACAGCTGAACCTTTTTTAGGCATTCCTTTTTCTGGAACTTTAACTGTAATGCTTACTCTAACACTATCTCCGTGCATTTCAACTGGATCCTTATCTAAAGTATAGTCTAGATCTCCTATTTTACATCCTGTTAACAAACTTGTCGCAAATGCTAAAGCTGCTAATCCTACATAACCTTGTTTTTTCATGTTATACTGAGTTTACTTGATTTAATTTTATAATATTAGTGCAATAATAGGAATTATTTTTGGGTTAACAATAAATGTTTGAATTAAATACATAGACGGAAAAGACAATCAATACACAACTTTAGTGATTGGATTATTTATTCTTTTGATTAATTGTGAAATAGTTTTATTTGTCTTTGGGTGGTTCCAATTAGGACAAACATCAGCTAATGGGTATAGCACGAAATTTCGTTCTGCTAAATGTGAATGGGGGATGCTTAATCTATTGGAATTTATTATTTTATTGTTAAAATCAATGATGTCTAAATCAATTACTCTTGACGAGTATCCAATCTTATAACTTTGTTTCTTTCCTAATAAAATTTCTATCTTTTGTAATTCATCTAAAAGAATCTCAGGTTCTAAAAATGTCTTGACTTCTATAACTGAATTATAAAACTCTTCAGTTGAAGCGAACCCCCAAGGCGGAGTTTTATAGATGTCAGATTTTTTAGAAATAACTCCTATTTTGGATTGAATGAAGTGATAGGCTGAATGAATATTCTTTAGTTTATCTCCTAGATTTGTTCCTATACCAATATATGTAATATTTAATTTTGTCATTGAATCCGCAAAATTAGCAGCTTTTTTTTAATTTTGTACAAATAATTTAATTCTACTGTTTTGAAAAAGATACTATTGATTGAGGATGAAGAAAGCTTGTTAGACGTGTTGTCTATGAATTTAACTTTAGAAGGTTATAAGGTAGAAACAGCTTCTTCTGGTAATAAGGCTTTAGAATTAATAAAGAACACCTACGATTTAATTATCTTAGATATTATGTTGCCTGATGTTAATGGTTTTGATATTTGTGAAATGATTAGAAAGGATAGTCAAGTGCCAATTATGTTTATTTCTGCAAAAGGAACGAGTACAGATAGAATTAAAGGTTTAAAAATAGGTGGAGATGATTATTTGGTTAAACCTTTTCATTTAGAAGAGTTTTTATTAAGAGTACAAAATTTAATTGGTAGGCAAGAAAAAAACACGAATACTGTTGAGGAGTCAATATTGAATTTTGGTTCAAATTGTTCGATTAATTTCAAAACGTTCGAAATTAATTCAAGATTGGGAGTGGTTACTTTTAGCAAGCGAGAAATTGAGTTGTTAAAATTATTTACTCAAAAGCCTAATGAGGTTGTTTCGAGAGAAGATATTTTAAATAATATTTGGCCAGAAAACGCTTCACCAAATAGTAGGACTATAGATAATTACATATTGAATTTTAGAAAACACTTTGAAATTGATCCAAAGTCGCCTAAACATTTTATTAGTTTACGTGGGGTAGGGTACAAGTTTGTAAAATAATTTCACTTTTAGCCAACCTTTTCAAATTGGCTAACGTCTTGTATTATAGAAAGTGAATTATATTTACTTTTTGGTTTTAATTTCCTTGCACAAAACCTAAAAAGAATTGGCTATTGAATGACTATCAAGCTTTTCTTTTTAGGTTTTATTTTTTTTAAAAAATCACAAAAAAAACCAACTCATCTGAGTTGGTTTTTTATTAATTATATACAATCTATTTAATTGAATCTAATATTGATTGGAATAAATCGCGTCCATCCGTATTAGCTAAGCTTATGTCAGCTGCTCTTTCTGGGTGAGGCATCATTCCAAACACATTCATTTTTTTATTTGT
>Ga0209395_1008176_pt1 | contig 10740 bp, 10 predicted proteins | sample GOMGulsemesocosm_3_FD_184635 | JGI IMG/M metagenome (GOLD analysis project Ga0209395, IMG submission 184635) | Methane-oxidizing microbial communities from mesocosms in the Gulf of Mexico - GOM9D Gulf of Mexico (SPAdes) (version 2) | ecosystem: Environmental > Aquatic > Marine > Cold seeps... | reverse complement strand
GTTAGCTAAACGCCATGTCACTTTGGGAATATGCAAATCCGGTCAAATTCATGCGTCTTTCGGGCGCGGTTTTGCCGTGGGTTTCTGCATTGGCTGCGATCAGCATAGTCAGTGCATTGTACTGGGGGTTTTTCCTGACGCCTGAGGATTTCCGGCAGGGCGCCACCGTTAAAATCATCTTTATTCATGTGCCTGCAGCCATGTTGGCGATCAACGCCTGGTTTATGATGCTGCTAACTTCATTGATTTGGGTAATCCGTCGCCATCACGTTTCCGCCCTCGCGGCGCGCGCTGCTGCACCGATTGGCTTTGTTATGACCTTGATCGCACTGATTACAGGTGCCGTTTGGGGCCAACCGATGTGGGGCACTTGGTGGGCTTGGGATCCGCGGCTCACGTCTTTCTTGATTCTTGCGCTGTTTTACCTTGGCTATATGGCCTTGTGGGAAGCCGTGGATAACCCCGATACCGCTGCCGACCTGACTGCGGTTCTGTGCCTTGTTGGAACGGTTTTCGCGGTGTTGTCGCGTTATGCTGTGAACTTTTGGAACCAAGGTTTGCATCAAGGCGCGTCCATCGGTCGGGTGGAAGCTGTGACCGGAGCAGATGTGACTGAGAAGATCAGCAACGTCTATTTCTACCCGCTGGGGCTAAGCATCTTGGGGTTCGTTCTGTTGTTTATTGCGCTGGTTCTGTTGCGCACACGGACTGAAATCCGGGTGCGGCGCACATCAGCGTTACTGGCCCGCGAAAGGATTGGTTAAAATGCCTGAATTAGGTAAATACGCCTTTGAAGTGCTGATGGCCTATGGTCTTAGCATCGGGTTGATCTTGGCGCTTTGTGGGGCCAGTCTCTGGCGTGCAAAACGCGTTGAAAAAGCCCTGCGAGATGTCGAAGCAAGACGGGAAAAACGATGAAATTTAATCCGGTCATGGCACTGCCGCCTGCGATCTTTGGCGGCTTTCTTGTGTTTGCCTTCTTGGGGCTTGGTGGCGAAAAATCGTTTGATGGCCGACAGGGTGCGATTGCGCCTGATATGTTTGTTGTGCCGCTTGCAGATCTGCCAGAGATTGATCCCGCGGCCCTGACAACGGGTGGTGTGAAGCTTGTAAACTTTTGGGCCAGTTGGTGTGCGCCTTGTCGTGCCGAACATCCCAATCTGGAATTGCTGCGCAGTGAAGGCATGCCGATTTACGGCGTGAACTATAAAGACGATCCTGCCAACGCGATTGAGTTCTTGCGTGAATTGGGCAATCCTTTTGCCGCAATTGGAGCTGATCCAACCGCGCGGACGGCCTTGGAATGGGGTGTGTCGGGTGTGCCGGAAACATTCATCTTGGATGGGGAAGGGCGCATAATTCAACGCTTTGCTGGCCCAATCACGCAACGCACGCTTGAGGCTGTTATTCGCCCCGCAATAGCGCGCGCAGCGGGCGAATAATACGCAGCATTAGGACATCGCTCCCACATCGTGCATCCCTGTTCGTCTGAGGCCCTATCTAGGGCAACTGTCAGCTCAGGATGAACAACGTTGCCACCAAGACGAGCAGAACCCCTGTCTCTAGCAATGGGATTGGAAGGGAGGCTCGACGCGCGGCGCGTTTTGGGAAATCAAGATCAATCATAAGCATGATATTCTCTTAGATTGGTTAATTTTCTCCTACCCGAGAACGTGATCGCCGTTGAAAGCACAATCTTCATTGCTAAGACGTGTATTTTGCCGTGGGTTTACCCGCCTTCGTAATGCTCAGGGCAAATTGACAGCAAAAAACCCGAGTGTTTAACACCCGGGTTTTCTCATTTTTCAGACTGATTTTGGATCAGCTTTTGGCGAGGTTGCGCAGCACGTAATGCAATACGCCACCGTTTTCGATGTACTCAATCTCTACCGCGGTATCGATGCGGCATTTCAAAGTGATGTCTTTCACGGAACCATCAGCCATTGTGATCTGACAAGGCACTTCTTGCAGAGGCTTAATCGTGTCCAAACCTTTGATTGAAACGGTTTCTTCGCCGGTCAGACCCAAAGATTTACGTGAGTCACCTGAGGTGAATTCAAACGGGATCACGCCCATGCCAACGAGGTTGGACCGGTGAATACGTTCAAAGTTTTCCGCAATCACAGCTTTCACGCCAAGCAGCGCCGTGCCCTTAGCAGCCCAGTCACGCGAGGAACCCGCGCCATATTGTTCGCCACCAAAGATCACCAGCGGAGTGCCAGCCTCTTGGAACGCCATCGCCGCGTCATAGATCGAGGTCTGCGCGCCATCGGGGCCGTTTGTATAACCGCCTTCAACGCCGTCCAGCATCTCGTTTTTGATACGGATGTTGGCGAAGGTGCCGCGCATCATGACTTCGTGGTTACCACGGCGTGAACCGTATGAGTTGAACTCACGTACAGGCACCTGACGATCAACCAGATACTGACCAGCAGGGGTCGTGTCTTTGAAAGACCCAGCAGGAGAGATGTGGTCGGTTGTCACCATGTCACCCAATACAGCCAGCACTTTCGCGCCTTCAATATTGGTGATGTCTTTGGTGTCCATGGTCATGCCTTGGAAGTAAGGCGGGTTCTGAACGTAAGTCGATGCCGCTGGCCAGTCATATGTCTGGCTGTCGGTGGTTTCGACGTCCTGCCACTTGTCGTCGCCCTTGAATACGTCTGCGTATTTCTCAAGGAAGGCTTCGCGTGTCACGGTGGCTTCAACCAGTTCCGCAACTTCTTGCGTGGTTGGCCAGATGTCGCGCAGATAGACGTCATTGCCATCTTTATCCTGTGCGATCACGTCGGTTGCCAAGTTGATGTCGAGCGTACCAGCGATCGCATATGCCACCACGAGGGGGGGCGACGCGAGGTAGTTTGCGCGTACATCGGGGCTGATGCGGCCTTCAAAGTTACGGTTGCCGGACAGAACAGATGTCGCAACCAGGTCGCCTTCTGCGATGGCTTCTGACAGTTCTTTCTGGATCGGGCCAGAGTTGCCGATACAGGTCGTACAACCATAACCCACAAGGTTAAAGCCAACGGAATCGAGGTCTTTTTGCAGGTCTGCCGCTTCAAGATAAGCAGACACAACTTGGGAACCCGGCGCCAAAGATGTTTTAACCCAAGGCTTGCGATCAAGGCCAAGGGCCGCAGCTTTGCGTGCCACAAGGCCCGCGCCAATCATCACATAGGGGTTGGAGGTGTTGGTGCAGGAAGTGATCGAAGCAATCACAACTTTACCGCTTTCCAAGGTGTAATCTTCACCGGAAACCGCAACTTCTTTGCCCATTGGACGCTTGAATGTTTCTTCCATTTCCTTGCGGAATGCGTTTTGACCTTCGGTCAATGCAACGTAATCCTGTGGGCGTTTTGGTCCGGAAATCGCAGGAACAATCGTGCCCATATCAAGGTGCAGCGTATCTGTGTAAATTGGTGCGTAATCCGCATCACGCCAGAAACCGTTTTCCTTGGCGTAAGTTTCAACCAATGCAATCCGGTCTTCGTCACGGCCAGAAGTACGCAGATAACGCAGGGTTTCGCCATCAATTGGGAAGAAGCCACAGGTCGCGCCATATTCCGGTGCCATGTTGGCGATGGTCGCACGATCCGCCAGCGGCAGAACATCAAGGCCCTTGCCATAGAATTCAACGAATTTGCCAACAACGCCTTTGGCGCGCAGCATTTCAACGACTTTCAGCACGAGGTCGGTACCAGTGGTGCCTTCCATCATTTCACCGGTCAGCTCAAAGCCAACAACTTCGGGAATCAACATGGAAATCGGCTGACCAAGCATCGCTGCTTCAGCCTCAATACCGCCAACACCCCAACCCAGAACAGCAAGGCCGTTCACCATGGTGGTGTGGGAGTCAGTGCCTACCAGCGTGTCAGGATATGCAACTTCATTGCCATCTTGGTCGGTGTCAGTCCAAACTGTTTGTGAAAGATATTCGAGGTTCACCTGGTGACAGATGCCGGTGCCGGGCGGAACAACGCGGAAGTTGTTAAACGCAGACTGACCCCATTTCAGGAAAGTGTAACGTTCCATATTGCGTTCGTATTCGCGGTCAACGTTCATCTGGAACGCGCGCGGATTGCCGAACTCATCGATCATAACAGAGTGGTCAATGACCAGATCAACCGGGTTCAGCGGGTTAATCTTCTCAGCGTCGCCACCAAGGGCAACGATGCCGTCGCGCATGGCTGCAAGGTCAACAACCGCAGGAACGCCGGTGAAATCTTGCATCAGGACGCGGGCTGGGCGGTAAGCGATCTCGCGTGGGTTCTTGCCGCCATTGGCGCCCCATTCAGCGAAAGCTTTGATGTCGTCAACAGAGACGGTCTTGCCATCTTCAAAGCGCAGCATGTTTTCCAGCACAACTTTCAGCGCGGCGGGCAATTTTGAGAAATCGCCAAGGCCAGCAGCTTGCGCGGCGGGAATTGAATAGTAAGAAATGGATTGATTGCCGACCTGCAGGGTTTTGCGGGTTTTGGCGGTATCTTGTCCGACGGTGATGGGCATTCTGGCCTCCCTCGTGAATGTTCAGGGGTATCGCTGGCCTGCTTTTGCACCAGGTTTCGTGTTGGATCAAGGGGGGAGGGTGATTTTTTGTATACCAATGTACACAATTAACCACTGTCTGGGTATATCAGGCTTTTTCCTGTGCCGATTATTGTAACAATTAACACATCTCAATCGCAAAACCTTGATTGGCGTTTGAACGGGGCCGCATGTAGGTTGGGCGAAGACAAGGATACAGGCCTATGATCAGACAGATTCTTAGCGGTGCTGCATTTGCAGTGTTCTCCCTGACTGCGCCCCTCATGGCACAGGACAGCAACCCGGTTGTGATTGAACTTTTCACCTCACAAGGGTGTAGTTCCTGCCCGCCAGCGGATGCGTTGCTGTTGGAGTATGGGGACCGGGACGACGTCATCACTCTCGCCCTGCATGTGGATTACTGGGACTATATCGGCTGGCCTGATACATTCGCCCGGCCAGAGCACACAGATCGCCAACGCGCCTATGCCAGTGCCGCGCATAAACGCATGATCTATACGCCGCAGATGATCCTGAATGGTGAAACCAGTATTGTAGGCAATCAACCTGATGATCTGACCCTTGCTATCAGCAATCACTTGGGGCGGCAGCCGCTAGTCTCGTTGCATGTTCAACTTCACGGGGCGGATCTGCAGATATCTGCTCAAAACCTTGGGTATGACAGTGCGGATGGGGATCTTATCGTGCAGATTATGCGTTATATCCCAGAGGAAACTGTTGAAATCCGACGTGGCGAAAACGCGGGCAAAAGCATCAGCTATGGATCTGTTGTCACTGGGATGGATGTTCTGACCCGTTGGGATGGGCAATCGGATTTACGCTTCTCTACCGATGTTTCAAGTGATGATTTATTTGTTGTTCTGGTGCAGGAAGACAATCACGGCCCAGTTTTGGCAGCCGCACGTTTGCGCTGAACCCTCTCAATTATTTCGGGCTTCCAGCGCCGGTGAATCCAGAACCATTGATCCATATGCGCATGGGTGATTTCTTCCAACGCGACGTTCAATTGACGTAACATTGTTTTGGGGTCTGAATGTTCAATTGGTTTACCTGTACGGATCTCAAAACTGATACCATCTTCACCGCGAATGCCCCAGACAGGCAGTAAAAGCGCATCATATTTCAAGGCCATTACGGCCGCTGACAGGCTGGTCATTGCTGGTTTGTCAAAGAAATCCATAGGCTCACCCGAGGCTGTGTGGTTGTCGATGAAGAAACCCAACACGCCGCCGCCGCGTAGAAAGCGCATCATTTCAACCTGACCCTTACGGGAACTGGGGAAGATCGGGGTGCCAATTGCAGCAACGGATTTCACATAATGTTCGTTAAAGAAACGATTGGTCATCGGGCGATAAAGTGCGCCTATGTTGAAACCCTTGGCAATCAAGGCCGCACGCGGGGCATCGTAATTGCCAAAATGCCCTGTAACCAAGACCACTGGACGCCCCTGTTCACGGGCGTCTTGCATGGCTTTTAATCCTGGGCCGGTGATAGGCATTTGCGCGGCGTGTTCTTTAAATTCCTGCCCTGAATAGATCTCAATTAGGGAGCGGCCCGCATTATTGGCCACGGCGTGTTCTAGACGCTTTACCTCAGATTTTGGCAGCTCCGGCATGACATAGGCGAGGTTATCACGCACCCGCTTGCGCCATCCCGCCAGCGGTGCAACGATATGCTCAAAGATGCGGCCAAACAGTGCCACGCGCCAGCGATAGGGTAAAACCCGCATCAAACCAAGCGTCGCATGCGCCAAAGTGTTGACCGCGTAATCTGGGATGTCTTTCCGACGAAGTGCCATAATCTGCCGCCTGTTCCTGACTGAGAGTATCTTGGGCATACGTCAGGGCTATGTCTATCGCAAGCGCATTGACCTAGGCCCAGCGAAGGAGCAGCATCTTGCGCAGGATCTATCGCCTTCTGCAAATGTAATTTTCATTCTACTTCTACCAGACAAACCGTGACATTAGGCGTCTTCTGCTTTTGGTTCGGCCTCTTCTTCTTCTTCAAGTAAGACGATTTCCTCTGCGTCGGCTATACGGCGCAATTCGGAAATGATTTTGCCCATCGCTGATTCACCGATTTCTTCTTTGACCTCTCCACGGGCTTCCATGTCTTCGCGCAGACTGTCCGCCAGGCGAGAGGACATTTGAGACAGCATGAATTCTACGGTTTTGGCGTTGTCACTTTCGGGATCGGCAGAGGCGTAAGCAAAGGCATCAATTTGTGCGCCAGTTTCAACATCGCGCAGGATTTTGGTCACATCCATCGGATCAAGCCGTGTCGCAATATGGGCGAAGGTGAAGATTGATTTTCGCACCTCTTTGGCGAATTCTTTATCCTCACTTTCGAGGCTTTCCAGCAAATCATCGCGCACCGCAGCTTTCGCTTGGTTAAGGATCGCCCCAACGCGGTTTTCTGCGGCCTCTTCAAAGGCGACGGGCGTGTGTGAATCCAGCTGGCTGGCCAGAGAAAGACCGATGCGTTCAATTGCATCGGGGCTGACGGTGCCAGTCATGGACATGGCCCAAGTGATTTTGCGGGCGATTGCGCCGGGCAGAGAGCTGAGAAGTTCAGCGGCACGGGGCACACTTAGTTTTGACAAGACAACAGCGGCAATCTCATTGCTTTCGCACATCAGCATGGTGCGCAGCATGTCATTTTCAAGCCGTTCCAAACGCAGCCATGGATCCGAAATCGCTTTCAGACCGATATCTCGACGCATCTTCTGGATCGTGGTTTCATTTATCACGCCTTCTAGGTCGGTCAATGCCCCTTCCAACCCACGAGAATTCGTTAGGCCAATTGTCACCAATTCGCGCAAAAATTCCTTGGCCACATCGTGGGCAGTTTCGCGCTTCACGATGCGCATGGATGCCATGTGTTCGGTCAACAGAACTTGCGCCTCTTCTGGCAGGTCAGAAAGGGGAAGTTTGATATCTTCGTTTAACAGAAGCCGCATTAGAATTGCAGCTTTCTGGCTTTGTGGAAGCTTAAGCGCGGCCGGGGGAGGGGATGTGGGCATACCGCCAATCGCGGGAAGCGGCGGGGGCAGGTTTGGCAATCCGTTGGGCAAGGGGTTCTCCACGCGTTCATCGGCACTTTGGCCGGTTAACCCGACTATGGCCGATGAAGCGTTAAGAGACCCCTTACACCCTACAGATTATTTGCGAAAATTAGCTTTCGCCAAAGACACGACGGAAGATCGTATCAACATGTTTGGTGTGATAGCCCATGTCGAATTTCTCATTCACGCCATCTTCGCCAAGGGCTGCCACAACTTCGGCGTCGGCCAGCAGAAGCTCACGGAAATCAAGGCGTTCTTCCCAGACTTTCAAGGCGTTGCGCTGTACCATGGAATAGGCATCTTCGCGGGATACACCAGCTTGGGTCAGGGCCAAAAGCACACGTTGTGACATCACGAGGCCTGGGAACTTGTTCATGTTGTCCAACATATTCTGTGGGAACACGAGCATTTTCTCAATCACGCCAGCTAGGCGGTGCAGCGCGAAATCAAGGGTGACGGTCGCATCTGGGCCAATGGCACGTTCCACGGAAGAATGCGAAATATCGCGTTCATGCCAAAGTGCCACGTTTTCCATCGCCGGGATCACAGCCATACGCACAAGACGCGCAAGACCGGTGAGGTTTTCAGTCAGAACCGGGTTTTTCTTATGTGGCATCGCGGAGGAGCCTTTTTGCCCCATAGAGAAGAACTCAGCGCCTTCCAGAACCTCGGTGCGTTGCATGTGACGGATCTCAATCGCGACGTTTTCAATGGAAGATGCAATCACACCCAAAACGGAGAAGAACATCGCGTGACGATCACGTGGGATCACCTGAGTGGAAATTGGCTCAGGGCGTAGGCCGAGCTTCGCACAAACATGTTCTTCAACGGCGGGGTCGATATTGGCGAAGGTGCCAACAGCGCCGGAAATCGCGCCGGTTGCGATCTCTTCACGTGCCGCTTCAAGGCGTGTTTTGTTGCGATCCATTTCGGCATAGAAACGCGCAAATGTCAGACCCATGGTGGTGGGTTCCGCGTGGATACCGTGGGAACGGCCGACGCGCACAGTGTCTTTATGTTCCAACGCACGGGTTTTCAGGGCCGCGAGAACGCGATCAAGACCTGACAGCAGGATATCAGCGGCGCGCACCATCTGCACATTCAGGCAAGTATCCAGCACGTCAGATGACGTCATACCCTGGTGTACAAAGCGTGCTTCATCAGAACCGACATGTTCCGCGAGATGGGTCAGGAAGGCGATGACGTCATGTTTGGTAACGGCTTCGATTTCGTCGATGCGCGCCACGTCAAATTCCACGTCCTTGGCTTTCCAAACAGCGTCGGCATTTTCGCGTGGAATGACACCGATATCGGCCATGGCGTCACAGGCGTGTGCCTCGATCTCATACCAGATCTTGAACTTGGTCGCAGCGGACCAGATGGAAACCATTTCGGGGCGGGAATAACGAAGGATCATGGGCAAGGCCTTTATGACGGGTGTGCGTTGCTCCCAGTCTCATAGGGGGTGGGGCGGATTTTGCAAGTCCTGAGCGGGGAAATGCACAGATGCCGCGTGTCACAGTCATTATTTGCCTCAAATAGGGGCTTCTGCGAAACAGGTCATACGTTTTTTCATTGTCCTCAGCACGATTGCCAGTTTCGTGGCGTTTTTGTTCAGCTATGCGGGCGCTTTGCATCCTTTGAGGGATTCGCTGGTATCTCGGAGGGCGGATGTTTCTTTTGGCTTCGGATCTAGCATTTTCACGGCGTATGTGGATCAAGGTAACCTCGCCCTACTGTCATCTCTAGGTACAACACAATCCGCTTGATCACTCCGCCAAGCGCGTCTTGATCTTTGAGCTGCTTTCTAATGTTTTATGCACCGGGCATTTATCCGCAATTTCCAATAGGCGCTGACGCTGATCCGAGTCTAAATCACCTTCCAACCGGATCATCCGGGTAAAGCTGTCAATTTTTGCTCCCTGAGGTGCTAAACTGCCATCGCCAGCATCTTGCGCATGCACTTTGTCATGGCTCACATCAACGGCGACATGATCCAGCTGCCAGCCTTTGCGGCGGGCATACATGCGGATCGTCATCGAGGTACAAGCCCCAAGCCCCGCCGCTAGAAACCCATAAGGCGACATACCGCCATTGGTACCCCCATAGGCCATGGGTTCATCAGCAAACGCGTGGTGGAAGGGGCCACTTTGAACATCTTGCAAGAAACCATTGGCGTCGGCCTCTGACACACGTACAATGCCTTCTGGTGCACCGATGGGGGGCGCGGGTGGGCGCAGGTCCATGTATTTGCCAGCCCAGCTCGAAATTACCTCAGCAGCATATTCCGCGTCACATGGATCCGTGATCAGATGGTCGGCCTTATCAAGGGTGACGAAGCTTTTGGGGTGTTTCGCCGCAGAAAATATTTCGGCGGCATTTTCGATGCCTACAGTGCTGTCTAACGGCGCATGCATCACAAGAAGGGCGCGGTTGAGGTTTTCAATATCGAAGGTCAGGTTTTCACCTGAAACATCATCAATGAATTCCTTGCGGATAGTGAAAGGGCGCCCGCCAAGGTCAACGGTCGCTTTACCTTCCGTACAGATTTGATCCAAGGCCCCACCGAAGTTGTGGGTCACATGTTCTGGATCAAAAGGCGCACCAAGGGTGGCCACGGCTTTCACGGTCTCAATGCGCCCGGCAGCTTTCAGAACCGCAGCGCCCCCAAGGGAGTGCCCAATTAGCAGGCCAGGTGCCATAGTGCGCTTAGAAAGATACTCAGCGGCCAAAATCAGATCATCAACGTTTGAAGTGAACGAGGTGTTCTCGAACTCCCCCTCAGAGTGCCCCAGACCTGTAAAGTCAAAGCGTAAAACCGCAATGCCCATGCCTGCCAGACGCGCCGAAATACGTCGTGCCGCGTTGATATCTTTGGAACAGGTGAAGCAATGCGCAAAAATTGCAGTGCCCAGATGTGGACCCTCGGGCAAATCAAACCGCGCGGCAAGATCGTCACCACTGTGGCCTTTAAATGTTACGCGCTCTGTGGGCATCCCAGCATCCTCGTTAGCAGAACCGTAACCTGACCTCTCGCATGAAGTGTTGCAAGCTGCAGGGCCTAAATCTCACGCGAAGGTGAGGTCCCGTGCGCCAGAGTGACATTTACGTGATCTGGCGCTGGTTCCGAT
>Ga0209395_1008173_pt1 | contig 10743 bp, 12 predicted proteins | sample GOMGulsemesocosm_3_FD_184635 | JGI IMG/M metagenome (GOLD analysis project Ga0209395, IMG submission 184635) | Methane-oxidizing microbial communities from mesocosms in the Gulf of Mexico - GOM9D Gulf of Mexico (SPAdes) (version 2) | ecosystem: Environmental > Aquatic > Marine > Cold seeps... | reverse complement strand
TTTCTCGCAGGTCTTATAGATAGTCGTGGTAGGCGATCCCTGAGTATGCGTTTTGAAGCGAGTAGCTCTGTTGGTTCGAACGTCTTGTTAGAAACATTGGATGTTTGCCGTTCAATATTCGTAACCAACAGAGGCATATTCCACTTATCAAATATAGTAAATTAATCGATTGATAAATGGATTGGTCCAACTATAAGTCATTCAAAAGGACAAAAAATCAGTTGGCTTTTGCTCCTTCGTCGCTAATTTTAGCCAACAATTTTTTGCCTCTTAATGAGGCGTTGGTATGACTCCCCACGTCAAGTTAAACCATAGAAATCTTTGCTTTTTTTCGAGCCATAATTATCTCTTTTTAAGTTGAGTGAGTTAACGCATAGAATGAAGCAAGTAATTTCGTCGGTTATCATGCTGATATTCGTGGATTATTAACCAGTTGGTTAACAGCGCCTACCTTACTTATTCCGTCGTGGCACCTAATTTCAGTCTATGCTCGTGGTTCAATAGCGCGTAGCGCTATTGCCATCCTAACGCCCTCGGTGGTTATGCCACAGCCGATGCTTGATCCAATGAGCTAACTCAAAACTTTTTATCATGCAGGTAACCTTGCAATACGTGCTTTTGGATCGATAGGGATTATCACAACTTCTCGTGATATTGCCCAAATATACGCGATCATTTCTCTGGCGATTGCCGTAACCACGACATTACGATGTTTACCTTTTTGCATGAGTCGTTGATAACGTCGGCAGAGTCTAAGTTGTGCTTGCCATGCAATATCAATGATTTCTTTAGGTAACCCTTCTTGGCGTTTTTGTAGTTCTGTCGAGATATTCGCTTTATGTTTATACGTTTGCGCCCCTTCAATTAATAACCGTCTGGCTCGTCCATTTCCGCATTTAGTGATTTTCCCTAGTCGATGTTTATCCCCACTTGAACTTTCGCTTGGTACTAAACCGAGATATGCCATTAATTTTCAGGGATGATCGAAACGTCTTAGATCCCCTAATTCGGCAATAGTGCCAACGGCAACTAACATTCTTACGCCTCGCATGGCTTGTATCGCTTTCACCACCGGATAATATCGCCATTGCTTTACTTGATGCTCTAATTCATTCACGAGTCGAGCCACGCGCTTTGTTCGTTCAGTGATAGTTTGTATCATTTCTTGTAAAACGATTTGTTGGCTATGGTGAGGTAAAATAAGTTCAGTTAACCAGCGCAAATGCTTATTTGACCAATTATCTTTCACTGCACATTTTATGTTATTTCTTAAAAACAGTCCTTTAAGTTGAAACTTCCCATCTTTTAAATCTTTCATGGCAGTTTCGCGGGCACGAGATAAGTCACGAATAGCTTCATCCTCGGCTTCGGGTACATAGATAGTCGTTAAGGTTTCCGCTTTAAAAAGTTTTGCTAATTTAACGGCATCTCTTTTATCTGTTTTGACTTTATCGCCTGGTTTCTTTGGAATAAGTGAGGGGGCAACGATATAACAACAATGCCCCAAACTCGTTAGCAGTCGATAAATCCAGTAACCACAAGGGCCAGCCTCATAGATAAAATGCAGTGTTGCCTTGGAATATTTTGATTGCAACTGTCGAGCGAGTTTTATAAACGAAGATTTATTCGTATTTATCTTTCCTAATGACTCAGCAATACTGCCACGTTCATCAGTTAAAACAGCAAGTTGAGTAAATGTTTTGTGGGTATCTAACCCAATAAAAACTATGCTATTGTTATTCATGCTAGCCTCCGACTTTAGTTATTTAACAAACTAATTATGGCTCTGGCTTTTTAAGTTAACCCACGATATTGGAGGCTAGCCTCGTGGAGAGTCATTATGTCTAAGCAATAAATATGCTTCAAGAATATCCAATAAAACCTAAGCGCCTTAAAGACCTCAATGGTTTTGGCCCTAGAAGTGAAGAAATACTTGCGGAAGTGGGGATTCATTGCGTTGAAGACTTCATGGAAATAGATCCTTATGATCTGTATAAGTTGCTGAAGCCGATGAAAGGCATGGGGCTAAACTCTATTTATGCAATTCTTGGTGCTAGAGAAAATGTATCCTGGATAGAGATTAAAAATACAAGAAAGACAGAAATTTTAATGCGGCTAGATGATTTGGGCATGGCTCCAAAATGAATCGCTTAATCGAGTAGCCGGAGGTCTCTAACCTCCAGCCCCCACAACACCCTGCATGCGGCTCCGCACAGGGCGTTTCACTTAGGATAGTGAAGCGCAATCCAACCATCTCGCAGTGAATATAACCCTTCAGATTTTAAGTATTCAAGCGATAATGCTTGGTTAATCCTCGGAGTTTTCGCACTACGCCATGGCCCTTTACTGCTCGATCGATGGGGTCAGTGTCGTTGATATTTATTCTGTATGTTAACTAATTGATTTTTATTGTCTTGTGTTCTGTTTTTAGCAAAAAAATTGAGAGGGGAGTTAAACATTGTTAATAAACCTAAAATCAACGACACTGACTCCATCGATCACCTTTTCTCTGTGCTGTATGTAAATACAGCGCTCATCGTAGTGGTACTCGGGAATGATGTCAATATCGAGCGGGTGTCCCCGAAGTTTCTCCCGACCGATGTTTTTTAGAAAGCAGACATTACACATTAAATTCCGTTTATAAAACCGGGTTTAATTCATCAGATATAAAATCAAAGACTCTGCGGACTCGAAGGTTCGTTCGTAATTCTTTATGGCATACCAACCAAACGGGTAACTGCATTGTAGGCCCAAAATGCTCAAATGCTCGAATCAAACGTGGCTCTTTATCACCGAAGTGTTCAGGGAAAAGAATTAGCCCCAAGCCCTCTTTACAGAGCTCTAACTGCAGAAGTTGAAATGAGGTAGTAAGCTGAAGATTTTTTTTAGATATCTGCCAGCCCTGCTGATTGAGCATCTCGGTAACTGCATTACTTTGCTCAAAACCAATAATTTGTATGTCAGTAAGCTCAGACGGGTCAGAAAATTTCTGAAACTGTTTTAAGTAGCGCTTTGTTCCATAGAGCCAAACTCTTTCTTCTCCTAGTTTTTTAGCTATCAAATCGCCTTGCATTGGACGGAAACTCCGAATGGCAATGTCGGCTTCTCGCCGTTTAAGGTCACTGGGTTTATTCGTCACAATCACCTCAATATCAATTGCAGGTTCTTCTTCCCTAAATTTTGCGATTATTTTTGGCAGGCGATATGCAGCATCCAACTCTCCAACAGAGAGAGTCACAAGGCCTTCAATTTGCTGGGACTGTCCACTGGCGCCTAAGGAAAAAGATTTAGCAGCATTATTCATGGAACGAGCATGCTCTAAGAGTTCTATTCCACTATTTGTCAAAACCAGCCTCTGCCCAACCCGTTCAAATAAAGTAACTCCCAACTCCTCCTCAAGTGCGGCCACTTGGCGGCTTAAAGTTGGTTGTGTCAAATCTAGCGCTTTTGCCGCTGCAGATAAGGTACCTTCCTCTGCCGTAACAAGAAATGCACGAGTATGGTTCCAGTCGAAATTGATTGATTTCCAGTTCATACGAATATGTATACCTTTTATACAGTTATCGGACTATATATCCCATATGTGTATATGTATAGTTAAAATCATTAGGAATTAATGAATATTTGGAGAGAATACAATGACGACTTTAGTTGTTGGGGCAAGCGGAGCAACAGGCCGTTTATTGGTAGAGCAGTTGCTCCATCAGGGCGAGATGGTGAAAGCTATTGTACGATCAGAAGATAGCTTGCCCGATTCTTTAAAAACAAATAATCTGCTAACTATCACTGAAGCAAGCCTATTAGATATGACAGATGAAGAGCTATTGGAGCAAGTTAAAGGCTGCAGTGCGGTGGCCTCTTGCCTTGGCCACAACTTCACTTTAAAAGGTATGTTTGGTCATCCTCGTTCTTTGGTAACCAATGCAACTCAACGTCTATGTCACGCTATTGAAAAAACGCAGCCAAAAGTGCCTGTAAAATTTATTTTAATGAATACAACTGGGAACCAGAATAAGCAAGCGGGAGAAGAAATTTCAACTGCACAGTCTATAATCATTGGATTGATTAGACACTTGGCTCCACCGCACGCTGACAACGAGCAAGCTGCTGCATACTTGCAGTCGAGCTATGGAACCAATCGAAATATAATCGAATGGATAATAGTTCGTCCTGACGGCCTAATTGACGAAAAGTCTGTCACAAACTATGACACCTACCCATCTCCAACTCGTAGTGCAATTTTTGATGCTGGGAAAACGAGCCGAATTAACGTAGCACACTTTATGTCACAGTTGAGCCTTAATGATGACACATGGCATAAATGGAAGAACCAAATGCCTGTGATATACAATGCCTCGATGTAATGCTTAGGAGCGTCAAGCTAAGAAAGATTCCTCGCAAGAGGTTATCGTGATGCATTGTGAAAAATCACATCACATGGCTTTCAATCGCTACAATGTGCTGCGCACTTCGCCGCTTATTTTGGCGTTAAGTATCTTAGAAATCTAATTAGAGTATTTACCATGAAAATTAATTATTTTGTGTTTGGAACAAATAATAAGGAAAAAGCAGTTGCTTTTTATGATGAATTATTTGATGGGTCTGGGTTAAATAAAATTCACGGCGAAGGACGAATGACATTATGGGGTAGTGAAGATTTTATGTTTGCCATAGCAGAGCCGTTCGATTAAAACGCAGCATCGAATGGAAACGGTACGATGTTGGGTTTTCATGTTGATTCAATTGAAGAGGTTAATCGATTACATAAAAAAAACCTTGAATTAGGTGGAAAGAGTGAGGGAGAACCTAGAATACGCTCTAATATGCATTCATCTTATGTAAGAGATTTAGACAATAATAAAATATGTTTCTATACGAGCAATGCTTAACAAGTTAATCACACAACGTTACTGCCAGAAGAGGCCTCCGCGGTATGTCTAGGTGTGCTAAGCTGTTTTACATTCCGATCGATGGGATCAGGATTAGCAGTAAATAAGTTAATTCCGGCCAATGAAAATTAGCTTAAGTAAAATCAAGAAAAGGCATTTACGAATTTATGAAACATATTACGTTGCTATTGCTCTTTATCCCACTAAGTACAACAGCCAAAGGTTTAAACTGTGCGAATGAATTCCATTGGCTCAAAGAAACGTTTGAACAAAATGACGCAGGCTTTCAGCATGCCATCTCCAGAGTAGGAGCAAACAGTTATAAAAGTCATAATGTTAAGTACCTTGAGTCGATAACAGAGATTAAAGATTTGAAAGAATGCCAGACGAAACTCAAAGGCTGGTTAACATTTTTTCGTGATGGTCATCTAGATCTTGAATTAAACACTGGAAGCTTGGCTGATGAGGGTTATGACTCTGCTGTCTATGAATTTGATGAAGTAGCCTTTAAACAGTATCTGAAACATAAGCAACATGAAGATTTAGAAGGTATATGGAGTTTTTCCAGTTATAAGGTTGGATTAAAAAAGGAAGGTGATAATTATAACGGCTATATCATAGAATCGACCAATTCAGGTATTCATGTTTTGTCGAAACAGTTGGGCTTAATAGTTACCTTTCAAAACTATCAAGAGTGCTGAAATCAATTGATTGTCATTCTCGGTTACTTCCCTCTATATACAGTCTTACATTTGATCTGCTACCAGCTTGGTAACAACTTGACACATAAATTTTTTATGTCTCTCTGTACAGTATGTGTAACACTACATTTTAATAAAAATTAAAAAAGGACGTCATGCGTATCAAAAGTATCGTTTATCCCGTATTGCTAGCGGCTTTATCCCTAAATAGCTATAACTCACAAGCATCACAGACTGACGACACGCCAATGCAGGGTATCATTGGCGGGGTCGAAGCTATACCAGGCGCACACCCGTTTATGGGAGCGTTGTTTTATTTTGATGCTTTCTATTGTGGTGCGTCACTTATTGATACTAATAAAGTATTGACAGCTGCACATTGCGTAGAGCCCTTACCTGAACGTTATACAATAAAGTTTGGTGGGCACGACATAACCGAGGCATCGCAATGGCAGAGCTATGATGTCGAAAAAGTTATTGTCCATGAAGGGTTTTCCAGCAATGGCAGCGACATTGCGATACTTGAACTCGTAAATCATGTAGAGGGTATTGAACCTATCAAGGTAATTTCACCAGATATGTTCGATTCTATAAACCATGGTGATATGTTAACCGTCATGGGGTGGGGCCAAACACGTGATGTAAACGATGATAGAAACAAGCTGCATCAGGTAGATGTACCCTTCGTTTCTATTGATGTATGTAATGACACTGTTCATCATGATGGCCGCATCACAGAATCTATGTTGTGCGCAGGGTTTGAAGAAGGTGGCAAAGATACCTGTCATGGAGATAGTGGCGGCCCATTGCTGCTTAATCGTAACGATCAATTATACCAAGTTGGTGTAGTTAGCTGGGGTGACCCTTGTGCAAAGCCGAATAAGCCATCTGTATATGCTAATGTCTCGTCTTTACTAGGTTGGATTTACCAGCATGGTTTAGAAACAGGTTTCGATGTAAGTTATAATCGCCAATATGTGCCAGAAGGTGAGCAATCCAAGAGTGTCATCCGTTTTAGTAATAACACTGGAAAACCGATGATGGTTTCTGAGGTATTCGTGCTTTCTGGCCAAGGGCAGGAGCTAGCCTCTATTGATTCATGTACATCTGCACCTCTAGATACGGGCAAAGAATGTAAGGTAGAAGTACAACTGGCAGATCAACCTGCGCAAGGTGAGTTTGTAGTAAAAGCTATGTTAGATGCGCCAGACATGCCTAACTTTGAGCTTCAATATCAGTATACCAAAGTCCCTGAAGCGAGTGGTGAGCTGACAACTGGACTTAATGTGAGCCCATTCATAACTTGGTATTCTGGTGGCGAACAACCTTGGTCTTTAGAAGACCCTGACGCGCAGCAGCCTGTGCTTGTTAGTGGTAACATTAGCGACCAAACAGATGACCCAGACGAAACAAAAGATTTTCAAACGAGTGTATTACTGGCAAATATAAGTAGAGATCGCGTAGAAAGTATTAGCTTTGATTATCTAGTCTCATCAGAGCAAGACTTCGATTTTTTGCGTATATTGCACAATGGTAAGAAACTCGTTGAAGTAAGTGGCGAAGATAATTCGTTGTCGAACATAGAAATTCCAATGAGTGATGGTCAAGATATACTCGTGTTGGAATATTTTAAAGATTATATTGAATCTCGTGGTGACGATGCTGCGTCTATTCAATCAATGAACGTGATTAATATTAATCATGCACCCACGATAGAACTACTCAATGACATTGTAACAGTGCGAAGTGAAATGGAATACGTTTTAGATGCCAGCGGGTCATTTGACCAAGACGGCGATAACTTTACTTTTAGCTGGGTCAACACTAATGATCCTGATATGGATGTCGGCACACAGCATAGCCTTAATCTTATGGCTGACAAAGTTGAAGAAGATACGCAGGTTTTTTATCAATTAACAGTCACAGATGAATATGGAATGTCAGCTTCAAGTGACATACAAGTGACTATTGAGAAAAATCTACCACCTATAGCCAGCATTGCCAGTGCAACGAAAAAAGTGAGTGTGGGTCAAAATGTGTTGATTGACGCTGCTGAGTCTTATGACCCAGAGCAAGATGAAATAACCTTTACTTGGCAGCAAACAAAGGGCCCTGCAGTTAGCTTACCTGCAGATATTGCTCGTTTTTCTTTTACTGCGCCAGCAGTTTCAAGTGATACAGAGCTAATGTTTACAGTGGTAGTAACAGACAGCTTCGGGGCAAAATCGTCAGAACATATTGTTATTACAGTAGAAAAGCCAACAAGCAGTGGTGGTGCAATGAACTTTATAATAATGTTGTTACTTTCACTAAACTATTTTGTTAGAAAAAGGACTCGAGTATAAAGGCGGGTTCCCCAACTTTTAAATTGAATGACTTTTTGATCCACATTGGCATCTATGTTCTGACCCGCTTCAGTCTAAATGATGTTAGGAGTTTAAAGGGGGGAGAATGAATTTAGTGGAACACCCTTTGGCACAAATACAGGCTGGAAATGGATCACTTTATGAAGCTATGAAGTGGTCAAGTAATATTAGCCACGATGTTGTTGTATAGTTGTGACATTAGAATTATTTAAAAAAGGAAGTTTTGAAATGTGAAATAAATATTTAGTCTTTTGTAGTTTAATCATGCTTAGTTGTTATGTAAGTGCAGCGGAAACTGATGCCACGCAACAACCAACTCAGGCAGACTATAAAGAGGGGGAAAAATGGGGTTGGAAATATAAAGGTGTAACTACAGGCGGGGAAGTACGTGCAGAAGGAAAAGAGGCCAAGGTAATAACCAATCAAAAAGGCGTGCTCAGTATGTTGACTGAGAGTGGTACTATTCCATTGTCAAGCCGATTGAAAGCAAAACGTCACGATACTACTGGCCTTTGATGGTTGGCAAGAAGTGGATATTTGAGGAGCACTGGACAAGTGACGACGGTACGAAGGGTGCTATCATCCAGAATGCAGAGGTTTTATCTTTTAATGAAGAGACGGTAGAAGCGGGAACCTTTATGGCTTATACCATCAAATACAAAGGAAAAATTACGAATTTTAGAGGGTATAGCGCTGACACGGAAGATATTCAATTATATTCGCCTAAATTAAAAACTTTCATTAAGCTAACTCAAATACAAAATGATTATCTATATGTTGAAGAGTTAATTGAGTATTCTGAGCAATAGAAGCTAACAAATGCATCAAACCTGACTCCACAAGCAGGCCGGTTTTTTGCAAAATACACGACGCAAAAAATCGTCCGACTTGCTCCGCTGTTTATGCGAAGCGTTAAGCAAAAAAGGAATACATATGTTTAAGAAAGTAACTTTTTTAATTATTTTACTAGGGCAAATGGGATGCTCTACGTTAGATGTCCATCTATATGATAGCCCGGAAAAACCTGTAAGTGAGTTAGCAACTTTTCGCGTTCATGGTCCAAGTATTATCGTTGAGACGCTAGATGGACAAAGCGTAGAAAATTTCGGTAATGCGGGGAGAGTAAGCAAAGCATATACACTTCCAGGAGCACATACTTTTGGTGTATATACTTTTAGAGACGCTTATTGGAACCCACAGGCAACGGGGTATTCCTACGCTAAAGACCAGATTGAGGTTGACGTAAAAGCTGGTCATACCTACATATTTACAGTTCAACATAACAAAGAAGGCGCAGTCTTCAGTTATGAAGATAAAGGTGAAAACTACAATCCCTTGTGTCTAGAGCCGCAAGCTTGGGGTAACGTGCCATTCAGAAAAAAAATCGAGGTAGAGGGTTGCTAGTGCTTAACAAGGCAATCTACCCAAGCTGCTGGTTTCACCAGCAGGGACTCGCCAAGCATTGCTTGGCTCGCCGGTAATTGCGGCGTTATCGATACAAAATCTAATCCGAATAAGCTTTTACCCTTCACATGCTAACTTCCGGCTTGTGGCATTTCCTGACCTAATAGATTAGTACAACCCCCTTAATCGGAAACACCCCCTAAATGTAGTACATATTAGGGGCTTTATAGTCTCTGATAACTGTTGATGGGTGTAATCGAGGTGTAGATTAACGGCTAAGAGGTGTCAAACAAGTCAATTAAAGTCTAATTACATTGTTATATATAGTGGAGCAATTATTTAGTATTGTTTTTGCTACATGAACTGCTACAATTCGCCAATAAATTCACAATGTGTATTTTGTTGAAACGGCCAGTATATATGAGCTTGCAGCGTATTCATGTGTGCCGAGGTGTGGCTGCTTGGGTTGCCACCCAATCTATTAAATTATTAATCATTTTTCCTTTCCTATATCCTGTTATCTAACGATAGAAAAAACGTGTTTTTCTGCCCTAATTTTCAGAGTGAAACCTTCATGAGTAAAACAATAGCATTAGCAACTTCTATACAAGTACTAAGGAATTCAGACGCAGTATTGTTAGATGAAACTTTAGTTAGGCAAATGGTAAACCTCGGAATTAGAAAGCTTCATGATGCAGCGTCTTCTCATCGAGGTAATGGAAAATATAAGGGGCATAGTGCTTGGTCTAAATCAGCTCTATCAATACTTATAAAAAATAATGATTCGATGACAGGGATAACTAAATATTTATCCCATGAACATGTAGTACCTTTAAAAGTAGTAGTTGATAAAATTTTTATAACACCGAAGGATACGTCAATACAGGAGTACGTTGATATTATTAACCAGTGGGGTGTGGTTGCTATTATTACCAGAGAAGAAGATTTACTTTTTAGAACTTTTAAGCTTTCAAAAGGGATGCCTGAAGATTGGGATGGTAAAGATGTTTTTGCTCGCTATAGAACTGTTGGGTTATTCGAAGAGTTAGTTTTTTAATCAGAATTAATAGCTAATAAAAGCGTCCGTAGTGACAATTCCGGACGTCCGTAGTAAATTGGAGTTTCTTTGAGGGGATTTATTAAAGTTTACCGAATTAATTTTGAAATATGCTGTGAAGTGATAACAGATAAAGAGCAACTAACGCATTGATAAGCATCAGAAAGCAAAAGAGCCACCCTAAGGCAGCTCTTGCTAAAATATGGTGCTCGCTACGGGACTCGAACCTGTGACACCTTGCATGTCATGCAAGTACTCTAACCAACTGAGCTAAGCGAGCGGTTGTTAGTAATATTAACTAACGGGCGCTATGTTAGCGATATGAA
>Ga0209395_1008170_pt1 | contig 10748 bp, 9 predicted proteins | sample GOMGulsemesocosm_3_FD_184635 | JGI IMG/M metagenome (GOLD analysis project Ga0209395, IMG submission 184635) | Methane-oxidizing microbial communities from mesocosms in the Gulf of Mexico - GOM9D Gulf of Mexico (SPAdes) (version 2) | ecosystem: Environmental > Aquatic > Marine > Cold seeps... | reverse complement strand
GCTTCGCAGGTCTGTATTTCACCTGTGCCTCTTGACTCGACATTAAATAATAATTCAGTGACCTGAAGCCGATGTTGACAAAGAGGAACCACCCATGAGCAATCTTATTTCCAGTACCCATCTCAGTTCTACCGCTGTGGTAGACCAAGAGTCGATCAAACCTTTTCCAGGTTCAAAAAAAGTTTATATTCAAGGTAGTCGCCCAGATATTCAAGTGCCTATGCGCGCTATCGAATTGGCAGACTCACCCGCATCATTTAGTAAAGAAGCACTGGTTGAAAAAAATGAACCGGTAATGGTGTATGACACATCAGGTCCCTACACTGATCCAAATGTGATTATCGATGTGCGTAAAGGCTTAAACTCTGTCAGAGAGAATTGGATATTAGAACGTGATGATACACAGTTACTTGATGGATTATCCTCGCAATACGGTCTTGAGCGTGCTGCCAATTCGCGCTTAGATTCACTGCGTTTTAATTTAGAGCGTAAACCGCGCAAAGCCAAAGAGGGCTGCAATGTCACGCAGTTACACTATGCTCGAAAAGGCATAATTACACCTGAAATGGAATACATCGCGATCCGCGAGAACATGAAGTTGGTTGAAGCTAAGCTCAACCCAGAACTTAATTTTCAGCATCCAGGGCAAAGTTTTGGCGCGAATTTACCCAACGAAATCACACCTGAGTTTGTGCGTGAAGAAGTGGCTCGTGGTCGCGCTATCATCCCCGCCAATATCAATCACCCTGAAGTAGAGCCGATGATTATCGGGCGTAATTTTCTAGTGAAAATTAACGGTAATATCGGCAATTCAGCGCTAGGTTCTTCAATAGAAGATGAAGTGGCTAAAATGACCTGGGGTACGCGCTGGGGCTCTGACACTATTATGGATTTATCAACGGGTAAAAATATTCACGAGACCCGTGAATGGATAGTGCGTAACTCACACGTACCGCTCGGCACAGTGCCTATTTATCAAGCGCTTGAAAAAGTACATGGCATTGCAGAAGATCTAACCTGGGAAATCTTTCGTGATACTTTAATCGAGCAGGCAGAGCAGGGCATTGATTACTTTACCATTCACGCCGGTGTATTGCTTCGCTACGTGCCTATGACCGCCAAGCGCGTGACAGGTATTGTCTCACGTGGTGGGTCCATCATGGCAAAATGGTGCTTAGCTCATCATGAAGAAAACTTCCTCTACACTCACTTTGAAGAAATTTGTGAAATCTGTAAAGCCTACGATGTCTCTTTCTCACTCGGTGATGGGCTGCGACCTGGATCAATTGCAGATGCTAACGATGAAGCCCAGTTTGGCGAGCTAGAAACGCTTGGCGAGCTGACCAAAATCGCTTGGAAGCACGATGTACAAGTCATGATAGAAGGACCTGGTCACGTGCCAATGCACATGATTAAAGAAAATATGGATAAGCAGCTAGCTGAGTGTGATGAAGCGCCTTTTTATACGTTAGGGCCACTAACCACGGATATAGCCCCGGGCTACGACCATATAACATCGGGTATAGGGGCCGCGATGATCGGCTGGTTTGGCTGTGCGATGCTTTGTTATGTGACACCAAAAGAGCATTTAGGACTCCCTAACAAAGATGATGTGAAAACAGGCATCATTACGTATAAATTGGCGGCACATGCGGCAGATCTAGCAAAAGGTCATCCAGGTGCACAAATTCGCGACAATGCGATGAGTAAAGCACGGTTTGAGTTTCGTTGGGAAGATCAGTTTAATTTAGGTTTAGACCCTGATACTGCTCGCACTTATCACGATGAAACCTTGCCTAAAGAATCATCAAAAGTCGCGCATTTTTGCTCGATGTGTGGTCCGAAGTTTTGCTCGATGAAGATCAGTCAAGAAGTTCGCCAGTTAGATGATTCTGAAATAGCGGCAATCAGCGAAGAAGCTAAAAAAGGCATGCGAGAGAAAGCGCAAGAATTTAAGGATGCGGGCTCGCAATTGTACCAGCAGGTATAAGAAAGTTCACTCAGGGCGTCAAACCCTCTGAGTGTCTCTTTAATAGAGATGAATCAGGCGGAGCGTAAATCATCATAGGTTTAATTCCTCGCAGCTTGCTGCGAGGTTGTTGATTAGAGATGAATTAGGCGCAGTGTAAATCATCATGGGTTTAATTCCCCGGCTCTTGGCGCGTAAAATTGTTAACACCAATGAAACTTGAAATACCCCGCTTCACAAAGTGAAGATGAGCAAAGCGAATGGCTTGCCCTGGGGATCTTTATTAAAGAAATTAGAAGAAAATAAATAGCGACATTTATTAAGACAACTTTATTTAACCAGTAAGTGACTATTTTGTTTAACCTTTTGTTGGTACTCTCATGACTGTATAGCGCGTAACTAGCGTTTAAATGGCACTGGTATCAATATTTGAAGGAGTAAATAATGAAGTTAGAATCGTTGGCACTACATCATGGGTATGAATCTGAGCAGACCACAAAAGCGGCTGCTGTCCCAATTTATCAAACCTCTTCTTACACTTTTGACAGTACCCAGCACGGCGCGGATCTATTTGATTTAAAAGTGCCCGGCAATATTTACACGCGTATCATGAATCCGACTACCGATGTGCTTGAGCAGCGCGTGGCTGCGATGGAGGGTGGAATCGCAGGGTTAGCGGTAGCTTCGGGTATGGCTGCGATTACTTACGCGATACAGTGCCTTTGCGAAGTGGGCGATAATATTGTCAGTACCAGCCAGCTCTATGGAGGCACTTACAATTTATTTGCGCATACTTTCCCAAAACAGGGCATTGAGGCGCGTTTGATATCCGCTGATGATCTAGAGGCCTTTGATGCGGCGATTGATGAAAATACCAAAGCGGTTTTTTGTGAGTCTATTGGTAACCCAATGGGTAATATCGTTGATATCGAAAAACTAGCAGCCATTGCCCATAAACACGGTGTGCCATTAATTGTTGATAATACGGTGGCGACGCCATTTTTATGCCGCCCATTTGAGCTCGGCGCTGATATCGTAGTGCACTCTTTAACCAAATATATCGGCGGGCACGGTACTTCAATCGGGGGGATTATAATAGATTCTGGTAAATTTGATTGGGCGGAAAATAAAGAGCGCTTTGAAATTATGAATACTCCGGACCCTTCTTATCACGGTGTAATCTATACACAAGCTTTTGGTCCAGCGGCTTATATTGGTCGCTGTCGCGTAGTACCGCTGCGCAATACAGGTGCGGCTATTTCCCCATTAAATGCTTTTCAAATATTACAGGGACTGGAAACTTTAGGTCTGCGTATGGAACGCCATTGTGAAAACGCTGAGAAGTTAGCGGCCTTTTTACAGCAGCACCCTAAGGTGAGCTGGGTAAATTATGCCGCTCTTAAAGACAGTCCTTATTATCAGCGCTGTCAAAATATCTGTAGTGGCAAGGCATCGGGCATTTTAAGCTTTGGCGTACAAGGCGGTCTTGCTGGTGGCACGCAGTTTATTGATGCACTACAAATGGTATTGAGGCTAGTGAACATTGGTGATGCAAAATCCTTAGCCTGTCATCCAGCGACCACCACGCATCGCCAACTTGATGCTAAAGAGCTGTATATGGCCGGGGTGAGTGAAGATTTGGTACGTATCTCAGTCGGGATCGAAAATATAGAGGACATCATTGGCGATATCTCACAAGCTCTTGATAGCGTAGATGCTTAAGTATGGCGCTTGAGTCACTGCCAATCATAGATGCTCAGTTAGATTATGATTCGCAGTTTCTAAGCATTGCTCAAGCAGATTCTCTGTTTGAGCAGCTTCAAAAAGAGCTTCCCTGGCGACACGATGAAATTACGGTGTACGGCAAATCACATTTAATGCCGCGTTTGCATTGCTATCAATCAGAGAATAATTTGCAGTATCAATATTCAAATTTAACACTGCAAGCACAACCATATCATCCTAAAGTGTTACAATTGAAACGCTATTTAGAGGCACTCACGCAAACGACATTCAATGCTGTGCTGATTAATCTCTATCGCGATGGGGCTGATAAAATGGGCTGGCACAGTGATGATGAACCAGAGCTTGGAGAGTGTCCCGCGATTGCTTCAATTAGTTTGGGCGCCCAGCGTAGCTTTAAATTACGCCATCGTCAGAAAAAAGCAGCAGATATTACACTTGAGCTGCCACACGGCTCGCTACTGCTTATGTCAGGTGAAATGCAACGCTTTTGGGAGCATAGTTTGCCGGCGCGAAAAAATATTAGCCAACCTAGAATTAACTTAACCTTCCGCTATCTAAAACAGGTGTGAAAATCATTTTTTTGGATGCGTCAAAATGTATTATTGATAAGTTGTAATCTATGAATTTTAATAGATCACCTAGCAAGTAACTACTTTGACAGTTAAAGCTTTTTTATCTGCTATGAAAAAAAGCATAGAATACTGTACAAGTTCAATTTCAGCAGTATCATAGTTCATTTTCATCCAGAAACAGTCGCCTGCTGCGAACGTCTCATTGATCCAGTCTGAATACCCCTAGATTCAGTTGTTTGGAATAACCAAACGCCCATATCTAGTAGTGCTCATCTTGAATGATTGAATCGCTCTCGCGACGACCATGTTTTTGCATGAAAACGAGTTAACTCAGCTACCGAGTATGGATAAAATTATGAAAACGTTTAAAAAACTCGCCGTTTTAAGTGCTGTACTAATGGCTATCAGTGCCTGCAGTACTGTTGAAGGTTTAGGTAAGGATTTAAAAAAGGGTGGTCAAGCTATTCAAAATGCAGCGAAGGATGCGGCGAACTAATTTTTAGATCGCTTTCAGATGTACCACATAATTGCCATTTTATACTGTAATTTAAGAGCCACAAAATATGACTGTTACTCCCTCTTTTCGTTTTAGACGTTTACGTCGTACTCAAGTACTACGTGATCTTACTCGCCAAACTTACTTAAACGCTAACGATTTTATCTTGCCATTGTTTATTGAAGAGCAAATAGATACGCCGGTAGCGATAGAAAGCATGCCTGGTGTGGATCGTATTCCTGAAAAAATGCTTGAACAACGCGTTAAACAAGTATGGGATAATGGGGTGAAAGCGATTATTTTGTTTGGTGTGTCTCACAACAAAGATGATTGTGGTACAGATAGCTGGGATGAAAACGGGTTATTGGCAAGGTGCATCAAAATTGCCAAAGCCGCGGTGCCGCAAATGTTAGTGATTAGTGATAACTGTTTTTGTGAGTACACGGATCACGGCCATTGTGGCGTTGTTACCAATGATGATGTTGATAATGACCTGACCCTTGAAAATCTGCAAAAGCAAGTCATTAGCTGTGCGAGAGCCGGCGTTGATATGATAGCGCCTTCAGGCATGATGGATGGCATGATTGCAGCCATTCGAGAAGCATTAGATTCAGCCGGGTTTTCTCATATTCCGGTGATGAGTTACTCCACCAAATTTGCCTCAGCTTTTTATGGCCCATTTAGAGAAGCAGTTGACTCAAGTTTTAAAGGTACTCGTAATACTTATCAGCAAGACCCAGCTAATCCGCGTGAAGCGCTGGCTGAATCAATGCAAGATGAAGCGGAGGGCGCCGACATCTTAATGGTAAAACCAGGGCTTGCTTATTTGGATGTCATTGCGAACATAAAAGCGCACAGTGCGTTACCGTTAGCTGTCTATCAGGTCAGTGGAGAGTACGCCATGATCAAAGCAGGAGCAGCGGCAGGCGTGATCAATGAGAAGTCAATTGTACTTGAAACGATGACGGCGTTTAAGCGCGCGGGCTGTGATTTAATCATCACTTATTATGCTGAAGATCTGGTTAAGTGGATCAAGTAAGTCGATCGTATTAGCCCAAACAATAGAAGGGGACTATAGTGTCCAATACTCAAAAATTATTTAGCTCATTAATGGTGTTTGCCTGCCTACTGCTGGTGTTGAACTTTGGTTTGCGCTCATCAATGGGTTTTTTCCTGACGCCTATCTCAGAGCAGTTTGGCTATGGTCGTGAAGTGTTTGCTTTTTCACTGGCATTGCAAAATTTGTGTTGGGGGTTATTTCAACCCGTAGCCGGGGCGTTTGCCGACAGATTTGGTACGTTTAAAACGTTAGTGATTGGCGCCATAATCTATGCAGCAGGTTTATATTTTACCTCAATTGCTGAATCTGCTTTTGGTTTACATATGGCGGCGGGCTTATTAATTGGTATGGGGATTGCGGGCACTGGTTTCGGTGTTGTGTTACCGGCGATTGCACGATTAGTAGCGCCAGAGAAAAGGGCACTTGCACTCGGCGTAGGTACAGCGGCAGGATCCGCCGGGCAGTTTTTAGTTATCCCCGCCGCACAAGAGCTAATATCAAGTTTTGGCTGGCAATTTACGATGCTATTGCTAGCGTTTGGCGCACTGGCCATGGTGGCATTGGCACTTCCTTTTGCTAAAGATAAAGGAGTGCAAAAAACACAAGAGGTCAGCAATGATCTAACCATGAAAGAAGCACTAAAAGAGGCCACTGGTAATATTCATTATTGGCTGCTCATCGCGGGCTTTTTTGTCTGTGGCTTTCAGTTGGCATTTATTACCGTACATATGCCCTCGTACTTACATGACAAAGGCTTTGACAGTCAAGTTGCAGTGATTTGTTTATCACTCATTGGCTTCTTTAATATCATCGGTTGTGTCTTATTTGGTAAATGGTCAGGTGTGCACTCAAAGAAAAATTTATTAGGTATGATTTATTTCTTTAGAGCAATCTCAATAGCGGCGTTCATGATCTATCCCATTTCGTTAACCTCTGTCTATCTTTTTTCCATGGTGACGGGGTTTCTCTGGTTAGCGACAGTACCTGCAACATCGGGGTTAGTGGCGCAGATGTTTGGTTTGAAATATATGGGTACGTTGTACGGTATCGTGTTCTTAAATCATCAGCTAGGGTCGTTTCTCGGTGTATGGCTAGGTGGGTATCTCTATGACGATACAGGTTCATACGATATCGTATGGTGGAGCGCTGCTATCATTGCATTGCTCACAGCGATTATTCATATCTTTATAGACGAGAGACCGGTGTTGCGTATTAGGCAGGCAATGACTGCTAGTTAATAAACAGCGTTAATGTTGCCCTTGGCGCAGGTGGATCGTATTGACTTATAACGATGAGTTAAACTTAGTCTAGCTCATCGCAGAGTTACTTTTGTTAGCAATGGCGAGGGGCTAAATAGAGCTAGTGAGCCCTAATAACGATAGGGAGCACCGGCATTTTGCATCGTGACGGCATAGTTTTTGAGTATGCTCACGATCTTAGCCGAGCGATCACTTTTTGCGCCAATTTCATCCCAATATTCGTAAGCAGCTGTTTCTATGGCTTTCCATTCATCTTCAGGGATAGTCGTGAGTGCTAGTTTACCACCTGTGGTGCGATAATGTGCCTCGCCCCACCAATACCAGTGTTGGCGGTAATAGTGAGAGCTGTCTATACAGAGTTTAAACAGTGTTTGTAGGTGTGCAGGAAGTTCGTTCCAACGCTCTTCATTGGCGAAATAAGATCCGCTCCAAGCGCCAGAAATGTTATTGGTAAGATAGTAGTTGTTCACATCAGCCCAACCAACCGTATAAGCTTCAGTGATTCCCGACCAAGCGATGCCATCTAATTCACCACTTATCATGGCGTCTTTAACATCTTCCCAGGGGAGTGTGACTGGCACAACGCCAAATTTCTTTAAAAAATTGCCACCGGTTGGGAAAGTGAATATACGTTTACCGTTTAAATCTTCAATATGGCGAATCGGGTCTTTGGTGGTGAAATTACAAGGGTCCCAGGCTCCGGCGCTAAGCCATTTAACGCCTTTTACTTCACTGTAGGCTTCCTCCCATATGTCGTTGAGACCGTAGTGGTTAAATAACGTTGGAACATCTAGCGAGTAGCGGGAAGCGAACGGAAAATAAGCGCCAAAAACGGACACATCGACAGGCGCAGAAATAGAGTCATCATCGGATTGTACGGCATCTATTGTGCCTTGTTGCATTGCATTAAATAGCTCGCTGGTAGGCACTAGTTGATCGGCGGTGTAGAGCTCGATAACCATTTCACCATTGGCTGCTTTATTAAAGGCATCAATTGATGGTTTTATCACATGCTCTGCAAGAGAAGCCCCCGCATAGGTTTGTAAGCGCCATTTGATCGGTTTGCCTGTTGCCAGGACAAAAGGTGTGGTTATCACAGTAGTCGCTGTAACTGTAGCTCCTAAGCCCGCTTTTTTAATGAAGTCACGTTTGTTCATATCAGCTCTTTTTCGCGCTATGTATTAGAACTAACTTACAACTTTTAGCGACTATTCTCTACAGCTTAAGGAGGATTGTGTTGTAAAAGCTGTTTCAGTAGACCTGCATATTTCTGTTGACCCGCTGAAGAATCTATTACGTTGTTCTTTATTTCTATCATAACGTTTGGTATAGATCGGTTAGTACCATGCAATTGCAACGTATGGGTGACTTCATCAGCAGCACTGTATGGCTCATTCAAAAGAGTCTGCACATCGTTTATAGACTGGGCAGCCAAGGTCAGCTTCTCGGCCCACGCTGTATCCAAGTCATGGATAATCCCCATATCTAAAGAGCGTTCTACGCCTTTATAGATAGGATTAAAGCTATGAATAGTCACAATATAAGTATTTTTACCCGCTCGTGTATCTAGAAATTCACTAATGCTCTGATGAAAAGGGTAATAGAATGCATCCGCTCTCGCTTGTTTTTGTTGTGAGCTTAACGCGGAATTACCCGGAATATGCGTGGATTCACTCTTGCTAGGCACAGCGGTTTTGGAGCTCGGAGGACGATTACAGTCGTAGAGTAATCGAGAGTGAGTTTGGACAATAAGGGGGGCATCAAGTTGCAGTGCTAACTTTTCGCTTAACGCTTGTGCGCCAATATCCCAGCCTATATGAGTATGAATTTGATCCTGTGTTAGACCCAAATCTTGATATTGCTCAGGGATATGACAGCTGGCGTGTTCACAAATAAGCACAAAATCAGACTTGCCGTTTGGATTAATGATATTAGCTATGTTTTGATGCGTTAAATCAGGCACTTTTACACTCTCTAAATTGATTGTTTAAATGGTGGAGACATCAAACGAAATTGTCTACACAACTAATCTATTCACAATACTGATATTTACTTTGCTGCTTTGAGGGCTTGAAAGACAGGTTCAGATTGAAAATTACAACCTTAAAATATTTTGGTTAAATTTTTACATAATGATATTTTTATGTCAATATTTTTACATAATTGTAAAAATATCTTATGCTGCTAACAAGTGATCGAAACATCAGCTGAAAAACTGTATCTTTTAAGATGATTGGATACACTCGAGACTTCCTATTGTTACTAGGCAAAATATGATTGAAATAAACCCTGCTCAAATAAGTTCTCTAAATACCGTAGTTGAGGAAATCCGAGAACGCTATCAGGATTTCACACGTTCAGAGCGAAAATTAGCGGATGCTTTAATTGCCAACTATCCGGTAGCCGGGTTGGCCAGTATTACTGAGTTTGCCAAAACGGGTGAGGTATCTACTCCAACTGTTTTGAGAATGATTAAAAAAATTGGGTATAGTGGCTATCCGAAATTTCAACAAAGTTTGCGTGATGAGTTACAAGAGAGCTTATCTAATCCTATTACCAAGCATGAGAGATGGAACTCCAAAGCGCCAGAAGAGCATGTGATCAATCGTTTCGCAAAAGCAGCTATTAGTAATTTAAGTCAGACGCTCACGCAGATAGACCCTGCAATATTTGATCAAATAGCACTCTTGATCGCCAATACGCAATCAACGTTGTTTATTGCAGGTGGAAGGATTACGCACAGTATTGCCGATTATTTATTTACCCATTTACAAGTGGTACGAGAGGGGGTTCAATTGCTCCCTCCATCGAGCAGTTTGTGGCCGCATCAACTACTCAATATGAAACAGGGCGATGTGCTACTAATCTTTGATGTGCGCCGATATGAAACAGATTTATATAAATTTGCACAATTAGCCAAAGAGCGTGGAGTGGTGATTGTGCTGTTGACAGATCAGTGGATGTCACCTATCTCTAGTTTAGCCAAGCATTCCATTAATGTGCGCATTGAAGTGCCATCGGGTTGGGACTCAGCCGTAGTGACAGTGTTTTTTGTTGAAGCGCTGATTGCCGCGGTTGAAAATGAATTATGGGATGAAGCCAGTGATAGAATGCAACAGCTTGAAGGTATTTTGAATTCCACTAAGCGCTTTCAGAAAGGGTAACAATGACGTTTTTACCTAACGAAAAGTAAGTGCTTGAAGGACACAGATGTATTGCCAGTGACGAATTGATTAACCATTATCTGTCATTGATTGATCTTGGTTTGCCAATAAGGCAAGATCCATCATTTCTGAGGCAACAAATTTTAAACCAAACAAAAGTTTGAGCGATGTGCAGCAGTAAAATCAATGATTCAGGTACATAGCAGCGCGATAAATTGCCATACTGAGCAATCTAAAGTCTTATTGGGCATATTCATACTAATCTATACGTTTGGTGCTTAATAAACTATTTTATCAACTGTCGCGATAATGAAAATATCGTTAAAGTAGCTTTAAATTGTTATTTTAAGGGCATTTTCTGTGGAAGAAATTAATCTGGCGCTGATAGAAAAGGCAGCGGTCAACATCAATACTATTATCTGTAAAACCCCGCTAAAAAAATCGCTTAATCTCTCTCAAAAACTTAATAAGAATATTTATTT
>Ga0209395_1008169_pt1 | contig 10748 bp, 8 predicted proteins | sample GOMGulsemesocosm_3_FD_184635 | JGI IMG/M metagenome (GOLD analysis project Ga0209395, IMG submission 184635) | Methane-oxidizing microbial communities from mesocosms in the Gulf of Mexico - GOM9D Gulf of Mexico (SPAdes) (version 2) | ecosystem: Environmental > Aquatic > Marine > Cold seeps... | reverse complement strand
TATTTTAGGTATGCTATTAATCCATCATTTTGTTGGACGAAATGACACTTTACTAGATTTATCTAAAATATTACTTTTCTTTTTTTATGGTGCCATTGTTAGTTGTGTAGTTGCTCCTACCATTTGTATTGGAGTATTTTATGTACAAGGTATTTTAGCTGCTGATGATTGCCTTTTTTCCTGGCTAACTTGGTGGGTTGGTGATGTTATCGGGGTCTTAATTTTTACCCCGATTATTTTAGCTTTTGTAGCTAAGCCTCAATCAATTTGGTATCCAAGAAGAGCTACTGTTGCAGCACCACTAGGTCTGTTATTACTTTTGTTGTTTACTATGTTTTTTTATAGTAAACAACAAGAAACTAAGCGTATTCATACATTGTTTGAACATAGAGTCGAGCGTGTTCAGAATATGCTTGAAGCTGAGATTTATGCGCATAAGAATATAGCTGAAAATATTAGGGACTTTTTTAATGCTGATGAAAGAGTTACAAAAGATGAATTTTATTTATTAACACGTTCTAGTTTACGTCACCATCCCGATATTATCGCAATTGAATGGATACCTCGTATTGTCGGTAATCCCCAATCCCCTTTGTCTACAAGCAATAAAGTTCGTTACCCTATCGAATATATAGAACCTTATCTAATTAATAAAACAGTAGTGGGTTATGATCTTGGAGAAAATAAAAAAGTTTTACTTGATGAAATAGCAAATACAGGAAAGGTGCTACTAACAGGACAATTTCATTTAGAATACAAGGCTGCTCATTCAAAAGTATCTTCTATTTATGTACCTCTATATAAAAAGAATTTACCTAGTTCGTTATCGAAGGGAAAATCAGATTATTTGTTGGGGTTTATTGCTGTCATTTTTGTTATTGAAGATGAGAAAACAGAATCTTTGTTGGCTTTAGCTGATAACCAATTAAAAATTGAAATTAAAAATAATAGGGAAGTTATATATAGTAATTTTACTGATACTACCGTTAAACCAATTACATTTAATTCTTTAGAAGCAAGAAAAATACTTCGAGTACCAGAAAGTATATGGCAAATCACTTTCCGACCTTCGGAACAATTCTTATCAAGTCAAACAACTTGGCATGTATGGTGGATTTTGTTAGGAGGACTTGTGTTAACAAGTTTTATTGGTGTGGGATTGTTAGTTATTACAGGTAGAACTGCACATATAGAACAACAAGTTGCTTTTAAAACACGTGATTTAAACTCAATAAATAATAAACTAAATCAACAGGTTTTATTAAGGCAGAAATTAGAAGAGGAGCAGATATCACGAAATGAAATTTTAGAGTCTCTAGCTAAAGGTGAAGATTTTAAGGCTATTTTAAGTGCTATTGTTAAGAGTGCAGAAACACTAAACCCTGAGATGATTTGTACCATTTTGTTATTAGATGAAGAGGGTAAACATTTAATAAAGGGTGCATCCGTTAGTTTACCTGAGTTTTATAGTGATGCAATTGATGGTTTAAAGATAGGTGATGGTATAGGTTCTTGCGGAACAGCGGCCTTTACAGGAAAGCAAGTGATTGTGGAAGATATTATGAAGCATCCGTACTGGGAACATTTTAAGGAGTTAGCTCAATCTGCAGGAGTGCATGCTTGTTGGTCAGAACCTGTTATATCATCAAAGAAAAAAGTCTTAGGTACCTTTGGAATTTATTATAAAACACCGAAAGCTCCCAGCAGAAAAAACTTGGAGTTTATTAAGCGGATGGCTGGCTTAACAGCTATTACTATTGAGCGGAAACAGACAGAAGATGAACTGCGTATTGCTGCTACTACATTTCAATCTCATGATGCTGTTGTTATTACTGATATAAATGGAACTATATTACGTATTAATCAAGCCTATACTGATATTACTGGTTATTCAGAACAAGAAACTTTAGGTAAGAATGCCAATATATTAAATTCAGGGATGCATGACCAGGCCTTTTTTAGAGCACTATATTTAGAATTAGAAGACAAGGGACGATGGGAAGGAGAAATATGGAACCGTCGTAAAAATGGTAATTGTTTTCCAGAACGAATAACAATTACTGCTGTTAAACAAAACTTACAAGTGACAAATTATGTGGGTATTTTTTCTGATATTAGTGATAAAAAAGCCAATGAACAAGAAATTAATCAGCTTGCTTTTTTTGACCCATTAACTAAGTTAGCAAATCGGCGGCTATTTTTAGAACGTTTAGATCAAGCAATGATTACAGCAAAAAGACACAAATATTTTGGTGCTGTGATTTATATGGACTTAGATCATTTTAAATCACTTAATGATACCTTGGGTCATCGGGTTGGAGATCAGTTATTAGTTTTGGTTGCAGAACGCATTAAAAGTGTTATTAGAGAAGAAGATACAGCTTGTCGATTAGGTGGGGATGAGTTCGTAGTACTTATTTTTGGATATGATTCCTCAATAACAGAGATGATTGAACAAGTAGCTATTGTAGCTGAAAAAATACGGGATAAAATAAATAAACCCTTTGAACTGGAACACGGAAAACAGGTATTTTCAATAAGTGTTGGCGTTTCAGTATTCCCTGATAATGTAGATGAATCAGTAGAAATTCTAGAGCAAGCAGATACTGCATTATATCGTTCAAAACAATCAGGAAGAAATAGAGTAAGTTTTTATAATGCACAAATGCAGGAAGAGCATAATAGAAAATCTTCTATTGAACGTATGCTATTAACAGCATTAAGTAAGAAGCAGTTTGTTATGTATTATCAGGGACAGACTAATGCTAAAGGGGATCTTCGGAGTGCAGAAGCACTATTAAGATGGAATCATCCCGAGCAAAATATGGTTTCACCTGCTGAATTTATTCCTATTGCTGAAAATAGTCATTTAATAGTAGAAATAGGAAATTGGGTTTTATTGGAAGTATGTCAGCAAATTAAAAAATGGCAGCAAGCTGGCTTTTATATAGAACATATAGCGGTTAACATTAGTCCTAGGCAATTTAGACAAAAAGATTTTATAAAGCAAGTTCAAATGGCTATCGATACTGCTGGAATACAAGCTAAATATTTAATGCTAGAGTTAACCGAAGGTATTGTTATAGAAGATATTAACGATACTATTAATAAAATGTTACAAATTCAAATGATGGGGATTGCAATTTCTATTGATGATTTTGGTACAGGATACTCTTCTTTAGCTTACTTAAAACAAATGCCATTAAGTCAGCTTAAAATTGACCAAAGTTTTGTTAGAGATATTAATGTTGATACCTCTGATGAAGTGATTGTGGAAAGCATTATCGCTTTAGCACATAAATTAGGCTTGGAAGTGATTGCAGAAGGGGTGGAAACGATTGAACAATTACAGTTCTTACAAGATAAAGGCTGTAATAAATATCAGGGATACTATTTCTGTAAGCCAGTACCTGCAGAGGAGCTTATTAAAAATTATATATGATTATCAATATGCTCTAAAGCAATATTAGCTGATAAAAACTGATAAATATCATCATGATCAATAAAATTACTTAAGCCGAGTAATAGTTTTACATAAGCTGATTCAATAGACATATTCCAGATCATTTTAGCACCTTGCTCAACTAGAATACGTGTACTGTCATAGGATTCAGTATTTTTAATAGCAGGTGCCATATAACAATTAATATCGTTATTATGACATTTTAAAATAAAAGCTGTTAAGGAATGATTATTTCCCCAATCTAAAGTCGCACAGGCTGTTCCTGAGTGATAAAGATCATGGACAACCGCATCAACTTGGTCTAATTGAAAATGAGAATAATCGAGCCCTGGATAGGGCTTGATGAGTAAAACCTTTTTTGAAAAAACAGGTTTTAGTTGTATTGCTTGGCACGCGGATGTATCTAAAGGGTTAAGTTGTTGAAAAGTATTACCGTCAAAGTTTAAATAGGCTTTATGTTGCACACTGATAAAATCACCACTGAGTTGTAAGCAAGAAGCAAGTCTTGTGGCAATGTGTATAGAGGTAAGTTTATTTTGGTTTTTGTAAGGTACAAAAACACCTTTTTTTGCTCTTTGTAAAATAAACTGTAGAGCGCAGTTAAAGTTATCTAAGCCATTAGCTTTAGGGTTGTCTAACGGATAATCACTGGATACTAATAATAGAGGGATTTTAATAGCGTTAAAATATAGCCCTAGTGCAGCTGCCGTAAAAGCTAGTGTGTCAGTGCCATGAGTAACGATAACACCATCGTATTGCGAGATGTTTTCTGATTCAATCGCTTGAATAAGCGTTTCCCAATTAGATGGATATAGATTTTCACTTAATAGCTGTATTGGCTGTATTATTGTAAAGTGAAATTGTTGATTACTAAAATAGTTTTTCTTGTATAACTCGAGTAATTTAAAGCCTTGTTTTTTAGAGGTATCGATAGTGCCGTTAACTACAGTAGAACCAATAGTACCACCGGTAAAAACCAATAAAATATTCGTCATACAACCAGAAGCTTATCGGGTACCAAATACAACAATGGTTTTACCATGAGCAGAAATTAATTCTTTATCATTAAGTTCTTTTAATACTCTGCCAGCCATTTCTCGAGAACAACCAACAATACGGCCTATTTCTTGGCGAGTAATACTTAATTGCATACCATCAGGGTGGGTAATTGCATCAGGCTCTTTACATAAATCAAGTAATGTACGCGCTATACGCCCTTCTACATCCATAAAAGCAAGATCTTGGTATTTACGGCTAGTAATTAGTAAACGAGTAGAAAGTTGTTCACCTAACATATAGAGGATATCAGTTGCATATTCTGATAATTCACCTTTTAAAGCTTGTTTTAGGCGATCGTAAGAAATTTCAGCTAGCTGACATTTAGTACGTGTTTTAACGGTAACCGTTCTGGTTTCTGAACCTTTAAAAATACCTATCTCACCGATAAAATCATTTTTATTAAGATAGGCTAAAATAAGCTCATGACCACTTTCATCTTCAACGATGACACTGACAGAACCATCAACAATAAATAATAATTTATCACCAATATCACCAGGTCTTACAATAATGGCTTTAGCAGGATAACTACGGGTATGACAAAGACGTAAAAAATGCTCCAATGCATTTGGATTGTAATTCTTTTTTTCGATTAATGACATGTCAACTTACCCTGTTTACTAAAGTGTTATCAGCAGTACAATGCAGTATTTTTAATAATAAATCAATTATATCTGCAATCTCAATGTAGAATTATATAACTATTTTATTTAAGAGAGGATATTTTATGCAAGCTACGGTTAAATGGGTTGATGGTAGAGCATTTTTAGGTGAAAGTGGTAGTGGACATACTGTAGTTATGGATGGCCCGGCTGATCATGGTGGTCGCAATATTGGTATTCGCCCAATGGAAATGGTTTTATTAGGCGTTGGTGGTTGTTCGTCTTATGATGTAATGGATATTTTACAAAAAGGCAGAAACGAGATAATTGATTGTGTGGCTGAATTAACAGCAGAACGCGTTGATGCTGTACCTAGTGTTTTTAGTAGCATTCACTTACATTTTAAAGTGACAGGAAAAAACCTAAAAGAAGCGGTGGTTGAACGAGCAGTAAAACTATCAGCTGAAAAATATTGTTCAGCATCAATTATGTTAGGAAAATCAGTAGATATTACGCATGATTTTGAAGTAATAAATATTGAATAATTGCTAAGATGGGAATATTTAAGGCTGTAGAGACAAGGCATGCCTTGTCTCTACCCATATGTTAATTCAGGTAAAACTGAACATTATTGCCTGTCAAAACTTTTGGAACGATTAATAAAAAATAGAGCTACTTTTCCAAAGCCTCAATAATTTGTCTGTACTCATGCTCTCTAGGGCGATGTAAGAACAAACCTAATGCACCTAAAACAGAGAATATATATAAAGAGTTATATTCATCACCAAGCATAAACATAATAAACCCAAACATACCGACTATTTCTATAGTGACTAAAGTAATAATGGTAGTCATTAAATAACGATTTTTAGCAGAATTATCACCAGGCATCGTCTGGTTCAGTCTAAGAAGAATATGGCGTAATAAATTGCTAAGTGGGAATAAAATAATAGCGATTACATAGAAGATACTTCTAATAAAAACACGTTGTTCTTCAGCAAGGTTAATGCGTATATCAGTACCTATGGTATGACAAATAATATTATAAGTAATAAGCATTGTAAGCATGATGCCAACAATAACCCAATGGATGGTTAATTCAGACTTTTCTTGTTTGTAGCTTGTCATTAGAGTTCTAAGGTATTTTATTGATCGGATGAATTGGTTGGGTTTTTATCACGAGATACCCGATAAATTTTCATAATAACTAAAAAAGCTAGAAAATCATATACAGCATGAATAACAATAGGTGTTACTAAGTTACGTTCACCACCATAATCTAAAAACAAACCAAGATAAATGCCTACACTGGTTGCTAATACTGCATATAGAGGTGTAATGGCATGAACTAATCCAAAAAGTACATTGCTGGCAATTAATCCAGCAGTCATCCCCCATGAATTTTCCATCCAAGGTTGAATAACCCCACGGAATAAAACTTCTTCAGAAATACCGGCAATAGCAGCCAGAATAAATAAATCAGCCCATTTATATCGATATAAACTAGGGCCAAGAGTATCTAGTAAAATCTGTCTTATATTTTTTATGGAAGCAAACTTCATATGATCCATTGCTAAAAATATAAAAAATAACGGCAAAGTACCAAACAGGCCGTAAAGTACGGCATTTTCGGAAAAATATATATGTTCAAAAGGGTCAATATCAGCGATCCAGCCTAATACCACAGCAACAATGATAAGAGAGCCTTCGAAATAACAAGCCGTTTTAAAGAAATTCTCTGGTTTAATGGGGGAATTGTCCATAGATGTTAAAAGGGTTTTAATTTGAAATTAATGGGTTATTGTAATGTAAAGTTTTAGATTTGATTTAAATATAATAGACTTTAATGAATTATTAAAAGAGGGTTATCCATAAATTAAATGTTTTGTTATTACAACAAAGATAAAGCATGATTGTTTTCCCCCCTCACCCAATCCTTCAATAAAGCGATCAGATGCCTTGTTATTTTACTTTTGATCGCCTACTATCAAAACTCATAGAGGAGAATAAAGGTAGTATTAATGGCTTACGCTCGCATCAGTCCATATGCGGGAGCCTTGATTATGCTAATCTATTTTATGCAAACACCAAAAGAAGTTTTGATATGAAAAGAGCAGAAAACAAAGTTGTTATTGTTACTGGTGGCGCATCAGGAATTGGGCGTGAAACTTGTCTTTTATTAGCAAAAGAAGGGGCGAAAGTTGCCATAACCGATATTGAAAACAAAGCAGGGCAAGAACTAGCAGAGGAAATAAGTTTGTCAGGAGGTATTGCAAGGTTCTGGCATATGGATGTAGCTAATGAGAAAGAGGTTGAACAGGTTTATGCCGATGTATTTAAAGCATTTGGCAAACTTGATTCAGTGGTAAATAATGCAGGTATTGCAGGTACTGACAAAGCAACCCATGAATTAACTGAAAATGAGTGGGATGAAGTGATGAATATAAATGTAAAAGGGGTTTTCTTTTGTACCAAACATGCCATTCAGTATATGAAAAAATCAGGTGCTGGAAGCATAGTCAATATTTCTTCTGTCTATGGCATGCTAGGTGCTGGTGATATACCTCCTTATCACGCCTCAAAAGGTGCGGTTAGATTAATGGCCAAAAATGATGCAATAAGTTATGCAAAAGATAATATTCGAGTTAACTCAGTACACCCCGGATATATTTGGACACCGTTAGTAGAAAAATTAGGTGAGGGTATTGAAGGCTTTAGAGAGCAATTGGATAATCTCCATCCAATAGGACATATAGGTGAGCCCTTAGATGTTGCCTATGGAATACTCTATCTTCTGTCAGATGAGTCAAAGTTTGTAACAGGAAGTGAGTTAGTTATTGATGGTGGGTACACTTGTAAATAGATTTGAAGTATTAGCTAGTAAGAAATCATGGGGGCAGTCAGATTGATATTTAGAAAACTCACTTTTTCAATTGCCCTCATGAGCAGCCAATTCTGTTGATAATGGCGTCAACTGCATAGTGTTTCAAAATCAAGCCGGCTGCCCCCTTGATTACCCTAGCGGGCAGGTAAAGCATTTTTAGATATGTTGAGAGTCTTTGCAGAGTTCGAGACAAATATACGTCGAGAACGTCAATTAGAAGGTATTCCAAAGCAAAAGCAAAAGCAAAAGCAAAAGCAGAAGGGCGATATATGATGTAAACCAACGGCTAAGGCAAAGAGTGAACAAGTGTTGGAGTTAGTTGCTCAAAGAATGACTAAGAAAGCAGTAGCTGAAGAATTGAATAATGGCGTTGCTAGTGTTTATCGGAATATTGAGATGAAATTAATTCTAGCAATGATAGTTATGTAAAGACATTTTCTAGGTATATAAGTAACTGTTTTTGAAAAATTATGATAATAAACTTTTATATATGCTATTACTTTTAAACTGAATTAAGTTAGTTATGGATAAACGTATTTTTTGGAGTTATAGCATTTTATGGTTACTACTAAATGCTGTTTCATTTTATGTTCAAACTAAACAGACTAATGACTTTGCTAGTGAATTAGCAGCAGATCAAGGTAAGATGTTTTTTGATCATATTGTTTCTATGCGTTATTGGAATGCTTCTCATGGAGGTGTTTATGTTCCAATTACAGAATCAACTCAACCTAATCCACATTTAAAAGTTCCATATCGTGATATTACAAGAGCAGATGGACGTCAGTTTACATTAGTTAACCCTGCTTTTATGACACGGCAATTATCAGAAATAGATCATAATAAAACAAGTATTCGATTTCATATAACCAGTTTGAATCCTATTAGACCAGAGAACAGAGCAGATCAATGGGAAACCTCAATGCTTAACTTGTTTGAAGCTGGTAAGCAGAAAGCGCAGGGTATTTCTTTAATTGAAGGGAAATTGTTTTTTCGTTATATGGAACCATTAATTACAAAGAAGGTTTGTTTGGAGTGCCATAAACATCAAGGATATAAAGAGGGTGATATACGAGGAGGGATCAGTGTCAGTATTCCAACGAACCAGATAACGATTAATATTGAACAGCGTATTAAAAATATTATTGTTATTCATGGAATTATTTTCACCACAGGATTAGTGCTTTTATATTTGTTTCAATTAGCAGGAAAAAAACTTACCAAACAACTTGATCAAGCAAAGGGGGAAGTTAAACTTGCTTATATTGATGCTCTAACATCGTTACCAAACCGTCGGTATTATGAAATATTCCTTCGTAAAGAATGGAAACTTGCATTGCGTCATCAATACCCATTATCAATGATAATGATTGATATTGATAACTTTAAAGAATATAACGATAATTTTGGACATCCTGAAGGAGATAAATGTCTAAAAAAAGTAGCATCAATATTAAAAAAGAACTTAAAAAGATCGGAAGATATCGTTGCACGTTATGGTGGGGAGGAGTTTTGTGTTGTTGTATCATGTGATTCTAAACAAATTTACTTACTTGCTGAAAGTCTTAGAAAATCGATAGAAGAAGAAAAAATTAATCACCCGAACTCTACAGTTTCAACCGTTGTAACTATCAGTCTTGGTGTTGCTACTCTTATTCCTGATAAAGACAATAGACCTAAGCAACTTCTTCAATATGCCGATAAAGCACTTTATTTAGCTAAAGGAAATGGACGAAATAGAGTTGAAAGATACTTGATAAACTTAACAAATAACACGGAAGAAAATAAATTAATATGATTAATTATCAAGTACTGGAAGGGAATCTATGGATGGTTCTGATAACTTAAGTCTCCTACAATATTTAATTGTATTATTTGATCCACCTAGGAACTCCACAACTCCAATTATCTAGTTGTGTATAGAACAAAATAGCGTATAAAAGTTAACTGCTTAGTGAATTAATGTGTATGTTTTAGTGATGGTGGCGATCCTCAGTATCGTATCAACTTTTTCAGGTAAGTCTCTTATCAATTAGATTTATAATTCAAAGTTTAGTTATAGTTTAGCTATCCTTCCTAAGTATAATATAATCAATAAAAACGAGGGATTACACATAATGCAAAGTTATATTTATAAAAGCCTTAAAAAAAATGAACTGTATCTTTATTTACAAAATAAAGATGATTTTTCAGATATTCCCGAGCCATTATTAAATAGTTTTGGCAAAATTGAGTTTGTAATGGAGTTGGAGATAACGGCTGACCGAAAACTTGCTCGAGAAGATTCTGCTAAAGTTTTGCAAAGTTTAGAGGAAAAAGGTTTTTTTGTGCAAATGCCGCCAGTAATTATTCCAAATGCTTTGCTGAAAAAAAATACTAAATTACATTAATTTATAAATATGTGAGCTTTGACAGAATAAGGTACTGGAATGATTGATTGGAAAAATATTGATACGGTCTTATTGGATATGGATGGTACGTTGCTGGATTTGAATTTTGATAATCATTTCTGGTTAGAGTTTGTACCCAGTCGCTATGCCACTCAAAATAACTTAACTATAGAGCAAGCAAAGCAACAACTTGTGCCTAAGTTTAAGGAAATGGAAGGTAAACTTGAGTGGTATTGTCTTGATTATTGGAGTGATGTTTTAAAGCTTGATATTGTGGGTTTAAAAGTTGAAATAGCAGGGTTGATTTCAGTTTTACCACATGTAACTGAGTTTTTAGAGGCACTTAAGCA
>Ga0209395_1008167_pt1 | contig 10748 bp, 9 predicted proteins | sample GOMGulsemesocosm_3_FD_184635 | JGI IMG/M metagenome (GOLD analysis project Ga0209395, IMG submission 184635) | Methane-oxidizing microbial communities from mesocosms in the Gulf of Mexico - GOM9D Gulf of Mexico (SPAdes) (version 2) | ecosystem: Environmental > Aquatic > Marine > Cold seeps... | reverse complement strand
ATACAGTAGAGCTAAAATGAGTACTAATAAAACTAAGTACAAAATAATTGCAGATATTAGGTCTTTCTTAATTTGTGCAAAAACAGTATCACTGTCCAGTTCAATTACTAAATACCACGATGTAACTGGAATTTGACTAAAAGCCAAGAGTTTTTCAGTTTTATCTTTTTTTTCATAAGCGATACCAAAACCATTGTTTTTCTTTGTTTTTATTTGTTTAAATAAAAAGTTTTCTTTTGAAAGAAGATCTTTATTTTTATGAATTAGGGTAATTCCTTCTTCATCTAATAAATAAGCTCTTCCTTCATTTTTAACCGTAATATTTAAAATAGAATCCACTACCGTATCTAAAAAGATATCAGATCCCACCACTCCAAGAACTTTATTGTTTCTAATTACAGGACTAAAAACAGTAACTACTAGTTTTTGCGTAGTATTGTCAACATAAGGTTTTGTAATCCCAGCTTTTTTAGTACTTAGAGCTTTTTTATACCATGGACGTACTCTTGGATCGTACTTGTCTTTTTCCATGGTTAATACTTCTCCCGTAGAAAAAAGAAAACCTCCATCTTTTTCAAAACCTATATATACATCCGCGAATTGACCTGCTTTTTTTCCTAAACTAAGTTTATTTAAAATTATTTTATTGTCAAAATTAAGATTCTCACTTAAAATTTCTTCTTCGACTGCTTTAACAATATCGATTTTCGATTTTAAATAACTATTTATAAACTTAGACGTTTGTTTTGCTAGGTTTAATTCTTCTTGCTTAACTAAGCTATTTTGTGCAGCATATTCATTTTGAGTATTGTAAAAACCCAAAATAAAAAATGAACAGGAAATACTTAATAATAAAAGAATTAAAAGTTTTGTTTTAATGCTTTTTATTTTCATGGCTCTGGCCCTTTTCTTATTTTATTTATAAGAAGAATAGCATAAGTAAGTGGCATGAAAGAGGCATTAGTAGGGGATGAAGAGAAGGAAGAGAACATAAAAAAAGCCAAAGAGTAAAACTCTTTGGCTTCTTTTAGTATATAAAATTAATTATATCTACCCTAAAAATGGGTTAGCATATAATGCAATCATTGCAATAACAAGTGCATAAATAACTTGTGCTTCGATCATCGCTAAAGCAATGAACATAGTAGTCATTAATTTTCCACCTAAACCTGGGTTTCTAGCAGTACCAGCAATAGTTGCAGCAGCAGTATTACCCATTCCGATAGCTCCACCAAGAGCAGCAAGACCAAGACCAACACCAGCAGCAAGTACTGAGTAAGCTTTTAACGTTTCGTTTGCAACTGAACCTTCAGCAGCAAAAGCAACACCAGCAATAGCTAGTAATAAAAGTACGATTTTTTTCATTTTATATCCTTATATTTCAAAATACGTTCGGCTAGCGTAACCGGTTTTAATAAAACCAGCAATAAACACATAAATGCATCTATTTTCCTACTTGATATTTTGTTCGACATCATTATAGGGAATTTTTTTATAAAAGCACTTAATTAAGAGGATAAATATAAAATTTATGAATGTTCACTTTTTAAAGAATTATTAAAGTATAATGAAAAAAATTACTATAAGGATATATATGAAAAAGTTTTTTCTATATTTAACCCTATTAATACTAGTTATTATAGGAAGTGTTTATTCTGTATTATTTACAGGTTGGGGAAATGGTGTTGTCTCAGGCATTATTAGTGATAAAATAAATGAAGAAAAAGTCATTGTATTTACTTTTGATAAATTCCTTGTTTCAGCAAATAAAATTGATATTGTTGCGAATATTGATTCAAATTCAAAAATCAATGTTAATGGGGATTATAATTTATTTGCAGGAAGCGCTGATATAAAATATGACATTAATATCAAAGATTTAGCTAAATTACAAAAAATTACAGGTAAAAAACTGAAAGGTTCTTTTGCTTTAAATGGAATTGTTCTTGGAAATAAAGAGCTTATGAATGTCCAAGGAAAATCAAATATTTTCTCTTCACAAACATCTTATGATGTGAAACTGGTTAATTATGAACCAAGTCTAATTCAAGTAAATGTTCTAAAAGCCAGAATTCAAGACGCCCTTGTGATGTTAGAAGAACCTGCTTATGCAAAAGGGTATTTAGATATCAATATGGATATTAAAAATGCACAATTAGGTACCTTGGATGGTTTGATTACTACTAAAGTATACCAAGGGCTTGTAAACAATGCAGTTGTAAATAAAGCGTTTGATTTAAAACTTGTAGATAAACTTACTTTTAAAACAACTGTTATTACTAAACTAAAAAATGACTTGGCTTTAAGTGCAGTAAAAACATATACTTCAAAAGCAAATATTTTTGTAAAAGAAGCAAAAGTTAATCTAAGTACACAAAAAATTAACAGTGATTACCAAATTGTTGTTGGGGATTTAAAAAAATTATTTGATGTAAGTGCTACTAAAATGAGAGGTGCCATCACAATTGACGGTAACTTTGTAAAAGATGAAAACATTTTAGTAAATGGGACGTCTAAATTATTAAAAGGTACTTTAAATTATAAACTTTTAAACGATGACTTAACCGCCAACATAAAAAATATTGACTTGTTAAAAGGTTTATATATGATGTATTATCCAGAAGTATTTAACTCAAGTGCTAGTATGGATTTGGTGTATAATTTGAAAGATCAAAAAGGTGTGATGACAGCTATTTTAAAAGATGGTCAATTAGTTAAAAGTGATTACTCAAATCAAATCAATGCGCTTACTCGTTTTGATTTAACCAAAGAAGTTTATGAAGAAACTACATTGGAATCAAAAATAAATAAAAATATCATCAATTCGATTATGCATTTAAAAAGTAAATATACTACTCTTGATATGACTCAAAGTGTTCTTGATACGCTTAAGAATACTACAGACTCTACAATAAAAGTAGATATCAAGGGTTTAAAGTTTGATACTATTATCAAAGGGAATTTAAATAAGCCTGATATTAAAATTAAACTGGATGCACAAGCCGCAGTAAAATCAAAGCTTAAAGAAAAAAAGAAAGAAATGAAAAAGAAAATAGAAGATAAAATTAAAAATAAACTAAAAAGTTTGTTTTAGATTAAAGAAAACTTCATTTAAAACTTAAATAATAATTTATATTATTACTTAAGTTTCTTTATTCTATAATCTTTTTAAGATATTTAGAATTAAGATAAGTTGATTTGTGAAAATTGATTTATCCTGATTCTTCTGCTTATAAGCTTAAGAATCTTTGTTCATAAGATTTTCTTCTTAAACATACATCTATGTTTAAGAAGTAGTTTTTATAAATATTTTCTTAAGATTTCTCTTACTTCTTCAACCCCATCAAAGTGACTGATTTTATCTACTAAAATACCTTTTTTATTAAGCAAATAAATATTTGCAGTATGAGAGACAGTATAGTCAATTGATGAGTTTTCTTCTTCTATTATTTTATAATATGCTCTATATCGCTTAACTATGTCATCTAAGTTTTCTTTATCGCTTGTTGCTCCAATAAAAGTAGGATTAAAAAACTCCACATATTCTTTTAAAGCATCCACCTTATCTCTTTTAGGGTCAACAGATATAAAAAGAGCTTGAAACTTCTTTTGATCTTCTACTGGAAAAGTACTTATGGCACGAGCCAGTGTACTCATAGTAGTAGGGCAGACATCAGGACAAAAAGTATAACCAAAAAATACACCTAAAACTTTGCCTTCAAAATCAGATTTATGGATTATTCCCTTACTTGTATTTAGCGTAAACTCATGTTTTTGTTTTTCTTGGTACTCTTTTATTAAAGGGCTTAAAAATATTGCAGCACCACCAAGCACTAAGGTTGCGATTAAAAAGATTTTTTTCATAATTACTCCGTATTAAATTGGTATCTTGCACCAATTCTTTTATTATTATCTAGGATTTCAAGATCTGCATTCCATTGCATTTTACCAACTACACAAGTAGGTATAATACCTTTACTTTCATAATAACCCTTACCCGTATTTTTTAATACAAAATCAAAGGATCCCATAAACATATTTCTTGAATAGATTTTCAAATGCATTTTATCTAAAGATTGATTTGAACTGTGTACTTTAAATTTAAGAGGGGCCATTAAAGGAATGTCTTTTGGAAAAATCTCAAGACTAAGTACTTCCCCATTTGCAATTACAATGGAGCAAGGCCCTTTATGTAAATCACAGTTTCTTTGCAAAACAAGTTCGCTTTTGGGACTAAGCCAAAGGTATAATTTATTAAAATCAACAAATAAATATGCAGAAATTAATCCTAATAAAACCAATGCACTTAGAACTGTTTTCATGGTTTTTATTTACTTTCAGGCATTTTTTTGTGATTCATTGTTTTTTCATGCTTCATTTTCATAGGCATTTCTTTCATTTTACTATGCATCATTCCTTGCATTACAGATTTAACGCTTAAATCTAATATAAGCACTTCTTTATTAGAAAAATTAAATGTAAATTCATGTTTATCACCTGCTTTTAAAGGTTTATTTTTAATTCCAAATAACATAATATGAAGAGAACCTGGTTTAAGCGTTGTAGTTGATTTTGCTTTAATTAGAATATTTTTTACTTGTTTCATACTCATAATTCCATTTTTCATTGAGCTGTTATGCATTTCAATGTTAGAAACAATATTTGAAGCAATAGAATCTAAGGTAATATCTTCATTTGAGTTATTAACAATTGTTAAAAAAGCTGCTGAGTTTGGAACCATTGGAGGTGTTGCTCTAATATATGCATTGTCGATTTCTATGCTTGATGCATATAAAACAGAGGATAAAAGTACTAGACTTAAGATTAATTTTTTGAACACGTTTTTGCCTTTTGATTGAGTTAATGTATTTTATTAAATTATTGTTAATTTTGTGTTAAATTACATCTTGATAACTTAATCTTTTTCTTTAAGTAGACCCAAAGCATAAATATGAAAAAATCAGAAATATACTTTTAGTGAAAACTAAAAAATATAGTGTAAAGATATTAGATAAACATTTACTTAGTGTAAGAACTAAGAAACGTAATGGAAAAATTCGATTTTTCTCTTTTAACTTTAAGTAATAGATGAAAATTATATTACTGCATACCTGCAGTTTTAAAATAGTGTTTAAAAGCTTAGTGAAAATTGAAAAAATGTTTGCCTTAATGGATTTGTACGTACTAATTACTCAATCTCACTCTTTTTCTCAACTATTCTATAATTTTTTCTAAATTAAATTTTTTAAGGATAAACATGATTGTTTTAGAAATAAAAGACATCAAAGAATTGATTTCAAAAGTAGGGTATAAGGATTTTTTCTTACAACTAATTGATACATTAGAAGAAGACTATAAAAACTGGGATGACTTTGATAAAAGCCCAAGAGTTGCTAACCATGTAGATGGTGGAGTAATTGAGTTAATGCCAATTTCAAATGATGAAATGTATTCATTTAAATATGTAAATGGACATCCAAAAAATCCAGATCAAGGTAAATTTACAGTAATGGCTACGGGTCAACTCTCACTTACTAATACTGGTGAGCCATTAATGTTTTCTGAAATGACACTATTAACAGCGTTTAGAACAGCTGCAACATCAGCTATGATGGCAAAACATATGGCAAAAAAAGAATCAAAGGTTCTTGCATTAATAGGAACAGGATCTCAAAGTGAGTTTCAATACCTTGCATACTCATTTATTTTTGATTTAGAAGAAGTTCGTTTTTTTGATACGGATCCAATTGCTATGCGAAAATTTGAAAACAACATGGCAGCGTTTAATGTTAAGTTAACACCTTGTAAAGACTCACGTGATGCAGTAAATGGAGCTGATTTAATAACTACATGTACAGCTGATAAAAAATACCAAACGGTTCTTACAAAAGACATGATTACAAAAGATGTGTTTATTAATGGTTTAGGGGGCGATTGTCCAGGTAAAACAGAAATAGAAAAAGAATTAGTAGAAGCTTCTACAGTAGTCGTTGAGTTTTTACCTCAGTCAAAAATTGAAGGCGAAATTCAACAAATGCCAAAAGATTTTACTTGTACAGAATTTCATGAAATCATAAAAGGTGAAAAAAGTATAAATGTAGCTACTCATGGAACAGTGCTTTATGATTCAGTTGGATTTGCATTAGAAGATTATTCAGTGTTAAGGCTGATTTATACGCTTGCTAAAAAGAACAATGTAGGAAGAGAAATGAACTTAATTCCTGAAATTAATGATGTTAAAAATTTATTCTCTTTATTGTAAGAATGAGAAAAGAGGAATATAAATGGAAAAAATAATTAAGTTAGTAGAAGTATATTCAGATATTGCAGGGCATAAAAAAGGAGCATCTTTAGGTATTGATGCTTTAAAACAGTCTTGTGAAGATTTAGACTCACAGTATTTTAAAAAGTATTTAAGTGAAGCGATTAAAGATGAAAATGACGCATATAAAGAAAAAAGTGAATTTGAGCATGCCAAATATATTGATAAAATTTATTTAGTAATTTCACGCTTAGCAAATAGAATAAAAGAAATTAGAGAGAAAAAACAATTTCCTATTGTTTTAGCTGGGGATCATGCTTCTTGTGCAGGTACAATGCACGGTTTAAAAATGGCACATCCAAACAGTGAAATAGGAGTTGTGTATATTGATGCCCATGCAGATATTCACTCACCTTATACGTCTGATTCTGGAAATATGCATGGAATGCCTTTGGCAATGGCTTGTAATTTAGACAATAAAGAATCTATGATTCATGATATAAGTACTAAAGAAAAAGAGTACTGGGACAAACTAAAATTTTTAGCAGGAAAAGAAGAAGCTTCTATTAAACCAGAAAACGTTGTTTTTTGTGCACTTAGAGATTTTGAAGCCCCAGAGCAAGATTTAATAAACAGACATAATATTCCAGTACATACAGTTGCTGATATTACATTAAATGGAGTATCAAATACAGTAAAGGCTATTTTTGAGAAACTCTCACATTGTGAGCATATTTATGTTTCTTTTGATGTAGACAGTATTGACCCTTTATATGTTCCAGGAACAGGAACGCCAGTAACTGAAGGTTTATCTTATGATCAAGCGTTACAGTTAAATATGGAACTTATTAAAAATGAAAAAGTATGTTGTTGGGAAATAGCAGAAATTAATCCTATTTTTAATAAAAGAAAAGATGATTCTTTGAAATTGTTTAAAATCTTAGAAAAAGTAACAGCAATGTTGGTAAAACATTATTAGTAAAAAACCGCTTCTTTCGCATACTTTTTAATTTTATTAAAAAGTATGTATTTTATTTGAGAAGATATTATTAAAGCTCTTTGATTCTCTCAAATTCTTCAATAATATCTTCTATATCTTCACAACCTACAGCAATACGAATTAAGTCAATAGGAATATTATTCTCTTTTAAAAAATCTCTTCCTTTTTGGCACGTAATGAAATCATAATGAGCCAAATACACATAGGGCATAAGAAGTGTAAACTCTGTTCCTAAACTAGGACCCTTAGGAAAGTTAAGCAAATCATATACTTTTTGGAAACTTTTATTAAAAGTAAGAGAAATAATTCCACCTACTGCTTCTTTATGTGCCATAACCTTGACATAGTTTTCTTCTTTTAAGGTATGAAAGAGTTCATCTACAAAAGGGGCTTTTTCAAGATATTTAATGAGTTTTACTGTATTTGCATTGATTTTTTGCATTCTTTTTTCATAAAAACTGCTTTGATACGCTAAGCGTTGAATATCTTTAATATAGGGTTTATCACAATGTTTGAAAAATTCTTCTTTGCAAAAAGATAAGGGTGAGTTCTCATTTAAGATGAGTACCCCCATTAATACATCTGCATTTCCACAAGCATATTTGGTTAAGGACTCTATCATAATATCAGCATAGGGTTTTAAATCAATATTATAAGGCGTTGCAAAAGTTGCATCTACTATTAGAGGAATATTATATTTTTTACATAAAGCAGATAACGCAATAATATCTACACTTAATAATAAAGGATTAGTAGGAAGCTCAGTTACAATTGCAGATACTTGTAAACCATGTGTTTTTAAATATTCTTCTAATAAAGAGAGTTTTTTAATATCATAAAAGATTTTACTTTCATTGTGATGGTTTTTTACGACATTCATTGTGTCTAAATATAACCATCCCAATTGAACTAGAATAGTTCTTCCGTTTTTTGCCCCAATACTTTTAATTCCTTTTAGAGCAGAATAAATTGAATTCATTCCTGAAGGAGACAAACAAAGGTTTTCTTTTTTTTGATTATAAGCCTTTGCGATGTTGTTTAATAAAACATCTTGTGCCGTATTTTCATCTTCATATAGAACTTCTTCATGTTTGTTTTTTAATAAACCCACGTTGTATAAATAATCTTGTGCAAAACGTGAGCTTAAATTACAGCCCACGTGTTGAATGAATTTAAGTACTTTTTGTAATTGACAGGTATTTTTAAGTACTAAAATAATCCCGAAGTTTTCATCAACATCAATGCTGTTATGAATAAAATATTTATCAGCAATAATTTGTACTGCTTTTGGTGAAGAGACTACAACTACTTCATAATCATCGCTTACGTTATATTTCTTCTTTATATATAATGCCATTTGTTTTAAATAAGGATGCAAAATAAAGCGTGGATAAGCCGTAATGATTTGTTCTACAATTTGGGGTGTTTGTTCTTCATAATCGATTACATGCTGCAATTTTGGCATAGAAACCGAAACGGCATGAATATTATTTATAGGTATGCTTTGCCCTAAGGGAATTTCTTTAAAGATTTTTTTTGACATAGACTTCGCTTATTATTATAAATTTTGATATTTTTATGATTATACCTTTTTTTTAAATAATCATTACAAGATATTAAAAAAGTAAATACCTTAATTATTTACTCTTGTTTCTTTTTAGCGCTTTCATAAATAAGAAGTTCCTTTTTACGCTCAATTCCCCAAGTATATCCACTCATAGCACCTGATTTGGCAAGGACTCTGTGACACGGAATTAAAAAGCCAATATGATTAGAAGCCAAAGCAGCTGCAACTGCTGATGCTGCTTTTGGTTTATTAATGCTTTTTGCTAAATCCGTATATGAAGTTACTTTTCCATTGGGAATATTTAACAAAGCTTTCCAAATATTGATTTGAAAATTGCTTCCTTTTACATAAAGATTAAATTTTTTGTTCTCTAAAAAAATATTGTTTAGATAATCTTGTGCTTTTTCATCATCTTTAATAAAAGTAGCCTTTTCCCAGATTTCTTTAAAGCGTTTATAAACGTCTGTTTCATTGTTATCAATAAAACCAAGATAAGAAACACCTCTTTTTGTAAAAGCAATTAAGGCTTCTCCAAAAGGTGTGGTTCCATAACCATAGGTAAGTTCTACATTATTTCCTAGTTCTTTATATTCTTTTGGTGTTACGCCTATGATTTTAACAAATAAATCATGTAGTCTTGAAGATGAAGATAAACCAATATCTAAAGAGGAGTCGAGAATACTTTTAGAGCCTTTGAGATGTTCTTTTGCATAATTAAGTGTAATGCTTTGTAAAAACTGTATAGGAGTTACTCCTACATATTCTTTAAAAACTCTAATAAAATGATACTTACTCATGCCAATATAAGATGCTAAGGTGTCAATATCAGGCTGTTCCTTAAAGTGTTCATCCATATATTTTATGACGTGTTCCATTTTTTTATAATTTTCATTATTTAAAAATGTTTTATTTGTCATAAAATATCCTTTTATCGTTTTTTACTTATTTTTTAAAGCGTGAATAAACAGCATGTAAAAACACCCCTGCTAATAAACCCCAAAATGCAGATGAAATTCCAAAAAACGAAACCCCTGATACTGTTAATAAAAACGTCACCAACGCTACTTCTTGATATTTAACGTCAGCACTTGCAATGCTAAGCGCATTTGAAATAGCAGGGAAAAGTGCCAATCCTGCAATACTAGCAACTAGTACTTTTGGAAGTGTAGCGAAAATAACTATAAGAGTTGACCCAAATATACCAATGAGTAAATAAAAACCACCAGTAGCAAGGCCAGCTATATATCTTTTGGATTTGTGCTTATTTGCTTCTTCTCCCGTACAAATAGCTGCTGTAATGGCTGCTAGGTTTAAACCATGAGAACCAAAAGGTGCTAAAATCAACGATATAAAACCAGTAAAAGAAATAAGTGAATTTACTTGAGGTTTATAACCTGCTGCTTTAAGTACTGCAATACCAGGAACATTTTGTGATGCCATGGTTACAATAAACAATGGAATTGCTACATTTATAAAAGCAGATAAACTCCAAGAAGGCACTGTAAATACAGGAAGAGCTACTGATACATTAATAGCGCTAAAACTCAAATCATTAAAAAACAAAGCAATAATTATTCCTAAAGCAAGGGAAGCTAAAACGGCATAACGTGCAAAAAAGACTTTCCCCATAAAGTATATTAAAACCATAGGTAAAACAATAGTAGCATCTATACTAATAGAGGTAAAAACTTCAAGGCCAAATTTAAATAATATTCCAGCAAGCATAGCAGAAGCAATACAAGCAGGTACTTTATCCATTAGTTTTTGAGAAAAACCGGATAAACCAATTAATAAAATCATCAATGAAGATAAGATAAAAGTCCCAATTGCTTCAGTAAAACTATAAGCTGGTAAAGCAATTACTAATAAAGCAGCACCTGGTGTTGACCATGCTGTAATAATAGGCTGTTTGTATTTTA
>Ga0209395_1008165_pt1 | contig 10751 bp, 23 predicted proteins | sample GOMGulsemesocosm_3_FD_184635 | JGI IMG/M metagenome (GOLD analysis project Ga0209395, IMG submission 184635) | Methane-oxidizing microbial communities from mesocosms in the Gulf of Mexico - GOM9D Gulf of Mexico (SPAdes) (version 2) | ecosystem: Environmental > Aquatic > Marine > Cold seeps... | reverse complement strand
CTTAATCCTGGTTAAGGGTGCAGTACCTGGCGCTCCTGGTGGTGATGTACTAGTCCGCCCTACAGTTAAAGCGCGCGGCTAAGAGGAATTAGATAATGAATTTAGCAATCGCGGGTGCAGATGGTTCAGTAGAAGTATCTGAAGTCACCTTTGGTAGAGAGTATAACGAAGCGCTTGTGCATCAAGTTGTTACAGCTTTTCTGGCTGGCGCTCGTCAGGGTTCTCGTGCTCAGAAAACTCGTTCAGAAGTAAGTGGTGGTGGTTCTAAGCCGTGGCGTCAAAAAGGTACGGGCCGTGCTCGTGCTGGTACAATCCGCAGCCCAATCTGGCGTAGTGGTGGTGTGACGTTTGCAGCTAAGCCTCAAAACCATGAGCAAAAAGTTAATAAAAAAATGTATCGCGGTGCAATGCGTGCCATTTTGTCCGAGCTGGTTCGTCAAGAACGTATGGTTGTTGTTGAAAGCCTAGAGCTGGGTCAGCCTAAAACTAAAGCCTTTATTGAAAAGATGAGTGGTTTTGGTTTGCAAGGCGGTAGTGTGTTGGCGATTTCAGAAGAGGTTAACGAAAACCTGTATCTGGCAGCTCGCAACGTACCTAAAGCTAACGTGCTTGATGTTGCTTCTGCGGATCCTGTTAGCCTGGTAGGCCATGATAAAGTGGTTATCACTGTGTCTGCGCTGAAGAAGTTTGAGGAGATGTTGGGATGAATCAGGAACGCATTTATAAAGTATTGCTGGGTCCTCTTGTTTCTGAAAAAGCAACGCAGGCAGCTGAGCTGAATAATCAGTTTGTTTTTAAAGTTTCCAGTGATGCAACCAAGCCTGAAATCAAAGCAGCTGTTGAGCAATTGTTCGACGTTAAAGTTTCTAAGGTTCAGACGGTAAACATCAAAGGTAAGACTAAGCGTAGCAAATTTGGTATGGGCAAGCGTAATGATGTTCATAAGGCTTACGTAACGCTTCAAGAAGGTCAAGACATTGACTTCGTGAGCGCGGAATAAGGGTTTAAGAGATGGCTATTGTAAAATGTAAACCAACCTCCCCGGGGCGCCGCCACGTTGTTAAGGTTGTTCACAGCGACCTTCACAAGGGTAAGCCTCACGCTCCACTTTTGGAATCTTTGTCCAAAAGCGGTGGTCGTAACAACCGAGGTCGTATCACTACTCGTCACATTGGTGGTGGTCATAAGCAGCATTACCGTGTAATCGACTTCCGTCGTAACAAAGACGGTATTCCGGCGAAAGTTGAGCGTTTAGAATATGATCCAAACCGCTCAGCAAACATCGCTTTGGTGCTGTATGCCGATGGTGAGCGTCGTTACATTATCGCGCCAAAGGGTATTAAAGCAGGTGATCCGCTTTTGACAGGTGCTGATGCGCCAATCAAAAATGGTAACACCCTGCAGTTGAAGAGTATTCCAGTAGGTACGACTGTTCACTGTATTGAGATGAAGCCAGGTAAAGGTGCTCAGATTGCACGTAGCGCCGGTACTTCTGCTCAGATTGTTGCCCGTGAAGGTAATTACTGCACGCTGCGTTTACGCTCCGGCGAAATGCGCAAAATCTTGACTGAATGTCGTGCGACAATCGGTGAAGTGAGCAACGGTGAGCACAGTCTGCGTCGCTTGGGTAAAGCTGGTGCCAGCAGATGGCGTGGTGTTCGTCCAACCGTTCGTGGTGTTGCGATGAACCCGGTAGATCACCCGCATGGTGGTGGTGAAGGTAAAACGTCGGGTGGTCGTCATCCTGTTTCTCCTTGGGGTGTTCCAACCAAGGGTTACAAGACACGTACTAATAAGCGTACTGATAAATTGATCGTTCGTAAGCGGTCTGCACGCAAATAGATTAAGAGGGTAGCGATAGTGCCACGTTCATTGAAAAAGGGCCCGTTTATCGATCTTCACTTGATGAAGAAGACGGAAGAAGCTCAGGAAAAAAACGATAGACGACCTATTAAAACTTGGTCTCGCCGTTCAACGATCTTTCCAGGCTTTGTTGGTCTGACCATTGCGGTACATAACGGTCGCCAGCACGTTCCAGTATTCGTTACTGAAGATATGGTTGGTCATAAACTCGGCGAATTCGCTGTCACTCGTACCTATCGTGGGCACGTTGCTGACAAGAAAGCCAAGAAGCGCTAGTCGTAAGGTTTATAAGGGTTATTAAGATGGAAACAATGTCCAGATTGAAAGGTGCTCAGATTTCTGCGCAGAAGGTTCGCCTAGTGGCTGACCAGATCCGCGGCAAGGCTGTTGGTGAAGCACTTGAAATCCTTCAGTTCAGCAATAAAAAAGCTGCAGACTTGGTCAAGAAAATTCTTGATTCTGCTGTGGCGAATGCTGAGCACAATGAAGGTGCTGATATTGATGAGTTGAAGGTGTCAACGGTTTTCGTTGATGAAGGGACGACTATGAAACGTGTTAAGCCTCGTGCCAAAGGCCGTGCTGACCGTGTTCTGAAAAGGTCATGTCACATTACTGTTAAAGTTGCTGACAGATAAGCAAACATCGGGAGTCTAGATTCAGATGGGTCAGAAAGTACATCCAACAGGTATACGCTTAGGTATTGTTAAAGATCACAATTCTATTTGGTATGCAAACCGTGGTCAGTATGCCGAAAATCTGCTAAACGATCTGCAGGTTCGAGCATACGTTGAAAACAAACTGAGTCACGCGTCTGTCAGCAAAGTGCTGATTGAGCGTCCAGCTCAAAACGCGCGCGTAACTATTTTTACCGCACGTCCCGGTATCGTTATCGGCAAGAAAGGTGAAGATGTTGATCGCCTGAGAAAAGACGTTAGCGAAATGATGGGTGTGCCAGTTCAGATCAATATCGAAGAAATTCGTAAGCCTGATCTGGATGCCAAGCTGATCGCTGATAGCGTATCAAGTCAGCTGGAGCGCCGTGTTATGTTCCGTCGCGCTATGAAGCGCGCTGTACAGAACGCCATGCGTCAAGGTGCCCAGGGCATCAAGATTCAAGTTGGTGGTCGTCTGGGTGGTGCTGAGATTGCACGTTCAGAATGGTATCGCGAAGGCCGTGTGCCATTGCACACACTACGTGCTGATATCGACTACGCAACTAGCGAAGCAGCTACAACCTACGGCATCATTGGTGTGAAGGTTTGGGTCTTCAAAGGTGAAGTTCTTGGTGGTATCGAACAGGTAAGAGCTGAGCGTAAAGCTGATAAGGCTAATCAAGGCAACAAAGGCCGTAACGCTCGTTAAGAGGTAAGGAATTAATCCATGCTACAACCAAAACGTACAAAATTCCGCAAAATGATGAAGGGCCGTAACCGTGGTCTGGCATTACGCGGAAGCTCAGTGAGCTTTGGAGATTTCGGCCTGAAGGCTTCCGGCCGTGGTCGTATCACAGCTCGCCAGATTGAAGCGGCACGTCGTGCTATGACTCGTCACATTAAGCGTGGCGGTAAGATCTGGATTCGTATTTTTCCAGACAAGCCAATTACCAAGAAGCCTCTTGAAGTGCGTCAAGGTAAAGGTAAAGGTTCTGTTGAATACTGGGTATGCCAGATTCAGCCAGGTCGTGTTCTTTATGAAATGGATGGTGTTTCAGAAGAAGTGGCCCGCGAAGCTTTTGCATTGGCCGCAGCAAAACTGCCAATTGAAACAACTTTCGTTAAGCGGACGGTGATGTAATGAAAGCGATTGAATTACGTGAAAAATCCGCTGAGGATTTGAACAAACAACTACTGGAGCTGCTGCGTGAGCAATTTAACCTGCGCATGCAAAACTCCACTGGCCAGTTAGGTCAGACTCATTTGCTGAAGGCTGTGCGCAGAGATATCGCTCGCGTTAAGTCTGTGCTAACTGAGAAGGCGGGAGCATAAGATGTCTGAACAAAAAACTGCGCGCACTGTTAGCGGCAAAGTAGTCAGCAACAAAATGGACAAGTCCATCGTTGTGCTGGTTGAGCGTAAAATCAAACACCCGGTATACGGTAAGTTTGTTAAGCGTTCTACAAAACTGCATGCGCATGATGAAGCGAACGAGTGTCGTATTGGCGATACCGTAACCATCAAGCAAACTCGTCCGATTTCCAAGACCAAAACCTGGGCTCTGGAAAGCGTGGACAGCAAGTCTGTAGAAATTTAGATCAAATTAATGTCCGGTCGCGTTGCGACTGGTTCGATATAAAGGTTGGAGTGACCAATGATTCAAACAGAATCGATGCTAAACGTGGCGGATAACAGCGGTGCTCGCCGTGTCATGTGCATTAAAGTTCTAGGTGGCTCACATCGCCGTTATGCGCGCGTTGGCGACATCATCAAGGTGACTGTAAAGGAAGCCATTCCACGTGGTCGAGTAAAAAAAGGCCAGGTTTTGGACGCTGTTGTTGTTCGTACTAAAAAAGGCGTGCGTCGTGCAGATGGTTCTATTATCCGCTTTGACGACAATGCTGCTGTACTGCTTAACGCTAACCAAGCTCCATTAGGTACTCGTATCTTTGGGCCGGTTACACGCGAACTGCGCAGTGATAAGTTTATGAAAATCGTTTCATTAGCACCTGAAGTGCTCTGATCATACGAGATTATTGAGAGGCCGAAGATGCGTAAATTAAGACGAGATGACGAAGTGGTTATAATTTCCGGTCGTGACAAAGGCAAACGTGGTAAGATCACGCGCGTGCTGGAAGACGACAAGTTAATTATTGCCGGTATTAACATGGTTAAGCGCCACACTAAAGCAAATCCTCAAGCAGGTGTTGCAGGTGGCATTGTAGAGAAAGAAGCGCCAATTCACGTTTCCAACGTGGCGATTTTTAACTCTGCAACTAGCAAGGCAGACCGTGTGGGTATCAAGGTTCTGGAAGACGGTACCAAAGCCCGAATTTTTAAGTCGAATCAAGAACTGATCGACGCTTAAAGGTAACTGGATAGCAAAATGTCTAGATTAAAAGAACTGTACGCAAATGAAGTTGCGGCTGGACTGCAAGAGCAGTTTGGTTTCAAGAGCGCCATGCAAATCCCACGCGTGAGTAAAATCACTTTGAACATGGGTGTTAGCGAAGCAATTGGCGACAAAAAAGTACTCGAAGCTGCTGTTTCTGATATGCAAAAAATCAGTGGTCAGAAGCCTGTGGTAACTCACGCACGTAAATCCATTGCGGGTTTTAAAGTTCGTGAAGGTTATCCGATCGGTTGTAAGGTTACTCTGCGTGGCGAACGTATGTGGGAATTCCTGGATCGTCTAATCGACATCTCAATTCCTCGTGTTCGTGACTTCCGTGGTCTGAACGGCAAATCTTTTGATGGCCGTGGCAACTACAGCATGGGCGTCCGTGAGCAGATCATCTTTCCCGAGATCGATTACGATAAAATTGATAAGATTCGTGGCCTTGATATCACTATCACCACCACGGCTAATACCAATGAGGAAGGACATGCGCTGTTAAAAGCCCTGAACTTCCCTTTCAAGCAATAGGATCTGAATAGTATGGCTAAGGTCTCCATGGTCCAGCGCGAGAAAAAGCGCGAACGCACAGTAGCTAAATTCGCTGAAAAGCGTGCAGCTCTGAAAGCGATCATTAAAAACACTGAGCTGAGCGAAGATGAGCGTTGGGATGCACAAGTTGCACTTCAAAAGCTGCCACGCAACGCAAATCCAGTACGTCTGCGTAACCGTTGTCAGATCACTGGCCGTCCACACGGTGTATATCGCAAGTTCCGTTTGGGGCGTAACAAGCTGCGTGAAGCGGCAATGCGCGGTGACATTGCGGGCCTTAAAAAGTCCAGCTGGTAATCAAGATTTAATTTAGGAGCGCGCTTCATATGAGCATGCAAGATACAATAGCGGACATGATTACTCGTGTTCGTAACGCGCAAATGGCGGCCAAGCCCTCTGTTAGCATGCCTTCATCAAACATGAAGGTTTCTATTGCTAAAGTACTTGAGAGCGAAGGTTTTGTCAGCGGTTTTAACGTTGATGATTCAGTAAAGCCAACATTGAGCATTGAGCTGAAATATTTTGAAGGCAAGCCCGTGATTGAAGAAATTCAGCGCGCGAGCCGTCCAAGTCAGCGTGTTTACAAAGGTAAAGGTGGTTTGCCTAAAGTACGAGGCGGTCTGGGTATCTCAATCGTTTCTACTTCCCAGGGTGTAATGACTGGCAAGTCTGCTGAAGCAGCAGGCATTGGCGGCGAAATCATTTGTACTGTTTTCTAGGAAAAGGCTATGTCTAGGGTTGCAAAGAATCCGGTTGAATTACCGTCCGGCGTTGAAATTACGCAAAGTGGCCAATCGCTTACTGTAAAAGGAAGCAAAGGTTCACTGAGCATGGACGTGCATTCATCCGTAGAAGTCAAACAAGAAGAAGGTGTTGTTCTTTTCTCTGCCCGTCAAGGTGGGAAAGAGGCTAGCGCTATGTCCGGCACCACTCGTGCGTTGGTAAACAACATGGTAGTAGGTGTGAGCACTGGTTTTGAAAAGAAACTTGAGCTTCAGGGTGTTGGTTATCGTGCCAAAGTAAGTGGCAGCGTTTTGAATCTGTCTCTGGGTTTTTCTCACCCAGTTGATTATCAGTTGCCAGAGGGTGTTTCTGCTGAAGTACCGACTGTAACTGAAGTGATTCTGCGCGGTATTGATAAACAAGCAATAGGTCAGTGCGCCGCAGAAATTCGCGCATTCCGTCCACCAGAGCCTTATAAAGGTAAGGGTGTTCGTTATGCTGGTGAACAAGTGCGTCGTAAAGAAGCCAAGAAGAAATAGGTAGCAGCATGAGCGAGAAGAAAACATTACGTTTACGTCGCAGCCTGAAGGCGCGTCATAAAATCCGTGAGCTGGGCGAGAACCGTCTGACGGTTAACCGTACACCACGTCACATTTATGCTCAGATCATTGCACCTTGCGGTGGACAGATTTTAGCAAGTGCCTCTACGGTTGAAAAAGACCTGCGTGGCGATGCTACAGGCAATACAGATGCTGCAGCTAAGATCGGCGCTTTGATCGCTGAACGTGCTAAGGCTGCGGGTGTTACACGTGTCGCTTTTGACCGTGCCGGTTACAAATATCACGGTCGTGTTAAAGCACTGGCTGAAGCGGCTCGCGAAGGCGGCCTGGAATTCTAAGGGGTTATCATGGCGAATAACGATCAAGCAAACGGTGACCTGCAGGAAAAACTGGTTCAGGTTAACCGTGTAGCAAAAGTAGTTAAAGGTGGTCGCATCTTTGGTTTCACTGCTCTGACAGTGGTTGGTGACGGCAATGGCCGTGTTGGTTTCGGTCGCGGTAAAGCACGTGAAGTGCCTGTTGCGATTCAGAAAGCAATGGAAGCAGCGCGTCGTAACATGATCTCTGTAGATCTGGACGGCACAACACTGCAATACCCAATTAAAGCAAGCCACGGTGCATCTAAGGTTTACATGCAACCAGCTTCAGAAGGTACAGGTATTATCGCCGGTGGCGCGATGCGTGCTGTTCTTGAGCTTGCGGGTGTACAGAACGTTCTGGCCAAATGTTACGGCTCTACCACTCCAGTAAACGTGGTACGTGCAACATTCAATGGCCTGAAACAAATGAAATCTCCAGAAGATATCGCTGCAAAACGCGGTAAATCTGTAGAAGAGATTACAGGGTAAGCAGTCATGGCAGAAGCAAAACGAATTAAAGTTACTCTGACACGCAGCACGATCGGTCGTCTTCCTAAGCATAGAGAGACTGTTCGCGGCTTGGGTTTAAGTCGGATTCGTCAAGTAGTTGAACTGGAAGATACGCCCGCTGTTCGTGGCATGATCAACAAAGTTAACTACATGGTTAGCGTGGTAGGAGAATAACATGCGTTTGAATACTCTTAGCCCTGCAGAGGGTTCAAAACCATCTGCCAAGCGCGTTGGACGCGGTATTGGTAGTGGTACGGGAAAAACCTGTGGCCGTGGTCACAAAGGTCAGAAGTCTCGTTCCGGTGGTGGTGTTAAGCCAGGTTTTGAAGGCGGTCAACAGCCATTACAGCGTCGTTTGCCAAAGTTTGGTTTTACGTCGCGTGCTGCACGCTTTGTTGCTGAAATTCGTCTTAACGAATTGGCAAATGTTGAAGCTGATGTAATTGATTTGGCAGCACTTAAAGATGCCAACATCATTGCTGATAACATGAAGTCTGCGAAGGTTGTGCTGTCTGGTGAAATCACTAAAGCGGTTAACCTCAAAGGCATTAAAGCTACTAAAGGTGCTAAGGCTGCGATTGAAGCAGCTGGCGGGAAAGTCGAGGACTAAATGGCAAAGCAAGGTACTGCTGCTTCGGGTGCGAAGGCTGGGTTGTCTGAATTGAAGAGTCGTTTACTCTTCGTGTTATTGGCAATTATTGTTTATCGTATCGGTGCCCATATCCCGGTTCCGGGTATTAACCCGGACCGCTTGGCACAGCTCTTCGAGCAAAACCAAGGTACCATTCTAAGCCTGTTTAATATGTTCTCAGGTGGGGCGTTGGAGCGCATGAGTATTTTTGCGCTTGGTATTATGCCCTACATTTCTGCATCGATTATTATGCAGTTGATGACCGCTGTTGTTCCTCAGCTTGAACAGCTGAAGAAAGAGGGTGAGTCTGGTCGCCGTAAAATTAGTCAGTACACCCGTTATGGCACGGTGGTGCTGGCAACTGTTCAGGCTATTGGCTTGGCGGTTGGTTTGGCCAGTCAAGGTATTACCTTTGGCGCCAACTTCAGTTTTTACATTGTAGCGGTATCATCTTTTGTTGCTGGCGCGGTGTTCCTGATGTGGTTAGGTGAGCAGATCACTGAGCGTGGTATCGGCAACGGTATCTCGTTATTGATCTTTGCCAGTATTGTGGCCGGCTTGCCGGGTGCGATAGGGCAATCTTTCGAGTCGGCACGGCAGGGTGATATTAACATCTTGGTTCTGTTGGCTGTCGCAGCTCTAGCGATTGTTACGGTAGCCTTTGTAGTATTTGTTGAACGTGGTCAGCGTCGTATTACGATCAACTACGCACAACGTCAGCAAGGTAAAAAGATGTATGCGGCACAAACCAGTCATTTGCCTCTCAAGGTGAATATGGCCGGTGTTATTCCGCCGATTTTTGCTTCCAGTTTATTGCTGTTCCCAGCCTCGGTTGGTCAGTGGTTTGGTGAAAGTGAAGGTATGGGTTGGTTACAGGAAGCGGCGTTATTGATCGCTCCTGGTCAGCCACTGTACGTTGTCTTCTTTGCTGTATTGATTATTTTCTTCTGCTATTTCTACACGGCGTTGATGTTTAACCCGCGTGAAATGGCTGAAAATCTAAAAAAATCGGGTGCCCTAATTCCGGGTATCCGTCCTGGTGATCAGTCTGCCAAGTTTATTGATGGCGTGATGACCCGGTTAACATTGTTTGGTGGCATATACATTACGATTGTATCCTTGCTGCCTCTGATATTGATTAGTACAGCCAATATTCCGTTTTACTTTGGTGGTACTTCAATTTTGATTGTAGTGGTTGTGACAATGGACTTTATTTCGCAAGTTCAATCGCACTTGACGTCACACCAATACGAGTCGCTGACCAAGAAATCCGGAACGAAGGGTGGATATGGTAGCAGCGGCCTGTTGCGCTAAATAATTTTTGGAGATTGAAATGAAAGTCCGTGCATCTGTGAAAAAAATCTGCCGTAACTGCAAAGTTATTAAACGTAACGGTGTTGTTCGGGTTATCTGTAATTCAGAGCCTAGACACAAGCAGCGTCAAGGTTAATAAATACTAATATCACGAAATCCCGTAAAGGAATCTTAATTGCTTGATTTATGATCGAGCAAACGGTATTCTTTTGCGCCCTCGTGGTTAGCAATTATTTAAATAAATTGGCTGGATAACTCGATTACCAGCCGGATGTAAGAATTGGAGTTAGCTGAATGGCCCGTATAGCAGGCGTTAACATACCAGATAATAAGCATGCAGTGATCTCACTGACCTACATCTTCGGTGTAGGCAGAACTACTGCTGGCAAAATCTGTAACACGGTAGGCATTGCACCCACTGATAAAATCAGCAACCTGACTGAAGAACAGTTAGATGCGGTACGTAACGAAGTAACCAGCCTAACGGTTGAAGGTGATCTTCGTCGTGAAGTGTCAATGAATATCAAGCGTTTGATGGATCTCGGTTGTTACCGTGGTATCCGTCACCGTCGCGGCCTGCCTGTAAATGGCCAGCGCACCAAAACAAACGCAAGAACACGTAAAGGTCCAATTAAACCGATCCGTAAGTAACAGTTGTTACTGATCATTGGTTATTGAATTAACAGGATAGAAAAGTATGGCAAAGCCAGCACGTAAAACTAAAAAGGTAAAACGTACTGTTGTTGACGGGATGGCACACATCCACGCGTCATTCAACAATACGATTATTACTCTTACCGATCGTCAGGGTAACGCTCTGAGCTGGGCCACTTCAGGTGGTTCTGGTTTCCGCGGCTCACGTAAAAGTACTCCTTTCGCTGCACAGGTTGCAGCCGAGCGAGCTGGTAACGCTGCCGCTGCTGAGTACGGTTTGAAGAATTTGGACGTTAACGTTAAAGGTCCTGGCCCTGGTCGTGAATCAGCGGTTCGCGCATTGAATTCATGCGGCTTCAACATCAACAGCATTACGGACGTAACACCGATTCCACATAACGGTTGCCGTCCTCCCAAGAAACGTCGCGTGTAATCAGGAGACGATCACATGGCTCGCTATTTAGGTCCAACCTGTAAGCTTTCACGTCGTGAAGGCACAGATTTATTTTTGAAGAGTGGTGTACGCCCTCTTGATTC
>Ga0209395_1008164_pt1 | contig 10754 bp, 13 predicted proteins | sample GOMGulsemesocosm_3_FD_184635 | JGI IMG/M metagenome (GOLD analysis project Ga0209395, IMG submission 184635) | Methane-oxidizing microbial communities from mesocosms in the Gulf of Mexico - GOM9D Gulf of Mexico (SPAdes) (version 2) | ecosystem: Environmental > Aquatic > Marine > Cold seeps... | reverse complement strand
TTAAAATTTTCGGCATACAGATCTTTGACGGTCACTTGATAACCTTGCTTCTTTAAATGAGCTATTGTTTTATCTGCTAAATGTTTGCAAAGACTATTTTCTAAAGGGTGTGCTAATACGACTAAACAGTTCACGATACCTCCTTGTGCTTCTAACAGTTTTTATACAGAATTCCGTATGATGTGAATCCGGTTTTAATTTAATTGCCATCAACAATATCAAATTTACTTTATATTACAAGTAGATATATAAAAACATCTGTAATCTATCAAATAAAATAAAAACGCAAACAAGATAAGCCAATTATACCTGTATATAAAACGAGGTTTACGATTGACCAACTGTATAACGCACTTTAGGACAATTCGGCTTAGATCGATCACAGCTTGTAGCGCTATGACTCTAAGCCATCGTTGGATAAAACGGACTTGAACTAGTCGATAGTCGTGTTATCAATGAATGTGAGTGGAGGCATCGTGCGGTGATCTATTTCTAAATGGAAAATAAAACACCCTTCACTTGATGGAGCGGACCGGCAACAACACCGCAAAAGGTTTAACGACGACAGCATCGCCAAATCCCCAAACCATACGTTCTGGGTTTATTGGCATTATTTTTCGGAGGCGGTTTAAAATGGCACTGTTAGAACCGATCACTACCACAGTATTAAATAATGTAGTACCGCTAAATTCCGAGTCAATCTCATTCATTCCCATCACCTAACTCAAGCTGGACGCGAACTAGAACCTATTGTGATGGGTCTGGGAGAATGGGGATCTCGTTGGGAGCGAAGTCAAATGTCGGATGATGATCTGAGTGTCGAATTGTTAATGTGGGACATGCGCCGCACTATTAATAGTTCAGCATTACCTCAGGGGCGCACTGTATTGCACTTTGAATTTAAAGATTTGGGTAAAGTTTATCGCAATTGGTGGTTGCTGGTAGAAAAAGGGCAACTTGGTTATTAGTGGTACCTCATATCTGATGAAAAACATCCCGCAATGGTTAGCTTTCAGCGAATTTTCTAGTATTAAGAGTGGCTAAATTCAATCCATCACTTATAAGAATTTCTTATTACGTATAAATATTATTAGTTATACTAATTTCAATGTCTTTTATAAACTGCCCACATCTTATGATTTTATCCATGTTGAACTTGGTATTATCAGTATTTTTTGTCTGGAGCGGATTTATCAATGACACATATAGAAGACATTTATCAAACTAATATAAAATTATTAAATCAATGTGATATTGCGTTTAATGAATGGAAGCATGAACCTATCACTGATACCGAAACAGATGATAGAGTAATGGCTGAATTGAAAATTACAGGGGCTTTAACTAAAAGTTTATTTTTGAAAATTAAAGGCGGAGGTTTTGCTCTGTTTTTAACAGACAAGCGTAAACGATTAAATAGTAAGTTAATAAAATCCGTGTTGGGCAAGCGCGTGTCAATTTGCAGTGATGAAGAAATGATTGAACAAATTGGCTGTATTCCTGGTGCAGTGTGTCCTTTTGGTTTACCCGAACACATACAACTGGTGGTCGATACTGACCTATATAACAGTGATGAATTACTTTATACGCCGGGCTATCCAACAGGAACAATCGGCATTCCAGGGCCTAGTTTACCGATGTTGCTTACGCATTTACCAAATCTCGTGCATGAAATTTAAATGTATTGTAAGTTAACTGTGGATCTAACCCACTTTAAGGCCGAAACGGCTTAGTACTACAACACTTAGCCTGAATTGAAAACCTTGTTAGATTACAGATTCTAACAAGGTTTATGGGGATTAAGCTACATGCCGCTACAACGGCAAGTCAGAATAAAATCCGGTTTGTGTGAAAACTTCTTTTATTTTTGAAGCTTTCTCAGAGTAACCTAGGGCGGATGCTGAAGATATCAATCCGTCTACTAGGTCTTTACTGCTTGAATAAGATCTGTTTTACCCGTTGTTTTAAACTGGTAGTATTCAGCTATTATAGCTGAGAAATGTTCTGACCAACCTCCTAAACTATCCCTAAAATCATTTATATTTTCGAATGAATGCCCCCTTTTTACCTGTGTAAGCATGGGTCAATTCATGAACTAAAACATCACTACTTGTACTAAGTGAATATATATATTCAATTTCACTACCATCATTATGTATACCATCGGAAATCAAGATATGATTTTTAAATTGTTGATGCTTTTCAACATCAGAGCGAACATACTGAGCGTTACTACCATACCAATAGTGCGATATGATTGGAGCACTACATTATTGGGATTTTAGTTTGCGATGGGGTGATATTATTAGTGATTATGAATGGAATTACAATTATGCATGGGCTGCTAACTTAGCAGGGACTAAACCTATACAATTTCAGCAAGTCGTTTTATAAAATTTTGATTAAGCACCCTATATTTTCTGATTACTTTCAGGGTGCTTACAGCTGATTACGTTAAATCGACCTTGCGCTTAACTATATAATCGAAAGCAACACGCCCCCCGCTAAAGATAACAACTTGCAGCAATAGAGTTCCCCATAATACATGCTGAGCGTAAGCGGCGGCGGCAATATCTTCCAAGCTAATAACAGCCACAATATTGACGAAAAATAACCCCAATGCAGAGAAGCGACTTGCTAATCCAGCCATCAATAATAAGGGGAGAATGATCTCAGCAGCAGTCCCTAAATAAGCAGCTAGTTCATAAGGCAATAATGGTACGTGATATTCCTCTTCAAATAGAAATAACGTACTGTCCCAGTTGTTTAGCTTTGTCAGTCCAGATGAAAAGAAAGCCCAACCGACATAAAAACGTGCGGCCAGTAATGCAACAGGTTCTAACATACTTACTTTTTCTATAATACGTCGATAAATTTGATTAGCTGATAACAACAATGAGTTTGAAGTATTCATGGTTAACTCTCTTTAAAATAATGAATTAAGTTATGTTCGATTGCGCTAATCAACCAAACTTGAAATGAAAATCGACTATCATGCCGCACAGTATCAAGCGACTTAGCTAGTGAGTTACCTGACATTAAAGATAAAATGAAGCGCCCTTCACTCTCTGTTAACTTGGTTATTTGGGGTTGAAACTCAGATCGATAAATCATGACAATATGGTCCACCAGCACTGACGATAATGCCTGCTTAGCAAGATTAAAAGCACGATCCCGCTGCACTTGATTATCGTGATGGTGTGCGTCAAAAATCTCTACTACAGGATAGCTTGTGCTCAGTAATTTCACATTGTCGTTAAATGTAATAAAGACATGTTCAGGATCGCAATTAACCAGTAGTTGTAATGACGTTTGCTCTAATGTTTGATCTTGACCATGTAACGCACAATGAACATGCCAATCCAAAGCCGTACAACTAGCAAGATACGGATAATCCACACCAATTTCCGTTGCTGTGATAAATTCAGAAAATTCAGCGCCCCATTGTCCCCAGTCACCTTGAATTGGTGGGGATATTTTCAGAAACTGCTGGACCAAAAAAGTACTAATATCACTATCAAGTAATTCAAACACGGTCGGAAAAGTGATGCTTAGCGCACGTTCAGCATTAGCTAACAAATTACGACGATAAATGCTTATACCTTGAGCGCTAAAGCCATTTAGAGTTGCGCCTGATTCCTCTTCACTCCAAATCGTATCCAATAGTCGCTGTTGTTCATTGATAAAAGAATCATCCATCACTAGCCCCCAATACTGCATTAGCTATAGCACGTGCCTTTTCTGCTTCGCCAACTAACACTGACCACGCTGGTAAATCTGAATCCCATTCAACTAATGTTGGCAGAGCTCCAAAGCGTGTTAATGCTTGCCGATATCCTTCCCAAACTTCATCAGAAACAGGACACGCATGATCATCAATGACCATTTGCCCATCAGGAACCACACTGCAACCAGCGAGATGTATCTGCGCGACGCTATTCACTGGTAACGTATTTATATAATCAGTGACCGATTTCTGAATATTTCCGCCTTCAAAATTTAAGCTATTCACCGCAATATTGTTAATATCGAGTAATATTTTAGCGCCTGTCTGTTTACACAGTTGCGTTAGAAATTCGGCTTCAGAAAGATAACTTTCATCAAATTGCACATAAGCTGACACATTTTCAATAATCAGCTCACGCCCTAAGTACGATTGCACTTTATCTATTTGTTCGCACATTCGATTTAGATTATGACGCGTATGCGCTATCGGCAATAAGTCACCGCTGTGTATTAGTTGCCCATGCATTTGTTTTTGTAATAGTCCCCAGGTAAAACAAGCATGTTCAGACATTAGAAAAGGATCGATGGTTTGCGTTAATTGCTTTAAACGCATTAAATAACTCGCAGGTATATCCTGTAACGATCCAAGACCCATAGACGTTGAATGCAAACTAACAGGATAGGCCTCTCTTACTTGCTTAAGGACAGATAATGCAGCGCCACCTTGTCCAAAGAAGTTCTCTGAATGCACTTCCACAAAGTCAACTTGCTTAGCCGACGTTAATATGTCGGTAAAGTGTGGGTGCCTTAGTCCAACACCCACTAATATATCTTTACTATGTACCGACATAACATTCTCCTAAATCTTATTTAGAGGCCAAATATAATTGCTTGGCTTCTTGCTTTGACAATCCACCCAATGTTGAACAAGTACCTTTTGTGACTAATTTCCACTCACCTTTATCATTACTCAGACTTGATTGCCCTGCACATGAATGGGTACCGGCTAAGTTCGCACAATCGTTTTGACCCGCTTTCGCTATGCCATAACACTTTTCTTTTTTACTTGCAGCTTCTGCAGAGGCTATAACACCTGTAGACATCACAGCCGCTAATGCAGCACTTACTATTAATTTATTATTCATAATGGTTCCTATATCGTTAAAGCGTCATTAGTACGTTCCAAGGATTCAATATTAGTCGTACACTTTTTCGATTTGTTCTTCGGTTAATCCTTTAATATCAATCCAGTTAACTTGCGCTGTTTCGATATAACCAGGAATATCAGTGTTCCATTTTGTCTGAACAGCTTTGTTGTAGTTCAGGTACAATTTGTCGCCACGAATATGCCAAGCAGTTGGGTCTGTATCTAATTTTTTATTCAATGCCACACCCATCGCGCAAAAACCGCCATATTGTGGTGCATATTTACTTGGATCTGCTTTGAATAAATCGCGGTTATCAGCAGATGAAAACTGATAAATGGCGCCCTTGTAAGCGGCTGTGAAATCGTTCGACCCTTTAGTTGGTGTACCTTTTGTAAAGTAAGAAACAGTATCGTAACCACTGATTGCGATGTCATTACTGCTCGCATTTACTTCAATATTTGCAGCAAAAGTTAAGCTGCTAGCGACAAGTGCAGTCGTCATGAATGTTGATTTTACAAATGTTGAAAGCTTCATAGTATTCTCCGTATTTTATGAAAAGTTTAATGTTAACCATTTACGCGTTCGAAGGTTTTCTCCTTGGTTGTAAATATAGTGCTTTCAATCATTCAAAAGGGATGACATAGTCCTAACATTGAACCCAATCGTCCAAAATTGTTTTAAACGAGGTAATAATGGATCCGTTATCAGTCATTCTTCAACGATTCTCAATGAATACCGAAGTGTTTTTTACCGGTCATCTTTGTGGTATTTCTAATTTCAATCGAGAGCCAAACAAAGGCCATTTACATCTATTGCAAAGTGGTGAGATCACGATAATCGATGAGCATGGAACGTCACATTTAATCAATGAACCTACAGTGATGTTTTTCCCCACACAACATGCGCACCGTGTAATCGCCAGTGAAGAAAACCCGCCAAAATTGGTCTGTGCAAGTATCGTTTATAATGAAAATACAGTGAATCCGATTGCTGATGCCCTGCCAAGATTACTGTGCTTCAAACTCAGTGAAAACCAATCGCTAATGAAAACCGCGCAGTGGTTATTTGAAGAGGCATTTAATGAAGATAGCGGACGACTTCCAATGATTAACTCGTTGACAGATATCTTTATTATTTACGTGCTACGCCATGTTATTGATAACAATATTATGCAGTATGGTCTGCTCGCAGGATTAGCCCATCCGCAAATATCGAAAGTGTTATTAGCTATACACGAGACACCTGAGCGGCAATGGGGGTTAGAAGAGATGGCTGAACTAGCGCTTATGTCTCGATCAAAGTTTGCCGACGTATTTAAGCGTACTGTTGGTCAAAGCCCTGGCGATTATATAATTGATTGGCGTATTGTTGTGGCTAAGGGTCTACTATTACAAAACAAGCCAGTGGCCCTTGTTGCTAATGCCGTAGGTTATGAAAATGGTTCAGCGCTAGCACGAGTATTTAGGAAGAAACTTGGCATCTCGCCTAAGCAGTGGATCGAACAAACGCTTTAATAAAAAAGGGTTAGCACAATGCTAACCCTCTTATTCTTTATTGCTATTTACAGCAAATTAGTACTCTGTTTTATACAAGACTCGTCAACATAGCATCTGAATATTCAACTAAATCCTTACCATCTCGAACACGCTCGACATAATCAGGGTTGGCAATAAATGGTCGACCTATCGCCAGAAGATCAAATTTATCATCTGCAATTGCTTTGCTACCAGCTTCAGCGGTAAAGCTACCCACTCCCACTAATGTCTTGTTATAAATACTGCGAACATAACTTGACGCTCGACCACCTAAATAGTCAAATTCCATCGAATCATCGAAAATACCAATATGTAAGAAGGCTAAATCACGTTTCTCAAGTTCAGGAACAAGATAATCGAATACAGCACGATCACGGCTATCACCAGCCATATTGAAATATGCACCCGGTGATACACGCAGTGCAGTTCTTTCATTACCAATACGAGCAATGATTGCATCAACAACCTCGAGTGCAAAACGAGACATGTTTTCAGGTGTCTCGCCATATTCATCACTACGGCGGTTACTATTATGGTGTAAGAATTGGTCAATTAAATACCCATTAGCACCGTGAATTTCAACACCATCAAACCCGGCGTCTATAGCATTTTCCGCAGCTTGAGAATAATCACTGACTAACTCAACAATCTCTTCAACCGATGCAGACTTTGGTATTTGGTAAGTCAGCTCACGCATTCTAGGTACACTACCTTCAACACCTACAGCAGAAGGCGCCATTACATCTTGGTTCCCCGTATTTGCTTGGTAAAAGTGTGGGTGTGCTACACGGCCTGTATGCCAGAGCTGTGCAAAAATTTTGCCACCGTTTTTATGTACCGCATCAGTTACGGTTCTCCAACCAACGATTTGTGCTGGCGTAAAGATACCTGGAGTATTTGGATAACCTTGACCGTCTGGACGTATGATCACCGCTTCAGAAATGATTAAACCGGCCTCACCCCGACGACCATAGTAATCAGCCATATCTTGAGTCGGTACCAATTCATCATCAGCCATACAGCGAGTCAGAGGAGCCATGAGAATACGATTTTTTAAAGATAAAGTCTTATTAAGCACATAAGTTTGAAATAAATTGTCAGTCATAGCGATGTCCGTTTCTTGAATGTACGTTCAAGATATTCTTTTTTGAATGATCATTCAAGATCTATTTTTGAATAAACATTCAAAGTTGATTACAATGGACTTCATTACATAATATGACTCAGCGATAAAGAGTCTCAAGAAGAGTTACCGACTAGCCATGCGTATTGCAGAATTTGATAGAGAGAAAGTACTGAGATCTGCTATGACCTCCTTTATGGATAAAGGTTACGGTAAGACCAGTATGCAAGATTTGAAAAAGGCGACAGGTTTACACCCTGGTTCTATCTATTGTGCGTTTGAAAATAAACGTGGCCTTCTCTTGGCCGCATTAGAGCAGTACCGACTGGATAAAAATGCAGTATTCACAGGGATATTTTCCGGTCAAAAACCGGTGCTTACTGAGCTTAAGTCTTATCTGGATCATATTGTTTTAGAGTGTCAGAGTTGTGATACCTCGCGAGCTTGCTTACTGACAAAAGCATTGAATGAAGTTGCCGAACAAGATGAAGAAGTACACGACATTATCACGCTTCATCTCGCTAACTGGCAACAAGCTATTACCTTAGTCTTGCAAAAAGCCATTGATCAAAAAGAAATTATCAGCGATCGCAACGCTGATGATCGCGCTCATTATCTGATGATGGGTATATATGGATTAAGAACATTCGCCCACACACACCCTGAAGGTAATACCATAAAGCAGTTAGCTGAGCAGCTTTTTCAGGATGTGTGTCGATAACTAAATTTTAAAGTATTCGGTTTGTGAACGCTTAAGCTTCCTACGGTGCGACAGCCAAACACGCAAAGGCATATTTACTATTCATGTCTGCGGGTATGTACTTATTAGAATTAATAACAAACGTCCCATTTGGCTCTTTTGTAACATACGCTTGTGTCGAAAGGTAGATAGGCCATTGGTGCTTACCTGACGGAATAACACCGTCACTAAAATTAATTGCAGAGCTAATAACCCCTGGTGCACCATAGGTGCGTAAACAAAAATCATTGGCTTGTTTCGGTGTCATTTTAAGCCCCTTTACTGTATTGCCCCCTTCTCGAATGATGCTTGGCTCGGCAGAAAGAAACCCAGGATCTTTATCTAAATTCAGTTCTTTAAATTCGGCCCATGTATATGGACGTCTAATACGATATTTATTCCCTGCTACAATTACATTTACTTCACGTTTATAGTTCATTGCTATGCGGCTATGATCATTAAAGTCAAAAATCATTCCGCCCTTTAGTTTGTTGTTCGCTTTCATTTCTCGACAAATATCATCATCATTTTGAATGTCATCGTCGACTGACACACATAGCGATATAGGATATAGATTACTAAAGCTAGGGTCCGCAGTATCGACAGCTAGTGGTTTTACTTTATTATCTGTAAAATCTAACGCCATTGCTGTCGTTAGCATTTTAGAAGCTGACTTCCAATAAGACAGTTTAAAATCTGGATAACCTGCTAAGTAGGGTGTAATCACCCCACCTTCTTTAAATTCACCGTGTCCTTCAAACCATGCAATGTCTTCGGTTACACATTCTATACTGCCTTTCTCTTTTGCATTCACGGGGGTAACACAGAATCGAATTTGATTACCTTTACCTTCGTCGCTAATTTGTAGCGTGTAATTTTGAGCTCGGCTAACAACGGTATCAATGTTATTTTTAATCACACTCCATTCAAATAGACTACTTGTTTGGTGATCGTTGTTTAAATCAAAGTATTTATATTGGCCGGATAAGGTATGCTCACCAAAACGAACACCCTGTATCCTAATATTCATTGCGCGTGGCTTTGAATCTTTAACAGCCCAGACGGTTTCTTCTGGAGTACAAGTTACGACACTGTTTTTAGGCAAACCTGTTTGAGCATAAGCTGTCACACAGCCTTTTAACTTAGCCCCTACCATACTATCTTTGAGCTGCAGTGATCGTGTCGAAGCAACTCTCGTTCCATTTTTATACCAGTTAAAAGATGTTTTACTAGTATCTTCTTTATCGCTATCACGGTCTGAGAAATTGTAAGTTAGATATAGGCTTTGACCTACCTCAATATTGCGAGGTAGCGGCGTCAAATCAACGTCTGGTCGCTCACCCTGCTGTGGTTGAATTGCGTTGGTTTTACCTGAGCAAGCTAATTTAATTTTTGTTTTCTTATCGAATACGCAAACTGAAATTTTCTGGCCTTCATCATCACTGGTTAATTGATATTGGTCTTGTGTTATACCTAAGATTGGTTGACTATTTCGGTACCACTGAATGGTAGTAGAATAATCACTGTCATCAAATACCCAAACATTTAAAGGAGAACCAACAATATTATTGGTTGCGGCATTAGGAATTGAAACTTTAGGCGTAGCAGGTACATATTTACTATCGATAAGTAGTGGTGTCGAACACGTTTTATTTCCTTCTAAACGATCCCCTCGGTTAATCGGATTAACACAAAAATGTATTTCAAGTCCGACATAATTATTGTCCATTGGGATACGATAGCGACTACCTTTATGAACTAAGTTACCTCCTATTTCCCAAAATATATCTGATGCATCTTTTGAAGTTGGGATACTTGCAGAAATAAAAGTGTATGAGCCCTTCAATTCATCACCAAGTTCAATCACATCCCCGTCTAAATTTTTGAATGATACGTTTATTACTTCAGGATTTGATGCACTCTTCGTAGGTGCAGTACGGCTGTCTCCACCTCCGCTACCGCCGCAAGCAACTAGTGATGCGGTACAAACAGCAACGAATATTTTTTTAAACATGATTAACTCTTTTTATATTTCAATAGCATAACCGAAATAATTATCTCGGTTTACTCGGTAGGTTAAAGATTTCAACAATAGATTGTGCCGTTATTCCACTATGCACACTTACTATTAACTGCATGCATTTTAATTATTTTATAATTAAAGAACAATAATGGTTTTGTAAGTGTTTGTTGTATATATTTAATTGACAATAATAGTATTGCTTTATCACTGTAAACCGATTATTATCACCGCGTTTAATTCTATCTATTTAAATTCACTGCTCAACTGTAAAGGAGAAATATTATGACAATTACATCGACATCCTTTGCAGGTCTTATCCGATAACGGGTTTACTTAGCTATTTCTTATTACATTAAGAAAGTCTAATACCTAATATCTGTTTTTCAGTTCACACCAAAAACACCAGACCTGCCAATTCGTTTTACGTTTAAATCCTATTTAAAGGAATTGGTATTATGGG
>Ga0209395_1008155_pt1 | contig 10759 bp, 11 predicted proteins | sample GOMGulsemesocosm_3_FD_184635 | JGI IMG/M metagenome (GOLD analysis project Ga0209395, IMG submission 184635) | Methane-oxidizing microbial communities from mesocosms in the Gulf of Mexico - GOM9D Gulf of Mexico (SPAdes) (version 2) | ecosystem: Environmental > Aquatic > Marine > Cold seeps... | reverse complement strand
AAAGGGATGAAAGCATGATTCGATTTGAGGAGGTCACCAAGGTATATAATGGTGGGCAGCAGGCACTAAATCGGGTGAACTTTCATCTTGAAGCCGGTGAAATGGCTTTTCTTACCGGCCATTCTGGTGCCGGCAAGAGTACCTTATTAAAACTTGTTGCGATGATGGAGCGTCCAACATCGGGGCAGGTTTATATTAATGGTCACAATCTCAATAAGATAACCAAAAAACAAATCCCCTTTGCGCGGCGTGATATCGGGATGATTTTTCAAAATCACCGCCTGTTGATGGATCGTAGCGTGTTTAATAATGTCGCTATTCCGCTAATTATTGAAGGATATCATCTGTCAGATATTAAGCGCCGTGTTGCCGCGTCGCTCGATAAAGTAGGGTTACTCAGCAAGCTTAACAATATGCCTCATACGCTTTCTGGTGGTGAGTTGCAGCGTGTTGGTATTGCACGAGCAATAGTTAACAAACCGCCATTGTTATTAGCTGATGAACCAACAGGTAACTTAGATCCGGCACTTTCTTTAGAAACAATGCGGGTGTTTGAAGAGTTAAATTCTGTTGGGGTTGCGGTGTTAATCGCTACCCATGATCTTGGGCTAATTGCCCGCATGAAGTATCACACGTTCACTTTAAACCAAGGTCAATTGATTCAAGATGGCTTGTCATCTACTGATTTACAGGAGAGTGAATTTGAGCCTGTTATTTAAACAACGAAAATCACCAGCAGCATCAAGTAATGTCCCTGGTCATCGGGTGGTGATGTTTTTTATTCGTCACTTACAGCAAGCATTCGCTAGTATCGGTGAATTGTGGCGAATGCCAGTTGCCTCGTTATTAACCATGGCGGTTATTGGGGTCAGTTTAGCGTTGCCGGTAACGCTACATTTATTATTAAAAAATAGTGAACACTTGCGTGGTGATTGGGATAATGCGGCGCAAATAAGCTTGTTTTTAAAAGATAATATTGACCAAAAACAAGCTCAAAAAGTGGTTAATCGGATCAAGCTATACCCTCAGGTTAATGACGTACAGTATATTAGCTCTGAGCAAGCACTCGGCGAGTTTAAGTCACTTTCTGGTTTCGGTGAAGCGCTGGAGTATCTCGATACAAATCCACTGCCGAGTCTATTATTGGTCACTCCGACTACGCAATACTCCAGCCCAGAAGGGGCGCGAGATTTATTGCAGAAACTTCAACTTCAACCGGAAGTGGCGTTTGGTAAGCTTGATATCACTTGGCTCGAAAAATTAACCGCGATTATCACGTTACTCGAAGATGGTGTGTCGTCATTGGGCGCGCTATTGCTGCTGTCTGTGATTTTGGTACTAGCTAATACTATTCGACTGGCGATATTAAACCGCCGGGAAGAAATTGAAGTGCTTAAACTTGTTGGTGCGACCAATGACTTTATACGTCGTCCATTCCTTTATACGGGGATTTGGTATGGCTTAATCGGCGGCCTTATCGCATGGATAATTGTTTCGTTAATTTTGATCTGGTTAGAAGGTGCTTTTGTGATGCTAGCCGATCAATTTGGTACCGAAATAACCCTTGCTGGATTAGACTTTGCTGAGTTTTTGATCTTGATCGCACTTTCTTCAACGCTAGGATGGCTTGGTTCATACTTGTCTGTTATGCGCCATGTCTATGAAATAGAACCAGAAAATCAATTGTAGTATGTTACATTTAAGTTAATGGAATGACCTTCGAAACAGTTAGTAACATTGATTGCTTTGATCCTCTAGCGATCATTGAATCAGCATGGTAGACTCGGGACGAAGTTAGATAAAAGGAGCAATAAATGAGTAATGTAATTCAGTCAAACGCGTTGATGCCGGTCACTTCTGGTAGCATAGAATCTTACGTAGCACGCGCTGCGAAAATCCCAATGCTTGACGCCCAAGAAGAACATGAATTAGCGACTCGTTTATATAATGATGGTGATCTTGAAGCGGCTCAGAAGCTAATCATGTCTCATCTACGTTTTGTTGTTCATGTTGCTAAAAGCTATTCTGGATACGGGCTACCACATGCCGATTTAATCCAAGAAGGTAATGTTGGTCTAATGAAGGCTGTTAAGCGTTTCAACCCTGAAGTGGGTGTTCGTTTAGTCTCATTTGCGGTGCATTGGATTAAAGCTGAAATTCATGAATACGTATTGAAAAACTGGCGCATTGTTAAAGTGGCGACCACTAAAGCACAACGTAAACTTTTCTTTAATCTACGAAAAAATAAAAAGCGTCTTGGTTGGTTTAATCAAGAAGAAGTGAATGTAGTTGCCAGAGAGCTTGGCGTGTCTACCCGTGACGTGGTTGAGATGGAATCTCGTATGACGATGTCTGATAGTTCATTTGATTTATCAAATGACGATGATGATAGTGGTCCGAGTAACTTTGCGCCTACTCAATACTTAGAAGATAAATCTTCTAACGTTTCTGAGTATGTTGAAGAGAAAAACTGGGAATCACACGCCAATGAGAAATTGAGAAGTGCAATGGCGACACTCGATGACCGTAGTCAGCATATCGTTCAAGCACGTTGGTTGTCGGAAGATAAAACGACATTGCAAGATTTAGCCTCTCATTATCAAGTCTCTGCAGAGCGAGTTAGGCAATTAGAAAAGAACGCGATGAAGAAACTTAAAGCGGCGATGGAATAACGTATCGTAGCGATAAAAAAAGCAGCTTAGGCTGCTTTTTTTATGTCTGTAATACGAACCCGCTTATACCAGTCTAATTGGTATCAGTTCGGTGCAGTACTGGCACTAAAATGTGAACGACTCTGTTCTTTATCTGCCATTCTAGTCAATGGCAGTAGTTGCGAAAAAGGTACCAATTCAATATTTTCTTTTTTTAATCGGTCACCAATATTATTGAGGAACGCGATAGTTTCTGGATGAGGGTGTGCGATCGCGATGGCATAGCTGTTTGATTTAGCAATTTTAAGTAATCGATTGAATTGTTGCGTTAAATATTGATGGTCGCGCTGATTATCAAGAAATATATGGCGATGTGCTGTCGCTAGACCAATGCGCTTGGCGCTTGCTTCGGCGAGAGATCTTGGGGTCGTTTTACTATCTAGAAAATAGAGATCACGTTGTTTCAATTCATCCATTAACCAACGAAGAGGTTGTTCGGCTGTGGTGAATTTACTGCCCATATGATTGTTGATCCCTTGGGTGTAAGGAACGTTATCTAATGCCTCGTTGATCGCAGCACGCATGGTTTTTTCGTCCATGTCGGTGAATAACGCACCTCGCCCTAACATGCGATTTCCGCTAATAGCTTCCATCGGTAAATGAAGCATTGCTTCTCGTTTACTGTGATGTACTGCTTGCGCTAGTTGCTGCGTTAATGGTGCAAATGGCAGAATCGAGTAGGTGAATTGACCTTGCAAGCGCACGGCTTCTCTATCGGAGGCTCGATAGCCTATGTCGTCGATAACTATCGCGATTTTAGCGGGAGCGGCCAATACCGTTGGGCTTGCGTGACAAAGCACGATTAACCAAGTAAGTGAAATGGCGAAGCGATAAGTAATAGCCTCACTGATGTTGCGTATCATAATTATTTTCGCTTTAACCAATGTTTGGGGTTGATCGCCTTACCTCTATGGCGGATCTCGAAGTACAGGCTCGGTTGGCTTTGACCGCCACTTTGACCTAGTAATGCTATTTTTTCTTGACCAACCACTTGATCGCCTAAATTTTTCAGCAGCGCTTGATTGTGTCCATATAAACTCATGTAACCTTCACCATGGTCAATAACCAAGACCAGGCCAAAACCTTTGATCCAATCAGAATAAATCACTTTTCCGTGGTGTATTGCCGTGACGCCTTGACCTTCAATACCTGCTATTGTAATACCTTTCCATCGCAATCGACCGTGTCGCTTACTACCAAAACTGTGTAATGTTTTTCCCACCGCCGGTCGAGGTAACTTACGCTTGAATTTGAGCAGCCCATCAAGGCTAATCGGGGCGATTTGTTGCGCTTGTTTTAGTATGTGTTGAACGTCTATTTCTGATAGCTGATATTTCTCTAAGTCTTCACTGTTTCGACGATAAGAGGCATTGAGCGCCGATAGTGCACTATCACGGGTTGATTTTTCTTTAGCTAGCGTGAGTTCATGTGCCTCTTGGCTGTCTTTTAGTTCGAGTAGACGTAGGCGATTGGCCGCAAGTTCAACAGTGATCTTGGCTATTTTCTCGAGCGTTTGTTTGACTTGTGCTATTGAATCTATTCGAGCCTTATTGAGATAATGATAATACCCTAATAATCGTTGTGTTTCGCTACTTTGCTGTTGATTTAATATCATTTGCAGTACGTTATTGTTACCGGTCATGTAAGCACTTTTGATTTGCTTACTTAATGCTGCCTGTTGTAATGATTTTTGTTTATTTAAGGAGGCGCTTTGGCCCAAAAGCGCTTGTTGCTCTTTGGTGACTGAGGTTAATTCTTGATTCGTTTGATACAGCGACTTAGCAGAGGCTGCTATTGCTTTCTCTACTTTTCGTAAGGCCGCTGTTAACACCGATTGGCTATTTTTTTGCAGCTTTAAAATCGCTTGTTGCTTGGTGATCTTTTGTTTTATATCTTTAAGCTGTTGTGTGGTATCGGCACCACTCATCGCGCTACAACAAAGTAGCCCAATGAGTAAGGTTAGTCGAAACGTTAACAAAGCTAGTGGAGTTCCATTAATGCCTTGCCGCTCATTTCAGGTGGGATATCCATGTCTAATAACGTTAGCATCGTCGGTGCGATATCACTTAAACGACCGACTCCACTTGCTGTTGCTGGGCGACCAACATAGATAAAAGGTACAGGCTCGCTGGTATGCGCAGTGTGAGCTTGTTGTGTGGCTGGATTAACCATTTGCTCGGCGTTACCGTGATCGGCAGTAATTAAACATTCACCGCCGACCGTTTTGAGGGCATCGACAACACGGCCAACACAATGATCAACAGCCTCACATGCTTTGATTGCGGCACTCATTACACCCGTATGACCAACCATATCACCATTGGGATAATTACAGACGATAACATCGTATTTTCCGCTTTCGATCGCGCCAATTAGCTTATCGGTTAACATTTCTGAGTTCATTTCCGGCTGTAAATCGTAAGTCGCAACATCTGGAGATGGGATCAGAATGCGTTCTTCCCCTTCAAACACTGATTCAATACCACCATTAAAGAAGAACGTTACATGAGCATACTTCTCAGTTTCAGAGATGCGTAATTGGGTCTTATTATTGTCTTGTAACCATTGTCCTAAGGTATTATTTAGAGATTCTGGCGCAAAGGCAATGGGGCTAACGATGCTTTCTGCATACTGTGTTAGTTGTACAAAAGCCGCGAGTTTTGGCATGTTTAAACGACTAAACTCAGTGAACTCTTGGTCAACGAACGGACGTGAAATTTCGCGCGCGCGGTCTGCTCTAAAGTTCATGAAGAATAACGCATCGCCGTCATTGATGGTGACGGCGCTGCCATCTGCTTTGGTAATTGCTGTCGCGCCAACAAATTCATCGTTCTCATCACGAGCGTAAGCTTGTTCTAAGCCAGCGATAGGGCAAGCTACTGTGTGCAGGGCATCTGCTTTGGCGATTAGGTTGTAAGCACCTGCTACACGATCCCAACGTTGGTCACGATCCATCGCGTAATAACGACCAATTAGTGAGCCAAATTGTCCTTTACCTAACTCTTTGAATAATGCCTGAAACTTCTCAATTGAAGCCAACGCACTTCGTGGTGGTGTATCGCGGCCATCAAGAAAGGCATGGACATAAATATCGCTAGCGCCTTTGGCTGCCGCCAGTTTTACCATGGCGATAAAGTGATCTTCGTGGCTATGAACACCGCCTGGCGAGAGTAACCCCATGATATGGACCGCTTTGCCAGCATCGATTGCTTTATCGAGGTTTTCAACAAAAATAGGGTTGGTGTTGAAATCGCCATCTTCAATCGATTTATTGATGCGAGTAAAGTTTTGATAAACAATACGTCCAGAACCAATATTTACGTGTCCCACTTCAGAATTACCCATTTGACCATCCGGTAAGCCGACATCTTGCCCTGAGCCTGAAATTAGAGTCGATGGGTTATTATCCCATAGGCTGTCTAAAACTGGCGTGTTAGCTTGTGCTATGGCGTTGTTTGATGTCTCTTCACGATAACCCCAACCGTCAAGGATCATTAAAACTAAGGGCTTTTTCGGATGTGGCATGGTTGGCTTTCCTAAAGTATTGAGTAGCAGAAGTTTGTCCATATATTACACCGAGTCAAACAGATAAAAAACACTATTTAGAGATTACTTATATTGATTTTACTCACGTCATTGGTAACTGCTAATTTGGTCTGTATACTAGGCGAAAATTATTTGCACTTATCACGTGATGATAAGTGAATTAAACGCAAACAAATTAGGATTACATATGCAGCAATATTTTGATTTTTTACAAAATAACTCGATGCTTACTGCCGCTTGGGTTGGTGTATTTATCGCGATTATTTTTACCAGTGTTAAAGCCGGTTTATCGGCGGTCAAAAAAATCACTCATCAGCAAGCAACATTATTAATGAATCGAGAGAATGCGATTGTCGTTGATGTCCGTAGTGAAGCTGACTTTAAGAAAGGTCATATCCTAGATGCTAAGCTTTTACCGTTATCTCAAATAAAAAATAATGAATTAGGTGGGCTTGAAAAAGCACAAGATACCCCCATAATTGTAGTATGTAATACAGGAATGACATCGACTCAGGCTTGTCAAATGTTACAAAAAGCCGGTTTTACCAGTGTACATAATCTGCAAGGTGGCATTAGCGAGTGGAAAACGGCTAATTTACCATTGACTACTAAGTAAAAATGAGAGATTAATGATGGCCACAGTAACAATTTACAGTCGTTCATGGTGCTCGTTTTGCCAACAGGCCAAACGGTTACTTGATAGCAATAACGTTTCATATCAAGAAATTGATATTGAAGAACAACCTGAAAAACGTGATGAGATGATCACGCTTAGCGGGCGCACTTCGGTACCGCAAATTTTTATTAACCAACAAGCTGTTGGCGGGTGTGATGATCTTTATGCATTACATTCAAGTGGCGATTTAGATCGCTTATTAAACGAATAATAGAGCGCTAAAGCGCTTAGAAAATTAATTTAAAAGGATAGAGTTACCATGTCAGAAGTTAATCAAAACGCAGTAAACAACGAGCAAGCTGGTCCAGCATTTAACATTCAGCGTATTTTCACTAAAGATGTTTCATTTGAAACTCCTAACTCTCCAGCGATTTTTCAAAAAGAATGGACGCCTGAAGTTAAACTTGATTTAGATACTCGTAGTAATAAGCTTGCTGAAGATACTTTTGAAGTGGTGTTATCGTTAACTGTAACAGCTCATATAGGTGAAGAAGTTGCTTTTCTAGCTGAAGTTCAACAAGCCGGTATTTTCTCAATTGGTGGTCTTGATGAAAACTCAATGGCTCATTCAATTGGTTCTTACTGTCCAAACATCCTATTCCCATATGCACGTGAAGTGATTGCTAGCCTTGTAAGCCGTGGTACTTTCCCACAACTTAACCTTGCTCCAGTTAACTTTGATGCGTTATTCGCACAATACGTACAATCTCGTCAAAATGATGCAGCAGCGCCTCAAGGCGAAAGCGCAGAAGCTTAATATGGCCAATCAATCGGCTGATATTGCTGTTTTAGGGGCGGGGTCTTATGGCTCCGCCCTTGCTATTTGTTTAGCAAGAAACGGCAATAAAACATTGCTTTGGGCTCATAACGAAACGCATCTTGAGCAGCTAATACAGGACGGTAGTAACGAAAAATACCTTCCTGGTGCGGCATTCCCCCCATTGTTAGAGACCAACGGCTGCCTTGCTAGTGTAGTTGCTGCGACGAAAACGATTCTAGTGGTTGTACCTAGTTTTGCTTTTGCCGGGATGCTGCAACAGTTAAAACCATTGTTAACATCAGAGCACCGTATCGCATGGGCCACTAAAGGCCTAGAGGCTGATACTGGACGCTTGCTACAAGATGTTGCTATCGATGTCTTAGGTGAGGATGTTGCGTTAGCGGTGCTTTCTGGGCCAACCTTTGCCAAAGAAATGGCAGCTGGATTACCAACGGCCATTTCAATTGCTTCGAATCAGCATGACTTTGCTGAACATGTCGCAAGCCTACTCCACAATGACAAAAATTTTCGTGTTTATCAGAATACGGACTTTATTGGCTTACAGCTTGGTGGCGCGGTTAAGAACGTTATTGCGATTGGTGCTGGCATGTCTGACGGCTTGGGCTTCGGGGCGAATGCCAGAATCGCATTGGTAACTCGTGGTTTGGCTGAACTATGTCGTTTGGGTCAAGCTGTTGGTGCTGATGCGGCGACGTTTATGGGGATGGGCGGCTTAGGCGACTTAGTCTTAACCTGTACCGATAATCAATCTCGTAATCGACGTTTTGGATTAGCCTTAGGTAAAGGCGTTGGGATTGAGCAGGCACAAACTGATATTGGTCAGGTGGTTGAAGGATATCGCAACACTAAAGAAGTCTACTTATTGGCTGAGCGTCTTGGCGTTGAAATGCCAATAACGGATCAGATATATCAGGTGCTTTATCAAGGTAAGTCACCGTTGTGTGCATCAAAGGCATTACTGGGAAGAGCGAAGAAAATAGAATCTTAAGCTCTCACCATAATATAAAGCGGCTCAGATTAATCTAAGAGGCCGCTTTTTTTTTGCCTTCATCACAACGCATAAATGGCTTTGCTTCATCGTCGTGGACATCTGAATAAAATGCCTTGCGACGACTCGATTGATGACGTTTCACAATGCGCTTTTTGAAACGAAAACGGCTAGTATGACTCATGCGATGATAGCTCCGGTATATCCAACTTGGCGCCAAGACTCGTAAACAATTACAGCCACGGCATTTGATAAGTTCATGCTACGACTTTGTGGCAGCATTGGGATTCTAATTCGTTGTTCTGGTGCAAGGCTTTCGATAATTTCAGCAGGAAGACCACGTGTTTCAGGCCCAAACAATAACATATCACCATCTTCGAATGCTGCATCACTGTGGGCAATAGTTGCCTTAGTTGTGCAAGCGAACACACGGTTTGGTTTTACGGCATCAAGCATCGATTGATAATTAGCATGACGAGTAACATGAGTCATCTCTGCATAATCCAATCCGGCGCGACGTAATTTTTTGTCATCGAGATCAAAACCAAGAGGTTCGATAAGGTGGAGATGATAGCCAGTGTTGGCACACAAACGGATGATGTTCCCGGTGTTTGGTGGGATTTCAGGTTCGAATAAGGCAACGTGTAACATGTTGTGCTCAACTGCTAGAAAGTTGCGACATTGTACCTAGCAATATAATAAATTACTAGGTTTGACTGGCCAATGGCAGCCGGATTTTTATACTTAATCCGCTTACCTTATTATTTATTGCCTCAATTGAACCGTGATGTTGAACCACTGCTTCATGCGCGATAGCGAGGCCGAGTCCGGTACCGCCTGAACTTCGTTCTCTTGCATTTGACACACGGTAAAATGGGTTGAACAGATTATCTAAATGTTCCTCTTCAACCCCACAACCGTCATCGCTAATCGTCACAATGAGCGTATCTTCATCGGCATGGGCGCTAAAATTTATTGTGGTAGTCGCATATCTAATGGCGTTACGAATGATGTTTTCAATCGCACTCGCCAATGGATCCCATTGTACTTTAATCGTTAACCCCGAATCGATAGTGCTCGAAAGCTCAATATTGTGCTCTTTAGCCTCAAAGGTCGCATTGTCGATAATGTCATCCATGAATTGGTCGAACTGACATTCCTCAAATGGGTGCTCGTTCGCTAATTGGTAACGAGAGAGCATTAATAGCTGTTGTAGCATTTTGTCGATGGTTTGAGTTTCTTGTTCTATTCTTTCAAGTTCTTCACTTTCCCCATTCTTTCGACGGCTGATCGCATTGGCCAATTGGAGACGGGTTAATGGCGTTCGTAGTTCGTGTGAGATATCACCGAGTAAACGCTGTTGCCCTTGCATCATATCTTCGACTGAATCGGCCATGATATTAAATGATTTGGCCAGATGGCCGATTTCATCGCGGTGAGCTAGCGCACTTTTCTCTGCGCGTGTGCTTAAATCACCCTGTGCCAGTTGTTTCGCGCTACGGTCTAACGACTTTATTGGTTTAACGATATGCCATGATAACAACGCACAACTAACCGCGCTGACGAGCATGGCTAGCCCTAACAGTAGCCAGCGATTCTCCCGTAGTGTCCATAATATTGATATTCGATGCATTCTAGCACCGTCTCGTACATAGAGCTGATAGCTGTTATCACCAAATGATAAAGGGTAGGGACCATACACCGTCCAATGCTTTAAATGATAACCGGAACGCATCGGGTTTTCCTGAAACTTAAGCATCGCGACATGGATATCTTTAGGTAGTTTACGATGTATTACAGCGTTGTTCTCTTGATCGACGACAAATAGGTTCTTGAAGCGACGGCGCTTTTTTCGATTCTTTCCTTCGCCAGGTGTTGGCAGCGAATCGAGCATTTTTTGCGCCATGTTAATACCTTGCTCAAGTGTCGGTGCTGATTGAATTAACTCGATTAGGCGTTTATGGTGGCGTGCTTGTTCAGGGCTTCGTTGACCGGACGCATCGATTATTGCGGGCAATGCCACAATAGTCCCTGCAATTAATACTGTGATTAACCAA
>Ga0209395_1008152_pt1 | contig 10761 bp, 9 predicted proteins | sample GOMGulsemesocosm_3_FD_184635 | JGI IMG/M metagenome (GOLD analysis project Ga0209395, IMG submission 184635) | Methane-oxidizing microbial communities from mesocosms in the Gulf of Mexico - GOM9D Gulf of Mexico (SPAdes) (version 2) | ecosystem: Environmental > Aquatic > Marine > Cold seeps... | reverse complement strand
GGCAGTAAATCACGTTGCACACCTTCGCGAGAAACGTCAGGACCTGAGCTATCGCCACGCTTACAAATTTTGTCGATTTCATCAATGAAAACAATGCCATTTTGTTCTACTGAATAAATAGCTTTTTCTTTAATATCTTCATTATTTACAATCTTTGACGCTTCTTCTTCTTGCAACGCTTTGAATGCATCTTTAATTTTCAACTTACGCTTGTTGGTCTTTTCAGTCGACATGCCCTGAAACATATTCTGCAACTGAGACGTCATTTCTTCCATGCCTGGAGGAGCCATGATTTCAACGCCCATAGGAGAAGCGGTTAAGTCTAGTTCAATTTCTTTATCGTCTAATTTTCCTTCGCGTAATTTTTTACGGAAAATTTGTCGAGTGCTGCTATTGTCAGCTGACTCATTATCACCAAAACCATCACGAGGTGAAGGAATTAAAACATCTAGAATTCGCTCTTCAGCAGCTTCTTCTGCTAAATGCTTAACACGAGACATTTCTTGTTCTTTGGTCATTTTTATCGCCATATCCGCTAAATCACGAATAATGGTTTCAACTTCTTTACCGACGTAACCGACTTCAGTAAATTTAGTCGCTTCAACTTTAATGAAAGGTGCGTTGGCTAGCTTGGCTAAACGACGGGCAATTTCAGTTTTACCTACGCCAGTTGGGCCGATCATCAAAATGTTTTTAGGGGTTACTTCAACACGCAATTCTTCATTTAATTGCATTCTACGCCAGCGATTTCTTAAGGCGATGGCAACTGCACGTTTAGCGTCACTTTGGCCAATAATGTGGCTGTCTAACTCGCTAACAATTTCACGAGGTGTCATATTCGACATGATATTTCCTTAAAGCTTATTTATCTTTAATTGCAGCTAATTATAGCTCGTCAATAGTATGTTCATGATTGGTAAATACACAAATGTTACCGGCAATTGTTAACGATTTCTCAACAATTTCTTTTGCGCTAAGATCTGTATTTTCTAATAAAGCGAGCGCAGCTGATTGAGCAAAGTTTCCGCCACTACCAATAGCAATTAAGTCATGCTCAGGTTGAACAACATCACCATTACCGGTAATGATCAACGAAGCCGTTTCGTCTGCAACAGCAAGTAACGCTTCTAACTTTCGTAAAGCGCGATCGCTACGCCAATCTTTAGCTAGCTCAACGGCGGCTTTAGTTAAATGGCCTTGGTGTTGTTCTAATTTACTTTCAAAACGTTCAAATAGCGTAAATGCATCGGCAGTACCGCCAGCAAAACCAGCCAGAACTTTGCCGTTATACAAACGACGAACTTTACGAGCATTGCCTTTCATTACTGTGTTGCCAAGCGAAACTTGGCCATCACCACCAATGGCTACTTTGCCATTGCGTCTTACGGATACGATAGTAGTCACAACTAACCTCAAATTATTATCTAAATCTATGAAGAATAGATAAGGCTAATTATGACTTTTTCAAGGAGGAGGGAGGATAAATGTAGCGATTATTTCCAAGGCATGATTAAACAACGATTAACATTATTACTTTTTAACTTGTGTTTATCTTTTTCCGCTGCGCGTTTGCGATCATACGGACCTAAGAATACTTTGTAATACAAGTTTGTTTTACTCTTTGGTGCGCCTACCTGTGAAGATAGTCCGGCAAAAGCGATATTTGCTTTTAATACTTCGGCCTGCTTCTTTGTTCTAAATGAACCACATTGTAGTTTATAAGGGCCTTTATTTTTAACTTCGTATTGACCGACTTCTACTTCTTTACTTTTAAGGTCGTCAACATAAGCCCATTTTTCTTTTGGTGGTATTGGTAAACTTTTTTCAGTGACCTCTTTTGAGGCAAGCGTTTTTATTATTTCTGGTTGAGGTTCAGGCTTATTATCTTTAATTGTCCATAAAGCGTAGCCAAAACCACAGATTAACGTCAGTGATAATAATAATATAAGTTTAAACTTTAAGGTAATAGTTGGCTCTGGTGGTGTTTTACCTTTGTAAGGACTTTTTTTATTGTTTTTTGAGCGGGAAACGTAATCTTGATGAGCCATGAAAAAATAATATATCGGGAAACCTGCGGCAATTCTAACTAACTATAAAAAAAATGACACAAGTTTCGCATGGAAAATTGTAATTGATATTTACCAGCTTAAATCTAATGGATCTATATCAACTGTCCAACGAACTTTTTTCTGCCATTCGTTTTGTGAAATATGATGAATCAGCTGATGAATCGCAATATGCAGCTCTTTGCGAGACTTAGCTTGCACAATTAAATGGTAACGGTATTTCCCTGCTTTTTTTTCCATTGCCGCTGGTACTGGGCCGGCAAACTGGCAACCTTCAAAAGAAAACTCAGTTAATGCTCGAAGAAATTTTTCAGGATAAGAAGGGTAATTAGCTTCTGCTCGAAATAATGCTTGATAACTAAACGGCGGTAACAAAGCTTGTTTGCGTTCAGTTAGCGCGTACTTAGCAAAATGTGGATAACCATTATTCACTAAGTCTTGTAATAAGGGGTGCTCAGGAAAGTTAGTTTGTACTAATACTTTGCCGGGTTTGCTTTCTCGGCCTGCACGACCTGCAACTTGTACTAGCAATTGTGCCATATGCTCAGCAGCGCGAAAATCAAAACTAAATAATGCGCCATCAACATCTAAAACTGCAACTAAAGTGACATCAGGAAAATGATGACCCTTTGCTAACATTTGGGTACCAATTAATAATTGATGTTTTTTATCACTCACTTCTTGTAATAGCTTGGCAAGCTCACCTTTTTTACGCGTACTGTCTCTGTCTATTCTTACCGTACTGTACTCGGAAAATAGCTCACCTATGCGCTCTTCTAACTGTTCAGTACCTTGGCCCATAGGTTTGATACGTACACTGCCACAGCTTGGACATTGATAAGGAATACGCTTTTGACTACTACAATGATGACAAATAAGTAGTTTTTGTCCTTGGTGCAAAGTATAGGGTTTGTTACAGCGTTGGCAGTCAGCTATCCAGTGACATTCTTGACAGTTAATCGCTGGCGCATAACCGCGACGATTTAAAAATATAAGCGCTTGCTCGCCACGTTGCAGGGTATTCTCAATGGCCTTTTTTAATGTGCCAGATAAACCGTGTTCCATTTGTTGTTGAACAACATCTATAAGCGTGATTTTTGATTGGGTACTTTGACCCGGTCTTTTGGTTAACTGATGATATTGATACTTACCTGAAAGGGCATTTTGCAAAGACTCAAAACTTGGTGTTGCACTGCCTAATACAATGGGAATATTGAGTAGCCGAGCCCGTAAAATAGCAATGTCACGTGCTTGATAACGAAAACTGTCTTGTTGCTTAAAAGAACCGTCGTGCTCTTCATCAACAATTATTAGCCCCAAATGATGTAAAGGCGAGAATATGGCTGAACGCGTGCCGATAATTATCGCCGCTGTGCCGCGTTGCGCTGCTAGCCATGTTTGTAGGCGTTCTTTATCGTTTAAGCCCGAATGATGCAAACAAATAGGTAAATTAAAACGCTGTTCAAATCGACTCAGCATTTGCGGAGTTAAACCAATTTCAGGTACGAGTACCAGCACTTGTTTGTTAGCGGCTAGCGTTCTTTCCATTGCTTGTAAGTAAACTTCGGTTTTACCGCTACCTGTTACGCCATCAACTAAATGGCAAGAGAACTCACCAAATGACTGCTTCACGGCTGCGACAATAACGGCCTGTTCAACGGTTAACGTTAATTTTTCATGTTCAGCTAAGGCGTTATCTTGATAAACGAAAGGGATGGGTTCTTGTTTTTTCTCTTCAATCAGCTGTTTCTTTTCAAGTGCATTCAACTGTGCTTTGGTAAAGCCTAAGGTGCGAATTTCAGCCCAAGTAATGCCATCATGCGCTTGAATTAAAGTTAATAGTGCAATTTGTTTGGGGGCTTTTTTCGCTATTTTTTCAATAACAGTAGTACTTTCATCTCCAGTCTCGCTTTTTAGGTCGTGCCATTTTGTGGCCAAATCAATAGTCGGCTGTTCAACTTGGCGTAGTAATGCAGGCAGCGCGAGTTGTAAAACGTCACCAATTGGATGGTGGTAATAGTTAGCACAGCGTTGCAGGAAACTTAATAATGTTGGAGGAAAGCGGAAGTTGTCGTTTACTAAGCTTATTATTGCTTTAAGTTTTTTATCATCAATATCACATGTTGCACTGGTACTTATGATAATACCAATGACTTGTCTGTGACTAAAAGGCACAACAACACGAGCGCCAATATGTAAAGCTTCGCTATTGATATTTTGTGGAATGATATAAGTAAATAACTGACGCATAGGAACAGGAATTGCGACTTGAATATAGTTAACCTGCATAGCGACACTTCTTTGAAAATAATGAGGCTATTCTGCCGACTTGTTGTGAAGATGCCAAGGGAGAAGATTAAAAAGTATGACTTTGGCGCAGATAAGACATTTATTGTTCATTTTTTGTCAATTACTCCCTTTCCGCTATTGCTAAGCATGGGCCGATCATTTAAAATTCGCCTCCATTATTTTTAACTCGTATGGTGCTTGGCAGCAATAATGACTGACTAAGTGGCGATACGGCCTTAATACAGAGGTTTCTATGAAAGACGGTATTCATCCTAATTACGTTGAGTTCAAAGCAACATGTTCTTGCGGTAACATCATTGTAACTCGTTCTACAGCGAAGAAAGATATTCACTTAGACGTATGTTCAGCATGTCACCCATTCTACACTGGTAAGCAGAAAGCTGCTGAGACCGGTGGTCGTGTTGATAAATTCAACAAACGTTTTGGTGCTCTTAGCAGCAAGTAATTTTGCGCTAAAATCGAAATGTATTAAAAAGCGTCGTTTGACGCTTTTTTTATGCGTAAAATATAGAGAGTAGGGGGAACCAAAAGGATGAAATAATATTGGAAGTGTATTCATATTCCCCAATTTTTTGCAAAAAAAGTAAATATATTTATCTTTCCTTTAAACCCTTTTCCGACATACTGTATCTTACTTTATAACAACATCATTACTGAGAGCCAGCCTTTGGATAACCCGAAAGTTATTTACATGAAAAACCGGACTGAAAATCAGCAAGATACTTCGGCAGAACAAGACGAAGAGCAAGCAATCATCAGCCGAGCACAACAAGGTGATCAGCAAGCTTTCTACCAACTTTATCAAAAATATCATAAAAAGGTTTATGCCATTTGCTGGCGAATGTTGGCAGATAAAGACAGCGCAGAAGATGTTTGCCAAGAGGTATTTGTGCAACTGTGGCAAAAAATTGGCAATTTTCGTGGTGAAAGTAAGTTTTCTACTTGGTTGCACAGTGTTACAAACAATATTGTTCTAGGACATTTACGTAAGCATAAAAATTGGTTACAACGTATTTTTAGTATTGAAGATCAAACCATGCAAGATGTTGCTGTTGAAATGGACGATTCAACGGAAGTCAGCGCATTAGATAAACAGATTGCACGGTTACCAGATAGAGCACGACTCGTTTTTGTATTATTTGCTGTAGAAGGTTATCGCCATGAAGAAATTTCGAAAATGTTAGATATGGCAATCGGTACAAGTAAAGCGCAATACCATAGAGCCAAGAGTTTACTAAGGGAGTGGGTTGAGATATGAATAAGTTATTGTCAGAGCAAGATTTGCAAAATGAAGTGGCAGCATTACCAGATGAAATGACACCACAGCGTGATTTATGGTCAGGTATTGAGCGCGCTATTCAAGGCAAGAAACAAGTTGCCTCATCGTTTGAATCGTCAACGAAAAAAGCATTTATACCAACAGCATGGGCAGCATCGTTAGTTGCAGCAGTATTGGTTACTTGGGTTTCTTTTTCGCCGAACTTTTCATCTCAGTCGGTAGATATGGCTCAGCAAAAAAATTCGCCATTGAATCTAGTGATGGCTATGCAGGAAAATTTTCAGGAAACAAAACGGACAATGTTGGTTAGTTTTGGTCAGCCCAAAGTATCTGAATTACCCAATGAAATTCAAGCAGAGTTAAGAAATTTAGACTCCGCACTAAAAATGATAGAAAAAGCGTTACTTGAAGACCCTAGTAATAATGATTTACTGAATTTATTACATTGGACACAAAAACAAGAACTTGATTTATTAACCCAATTGTATAGCCCTAAATGGCAAAGCATTTAAAAATAAAAATATATAGAGGTAATTATGAATATTTTACAAAAAGTTATACCTATGATGTTAGTCGCCGCCACATGCTCAAGTTTTGCAGGCGAAGAGATAAACAAGTCATTAACCCTTGATAATGTCAGTAGCGTTAACATTGAAAACTTACGCGGTAATGTAACCGTTATTGGCTGGGATAAAGATACAATTACCGTAAAAGGGGAGTTAGAAGAGGATGCTGAAGGGTTAACTTTCAAGCAAAGAGGCTCAAGCGTAAAAATTAAAGTAGAACTTGAAAAGAACAATCACAATTATTGGGGAGGTAATGCTAAAGGCTCTGAGCTAATAATTCATATGCCTAAAAATATTCGAGTTAGTTTTGACGGTGTGTCTAGCGATATTAATCTTGATAATTTACATGCCAGTGCTGAAATTAAAACAGTCAGCGGTAGTATTGTTGCTACAAACTTAAGCGAGCGCATTGAATTATCTTCAGTGAGTGGCGATATTGAAAGTAAAAAATTATCAGGGAAAGTGAGTTTAGCCAGCGTTAGTGGTGATGTTACTGACCGTAATTCAAGTGGTCGTTTAAGTTTACGTGCAGTTAGCGGTGAAATTTATGCTGAATCAATCGCGAAAGAAGTGACAGTAGAGAATGTTAGTGGTGATATTCATTTGGAACTAAACGAAGTTGACGAGTTATTAGTTTCGAATGTAAGTGGCGACTTTGCTGCAAGTTTATCGCTAAATAGTGATGGTGTAGTAAAAATGTCTAGTGTCAGTGGGAGCTTAGCATTAAAGTTTCAATCAAATGTTCAAGCAAACTTTAAGTTATCAGCAAGTGCTGGTGGCGACATTACCAATAGAATAACCAGTCAGAAAGCGAAAGATGCCAAGTACGGACCTAGCTCGAAGTTACGCTTTGAAACAGGTAGTGCCAATGCGAGCGTTCGTGCAAGTACGGTAAGTGGAAGCATTAAAGTTAGTGACTAACTTAAGACTACAGTGACTTTAAAATAAAAATATAACGGGCTAGGATTATTTCTAGCTCGTTTTTTTATTCAATTTTTAGCGGAATTCTGCTACGCTACGACCAGTTTTTATATCGCATTGACGATAGTGTTTTAGGGTATAACCATGGCAGACCGTAAGCCAAATAAATTTTTCAAAGATAAAAAGTTTTCACAAGACAGCCAAATCGATGCATTGAAAGTTCCGCCTCATTCATTGGAGGCAGAACAGTCGGTATTAGGCGGATTATTGCTTGATAATGAAACGTGGGATCGTGTTGGTGAACGAGTTGTCGCTCAAGATTTTTATAGCCGTTCACATCGAATTACTTTCGAAACCATTGCTGCATTGATTGAATTGGGTAACCCGGTTGATTTAATCACTCTATCTGAAGCGTTAGAAAACGAGCAACGACTTGAAGATGCAGGTGGTTTTGCTTACCTCGCAGAAATGATGAGAAACACGCCAAGTGCAGCTAACATAACTGCTTACGCTGATATTGTTCGTGAACGTGCGGTTACCCGTGAAATGATCAGCGTAGCGAATGAAATCGCTGAAGCGGGTTATGATACACAAGGCCGTTCTAGTGCCGAAATGCTAGATTTTGCTGAAACTAAAATATTTGCCATTGCAGAACAACGAGCAAATAAATCTGAAGGGCCTGAAAACATTACCTCAGTTCTAGAAAAAACCGTTGATCGTATTGAACAACTTTGTTCTGCGCCAAGTGGCGGCGTTACAGGGGTTTCGAGCGGATTTTCTGACTTAGATAAAATGACAGCAGGTTTTCAAAAGTCAGACCTTATTATTGTTGCTGCTCGTCCATCTATGGGTAAAACAACTTTTGCAATGAACTTGGCCGAAAATGCTGCCATGACAGAAGAATACCCTTCTTTAATTTTTAGCTTGGAGATGCCGTCTGAACAGCTAATGATGCGTATGCTGGCATCATTAGGGCGTATTGATCAAACCAAAATTCGTACCGGACAATTGGGTGATGAAGATTGGGCAAGATTATCATCTACAATGGGCTTGTTGATCGAGAAAGGTAAAATGTATATTGATGATGCTGCAGGTCTAACACCGACAGACGTTCGTTCACGTGCCCGACGAATACATCGAGATCATGGTGGTATTAGTATGATCATGATCGATTACTTGCAGCTTATGCGTGCACCTCAGTTTTCAGATAATCGAACGTTAGAAATAGCCGAGATATCTCGCTCATTGAAATCTCTTGCGAAAGAATTACAAGTTCCAGTAATTGCTCTTTCTCAGCTAAACCGTAGTTTGGAGCAGCGTTCAGATAAACGTCCGATTAACTCGGATCTTCGTGAGTCAGGCTCAATTGAGCAAGATGCGGATTTGATCATGTTTATTTATCGTGATGAAGTTTATCATGATGATTCTGAGTTCAAAGGTATGGCCGAAATCATTATTGGTAAACAACGTAATGGTCCTATAGGGCGAGTACCTTTAACCTTCCAAGGACAATTCTCTCGTTTTGATAACTATGCGGGTCCGCATGTTTTATCTGAAGATTAATGGCATTAACTACAGCAACAGCGATTATTAATTTATCTGCGTTAAAGCATAATTTAGCGCAGATAAAGGCATTGGCACCGGCAGCAAAGGTGCTGGCGGTTTTAAAAGCTAATGCTTATGGTCATGGTTTAGAGCGTATTGCTCACGCATTATTTTCTGAACAAAGTGAAACAACTCAAAGTATTGATTCGACAGTAAAAGCCGATGCTATTGCTGTTGCCAGAATCGATGAGGCATTAGCCTTACGATCATCAGGTATCACTGAACCTATTGTGTTGTTAGAAGGTTTTTTCAATGCAAAAGATTTAGCCATACTGGCAGTAAATAATCTACAAACCGTTATTCATAACCAGCAACAGCTTAGTGCTATTTTATCAGCCAATATTCCCTCGCCATTAAAAGTCTGGTTGAAAATAGATACGGGCATGCATCGTTTAGGTATTACCCCAAAGCAGTATCCTTATTTTTATCAGCAATTAGTTGCTTCTGAGAATGTACAAGCAGGCATTGTATTAATGAGCCACTTAGGTTGCGCGGATGACAGAAATAGCGAGTTTACAGCTGCACAAATTTCACTTTTTGATTCTGTGACTCAGGGATGTGAAGAAGAAAGAACTATAGCGAATTCTGCTGGGATTTGTGCCTGGCCAACAAGTCATTACGAATGGATCAGGCCGGGGTTATTGTTATACGGTATATCTCCTTTGTCCTTCGAAAAACCTATAGGAAAACTATCCAGTAATATTTCAAAAAAACGATCAATCCATGAAGAAACCCAATGTGATATTCAGCCAGTAATGACCCTGAAATCTAGCTTAATTGCCGTTCGTGAGTTAGCGGCTGGTGAGTCTGTTGGATATGGTAATGCGTGGCAAAGCAAAGAAACAACAATTATTGGTGTTGTTGCTATTGGTTATGGTGACGGTTACCCTCGCCATGCCAAAAATGGTACACCTGTCTTAGTGAACGACCGCAGGGTTCCTTTGATAGGGCGAGTATCAATGGATATGATCACTGTTGATTTGGGTATCAATGCACAGGAGCAAGTGGGTGATGTTGTCACTTTATGGGGCGAGCAATTATCTGTTGCTGAAATTGCGCAATGCGCCACAACGATCCCCTATGAGCTATTATGCAATATAACTCGCCGCGTACAAATTACCTTGTCAGCGCAGTAAACGTCTTTTTTATTTCAGGCAATAATTTAGTTATTAGTATTTGTTCAACATGCTTCGTTTTATAATGAAGATAAAGTGTTTTTGTTAAGCCTTTCTCGGTAAGTGATTTAACGTCAACTAACGACTGAACCGCCATGCTAGCTACCAGCCAATTAGGTAATACAGCAATGCCCATATTTGCCGCAACCATCTGTAAAATTACATGGCTATTATTGACTTGTTTTACCTGCGCGGGTTTTACATGTTCTGGTTGTAACAATAAATTAAAAACATCGAGGCGCTCTTTTTCTACAGGATAAGTCAGTAAAGTCTGGTCTGAGAAATCTTGAGCAGTAAGAAATGCTTTCCCTGTTAATACATGTTGCTTAGGTAAAATAGCGAGTAGTTCAAAATCGCCTATTTCTTGGGCCGCATCGTAGTTTTTATCAAACTCTTCATCACTAAATAAAATATCTGCCAGTGGATCATGGTTAGACGAAAAAGAGCTGTCAGCAAACTCGAAATCATATTGATGAAAACTGTCACTAAGCGACTGGGTAATTGGTAACAACCACTGAAAACAGGCATGACAACGAATGGCGATCGCTATTTTTTTATGGGTAATATGTGTCTGTGTTAATTGCTGATGAGCCTCTGTGACTAAAGGTAATATTTTTTTTGCTAAGCTAAGTAGCACTTCCCCTTTTTGTGTAAAACGCAGCGGCGTCGAGTTTCTAATAAATAACTCACCGTCGACTCTATGCTCTAGTTCTTTTAATTGATGTGACAGTGCTGACTGGCTCGAAAAAAGTTGCTGAGCTGCTTTTCGCATATTGCCACAAGCTTCCAATGCCAAAATAGATTTTAAGTGCTTTAGTTCAAACATCATGAGTTTTATT
>Ga0209395_1008146_pt1 | contig 10767 bp, 7 predicted proteins | sample GOMGulsemesocosm_3_FD_184635 | JGI IMG/M metagenome (GOLD analysis project Ga0209395, IMG submission 184635) | Methane-oxidizing microbial communities from mesocosms in the Gulf of Mexico - GOM9D Gulf of Mexico (SPAdes) (version 2) | ecosystem: Environmental > Aquatic > Marine > Cold seeps... | reverse complement strand
TTCGCCGCCTGGATGAACTCGGTATCGACTTTGAAATTATTCCAGGTGTGACCGCCACCTCTGCTTCGGCGGCGTACCTAGGCAAAGAGCTGACTTTGTCGGGTGTATCGCAAACCATCATCATGACACGCTACGAAGGCAAAACGCCATTCCCTGAGCGCGAGCGATTGCCAGCGCTGGCGGCCAGCGGTGCGACCTTGGCGATTCACTTAGGTGTAACACGGATTCATAAAATTGTTGACGATCTCATTCCTCACTATGGCGAAGACTGCCCCGTGGCCGTTTGCTACCGCACCACCTGGCCAGATCAGGACAAGGTCACCGGTACTTTAAAGGACATAGTGCAGAAAGTGCGTGAGAAAAAATTTACCCGCACCGCGCTGGTATTGGTGGGTTACGTGCTGGACTCTAAAGAGTTTGAGGATTCCTATCTCTATGATCAGGATCAGGCCCACGTCTATCGCCCAAAGGTCAAACGCGGCCCTAAGCGCACGGTGGAAACATCCATCGCACACCCAGCGGCTAAGAAGAAAGAGCCGGTGTAAGCAACGCGTTGTTTCAAAAAAAGGGTCAGTTTGACCCTTTTTCCATTTTGCGCGAGATAGAGGTGATGGTGCCTGTTTTTTGATGTCTTTCGTAGGCTTGAATTACTCGGCCCCTATCATCCTCGCGCGCCTGGCAACAAAACTTCACGAATTTAGTCCGAATGACAATTGCCATAACCGGGTGGCCACAGTAGTTTAGTGAGTTCTGAATTACCCTGAGCTCTAGATGACCACTCCCACTGCTTTATCTCCGCTTACCGCTGGCCCAAGATATCCGATGAGTATTTTGTACTTTGCCATCATGAGCATTGGCATGGGGCAAACGGTGGTTTTTGGTGTGATTCCCTATATCGGCTTGGCATTGGGGTTGGATAAGTTGGTGATCGAAATACCTTGGTTGGGCTTTTATTACACGCCCGCCGAGCTGGTGATCACCGCTTTGACATCGGTGGCCTCATTGGCCTTTGTATTAACCGCAAGCTATTGGGGGCGGCGCAGTGACCGAGTGGGTCGCAAGCCCATTATTTTGACCGGCTTGATCGGTTATTCGATCGGCACGGTTATTTTTAGTTTGGTGATTGAAGCCGGTTTTTCTGGGTTAGTGAGTGGTTGGTGGTTATACGGGTTACTCATCCTTACTCGTGTTGCGCTGGTTGCGTTAATGGCGGCCAGTATGCCTGCGGCCTCTGCATTTGTGGTCGATGTGAGCGATAACATAGGCCGAGTGAGCGGTATTGGACGTTTGTCGGCTTCCAGCCAGTTGGGCACTATGGTGGGCCCCGCGTTGGTGTTTTTTACTTTTTTAAGTTGGACTGCGCCGCTGTACATTCAAGCCGTATTGACGGCTTTTGCTGCGTTGTTGGTGTGGCAATTTTTGCCCGAGAGTCGTACGGCAGGAAAGCACTCTGAAGTCTTAACCGCTATGCCTGCTCAAGCGCGCCTGCGTTTTTGGGACAATCGCTATCGAGTGTATTTATGCATTGGCTTGGCTATGTATACCATGATGGGGGTCGTGCAGCAGACCCTAGGTTTTTACTTTCACGACCTACTAGGTCTTAATAAAGTCGAAGCTTCACAGCAATTCTCTTTCGCATTGATGATGGCTTCGGTAGCCGGTATTGTGGCGCTGTTGTTAGTGGTGCAGCGCTGGAAAAGACATCCGATTCACCTACTGCAACTGGGATTACCGTTTACGCTGATGGGTTACCTGTGTCTTGCCTTGGCAGAGCAGCTGTGGATGCTGCAATTGGGTATGGTGCTGTTTGGATTTGGTATGGGCATGGCCGCACCGGGTTGCAGTGTCACGGCCACCTATCAAGTCGGTTTGCGAGAACAGGGCTCATTGGCAGGATTGAATGCGTCAGTTGCGGGCATGGGGTTTGTAATCGGCCCGTTGATCGGGGGCGCGATCTATGCAAGCTCCCCAAGCCTCACCTATTGGTTTTCGGCTATGTGCATAGTACCTATTATCCTGCTTTCTCTAACGCTAAAGCCTGTGGCTATTCAGCGCGACTCTGAATCATGAGCATCACCGGTTTGAAGCTTATCTCTTACGGCTGAAATAATTAAGCGGGCGTTTGATTGGAATGCTTTTTAGGGGTTTGAAGTAATCGACGAGCTCACTGTGAACGGTTTATCGCTCGGGGTAAATAAACTGTTTTTTGTAAAAAATTGACGATTAATGGTTTCTTATGTTGGCAAATAAATGGGTCTTTATTCTATTTATTTAAAAGTTGAATAGCTTGATAGCGGCTCTTTATTGGCCAGCCGCCACCTATCCCCATGATATTTTGTCATTATCCTGTCAAGCACACCTTCGGCGCGCAGTTGCTCTGTGGCTTGCTTAAGCCTGAGGGTTTTACTCAAATGTTTGGATTTTCTTGATAGTTGTAACCACTGCTCACGGCGCCCTAGGGTAAAGCCTTGCGATAAATCGACCTGGTTGAGCAGCTGCTGTTTTGATAAGTGGTAATTCAGCAGCACGCCGCTGCCTGCAATCGCATCCAAACGGCCCCGCTGTATCATTTTGGCGGCCTGAGCGTAGTCATTGAGCTCTAGTTTTAGCAGCGTTGCATCGTTATCGAATCGATCGCTGAGTCGAGTACCGCGTGTCTTGCCAATGATTAAGCCTGAGAGGTCTGCGTAACTTTTTAAGGGTATGCCTTTTTGGGGGATGACGACCGTGCGCAGATTGCGAATTTGTGCGACGAGTTTACTCGTTTGCTCACGGCCGGGTGAGCGAAAAATAATGCCGCCGTCGTGTTGTCCGTCCGCCAAGCTCCGCCAGAGCCTGGCGTAGGGCATGAGCCTTTTATTGATGCAGACCCCCGATTCTTTCTCGATGGCCGTCAGATAATCCCAGTGCACGCCCGTAGCTCGCCCGTTGGCGTCTATGTAACCCATGGGGGCGTTGCTGATGACGTGCATGTTTAGGCAGTCATCAGCGAGCGTTGGTATGGCTAATAGCAGTGCCAGGTATACCAAGACCGGTCGTGCGTAGGGGGCTAGGCACATCGGATGTTTAGCGCTGTGGCGAGTAGGTGTCTGTACGCTGGGCACGACTGTGATTCGGTGATCATGGTGACGGCTAAATAACCCATTGTCAGTACTGAAAGTTGGAGGGCAATAACCCTGCTACAGAAACACTGCTCTGAAGCCTCGTCGGTCGCTGTGGTCGGCGATTAGTCACCTGTGACGACACGGTTGCCGCCGGCGCGCTTAGCCTGATACATGGCTTGATCTGCCCTTGAGAGTAGGGTTTCTACATCTTCCAGATTGTCGAATTCGACCACGCCGATACTGAGGCTGACGGCTATGCCGACACCATCGCTCGAACCGTCGTTGATCAACATTTCTCCGCTCTGGCCGATGCGCTCTGCCAGGCGACTGGCTTCACTGAGTTGGGTTTCCGGTAGCAGGGCTATAAATTCATCACCTCCGTAGCGAAATGCCATGTCGGAGCTGCGTAGGGCGAGCTTCAGGTTGGCGGCGGTGGTCGCTATGACGCGATCGCCCTGTTGGTGACCCAGTTGGTCGTTGACGCTTTTGAAACGATCCATATCGATACAGACCAAACTGAGGGGGCGTTGATAGCGGCGGCTGCGGTTTACTTCATCGATGAGGGTGGTATTTAGATGACGTCGATTATAGAGACCGCTTAGGTCATCGGTGATACTGAGGTGGCGCAACCTGGCCTCCATCGCCTTGGTCTCGCTCATGTCGTGGAAGAAACCTAGGCTGCCTATCTCTTGCTCGGCCTCCAGCAGCAGTGTGGCGGATAAGCGAATGGGTATAAGCTGGCCGTCGGCGGCTAACAGGGAGGCTTCATAGCCTTCGATGACCCCGTGGGGACCCCAGTGGTTGCTGTATATATACTTCTTTATCTGCCGGCCTGTCTCGCGGCTGCCGTAGAGTTCGATAATATTTAACCGCTCGATGATGTCTTCGCGCTTGTAACCCAAGAGCTTGGCCGCGGCGGGATTAAAGTGGGTGATGATACCGCTGCGATCAACACCTATCACCGGGTCTGGGCAGATAGAAACCAGTTGGTGGGCGGTTTCATTATCAAAGCTTGTGGTTATATTTTTTGGCATACTCATCATCCGCTTCTCGACTCAGCTTGTCGCCCAGACCCGTGGTTGGGGCAGCTGCCGTAACTTGACCCGCTAGCGAGAGCCAGCTTCGGCAGGTTGTTTAAGCATAACCGTAAATGCTTGCGCAAGTAGAAAATCATAACACCAGAGGTTCTCTTTCTCATTAACTGGTTGTTGAAATACGTCTATGTTACAGCCTCGGGTAGAAAAAATGAGCTAAAAGTATGTCCTGTATGATAAGCGGCCGCATTGGCTGAGTCTTGAGTCTTGAGTTTAGGGGTTGTGGGGGCAGGTGATTTAGGTATTCAGTAACCTCGAAATTAGCCGCCGGCAACTGATGACTTCCGGTCCCTGGAGATTGACTAGGGCGGATAGCTCCCAGTTTCTCTCACGCACACTCTCTATCTCGCCCTGTTGGTGAAGATTAAGTTCATCCTCTTTGCTGTGCACCATCATCCCCAAACCTCAAAGCTTACCTGGGGCCGGGTAAAGACACCCAGTCGGCAGGTATCTACAGGTAGGGCAGCGTGGCTGTATCTAAGGGGGGTGTGAAGAGTATTGTGTGAGGCGTAGTGCGGATGGGAAGGCCCTAATGTCTTCAATATCGCTCGGGGCTGCCCCGCAAGAATTTCTGAGCAGATTCCGATCGGAGTCTTTTACAGTAATGGCTGCAACTCTGTCCTGTTGTGACATTGTTGAGCGCTTGACCCGCACTTCGTAATTCAGAGTTGTTCTAACAAGCGCAAAGATGATATTTAAAAGGCCCCCACCTAGGGGCTGAGGCCTCCTTATATACATTGTGTTACCGGCTTAGTTTTTCTTGCAGCTCGGTAGCTGATCAACCACTGGCTTAAGCGCCATTTCTGTATCGATAATATCCTGCGGGAACTGACGCATAAAGCAGCAGCAGACATTCTCATTGATCATGGTACGAGGGCCATTCGGGTGGCCTACGTGCTTGTAGGGGGCGTGGCTGTGGCCGTGTGAATGATCATGGGCGTGGCTGTGGCCACGGTTGTGTGAATGGCCGTGGTTATGCGAGTGGTTGTGAACTTCTGCTTTTTTCTCCTCTGGCTGAAACTCGGCGTGATGGTGGTGCACGTCTACTTCGCCCTTAGCCAAACGCTCTTTAAAATTTTGCATCAGGTTCACATGGTTCTGTGGGCCTGTGACGGTTTCTTCGATGCGCTCGACAAAGGTGTTGAGGACATGCTCTTGATCACGCAGGTAATCGGCCTTTAAAAACTCTACCTCTGGATTCTCTTCCGCGACCTTGTCGACGTAAGCGTAGATGCGGTCGATCAGCTTGCCGCCAAACAGAAAGTAGGGCGCCACGACGATTTTCTTGTAGCCGAGCTTGAGCGCCATTTCTAAGCCGCGTCCGACAGAGGGGAAGGTCACGCCGGAGTACACAGTTTCACTCCAGCCAAAGCCGAGGTTCTCACAGCAAATACGCGTCAGCTTGGCGGCTTCGGCGTTGGCCTCGGTGACGGAGGTGCCGCGCCCAACAACCACTAACATGGTGTCGTAGAGCTCGCCAATCGCTGGGGTTTCACTGTGTCCCAGTGCAGATAAAATTCGGGTTTGGAAGGCGCTAATCATTTCATCGTGCAGGCCCAGCTCGCGGCCGTATTCGATGCTCAGGCCAGGATGCTTTTCTTGGTAGGTGGTCAGCACCGATGGTATGTCGTTCTGCGCGTGGGTGGCGGCGAAGAGCATACCGGGTACCGCGTAAATCTTGGTAACGCCGCTCTCGACTAAGCGATCGAGCGCCATGTGGATGTTGGGGGCCGAGTACTCGAGAAAACCGTATTCAACGTTTAATTCAGGGTAGCGCTGGCGCAGGCCAGAGGCCAGCAGGCTGAATTCACGCTCGGCGATCTTGGCGCGGCTGCCATGACCACAGATTAATACACCGGAGTTTTTGTCGAGTTGATTGATTTTCATGCTGCTTCTCTCTGCCACTGGCCGCACTGAAGGTTGGCCCGCATGGCTTGGGGGGATTGTAATCGTCAAACTGGCGGCATTATCTAGGAATTATTGAGGCCTGTTAACCGTAATTTCCACTCTTTCACTGTGTTTTAGAGTATTGGGGTAGGCAAAAAAACGTTTTTCTTTTACCGCGCGCAAGCCCTTGCCGGCTGTTACGGAACCGTTGTTCTGTTGCCGATTGGTCCAATAGCTTGGTATTTAGTGATCGAAATCAGGGGGCTGATCGGGTAGGATGCTCGCTCGATTTTTGGTTCCTCGGCGCGTTGTTTAACAAAGCCCATTGGGATTAATAGGGAATTCGACATTGATGACACTTTTAATGGTGTGTTCAATGAACCGAAACTGTCCCCGCAACTGTATACAGCGAGCAACAGTCACTGCCACTGAGTTGTTACGGCGATGCTTATTCTTTAAGCGCCCGTGATCTATGACTTGGGAAGGCGACTGCCAGCTAAGACCTGTGAGTCAGTAGACCTGCCAATAAGTCGATTTACCTGATGGTCGGGGTGTGCAATCAGGAGTCATGTTTTCATCAAAGTTGTGTCTGCAACTTGGTGCGCCGTGGCTGGTTTATTCCCGACGCCAATCAGAACTATCTGAATATCAGAGCTATCTGAATATAAGGCGATCACAATGAAAAAAACGTTATCTCTAACAATTGCTGCCATCGTGGGCAGTGGTCTTCCTGCCTCCTTGTTTTCTGGGGCCGCGCTGGCCGCGGGCATTGCCGGTGAAGTTAAATCCACTGCGATGGAAGAACTTACGGTTACCAGTAAAAGCCTTAAAGGCCTGCAGGGAGAGGCGGAAGCGGCGTCCATTGGCACGGTTTTGGCCGACCAATTACAGTTTCGCCCGACCATGCGCCCAGCCGAAGTGTTGGAAACCATTCCCGGTATGGTCGTCACCCAGCACTCAGGTGCGGGCAAGGCCAATCAGTATTTCCTGCGCGGTTTTAACCTCGATCACGGCACCGATTTTGCCAACCACGTCGAAGACGCGCCGGTGAATATGGTCACCCACGGTCACGGTCAGGGTTATACGGACCTTAACTTTCTGATCCCAGAAATGATCGATCGTATGGTCTACAAAAAAGGTCCTTACTACGCAGAGGAGGGCGATTTCTCCTCCGCAGGTTCCGCGCACATCGACTACGCCAGCAAACTGGAAAAGAACACCATCAAGGTGACAGCCGGTGAAGGTAACTACCAGCGCGCGATATTGACCGGCAGTGCGGCGCTAGGCTCTGGTTTAAGTTCTGACAGCTTGAGTTACGCACTGGAGTCACTGACCAACGATGGACCTTGGGAGGTGGAAGACAACTTCGACAAGATTAACGCGGTGGTGAAATACAGCCGCGGTGACAGCGAGCAGGGTCAGTCGCTGACGGGTATGTATTACAAGGCCGACTGGACGGGTACTGATCAGGTGCCGGTCAATCTGGTGCGCGATGGCGATTTAGGTCGATACGGCTCACTGGATCCAAGCACCGGTGGTGACTCTCACCGTTACAGCCTGTCGGGCAAGGCCTGGGGGCAATTGAGCGAGATTACGAGTTATGAAGCCACTGCTTACGCGGTCGATTACGGCCTGAAACTGTCGGGTAACTTTACCTATTTTGAGGGCGATCAGGTCAACGGCGATCAGGTGACCCAGTTTGACGAGCGCAAATACTACGGCGGCCAGTACAGCGTTACCCACGCGTTCAATGAGGTACACGAGTTGCACGCCGGTGTTCAGCTGCGTTATGACGACATCAGCAATGTTGGGCTGGGTAAGAGTAAGGCCCGCGTTATTCATACTTTGGGGGCACAAGCTTCTGTTGAAGAGCTGTCTTACGCTGCGTTTACCAGCTTGCACAGCCAGTGGAATGAATGGTTTGCCTCTATTGTGGGTGCCCGTTATCAAGCCTTTGATGTCGAGGTTACTGATTTTCTCGACAACACAAAGAGCGGCAGCGAGGACAGCGAGTTGGTCAGCCCAAGCTTGTCATTGCGCTTTGGGCCTTTTGAGGAAACCGAGTTCTTCCTTAACTATGGTGAAGGTTTCCACAGTAACGATGCCCGTGGTGTGGTGGGTGGCAGTTCCCTGTCGGTCGATGACTCAGTGCCTATGATGGCGACCACCACGGGTTATGAATTGGGTATGCGCAGCGCGATTGTTGAGGACCTGCAGTTGACGCTGGTGCTGTTCCGCTTGGACCTGGACTCTGAGTTGGTGTTTGTCGGCGACGACGGAACAACTGAGCCTAAGGGCGCGAGCACCCGCACCGGTGTCGAGCTAGGCGCTTACTACCAGCCAGCCGATTGGTTTGTCCTAGACGTCGACTTTGCCGTGTCTGACGCCAAGTTTCAGGACCTGCAGGTCGACGATAATGGTATAAGCATTGGTGATGCAGTTCCCGACAGCATCGATACTGTTTTCTCCATGGGGGCGAGTTTTGATTTCGAGTCGGGTCTCTACGGTGGTTTACGTGTGCGCTACTTTGGCCCGCGTAAGCTTGATGAGTCGGGCAGTGTGAAGTCTGAAGCCACGCAATTGGTGAACGCCAATATGGGCTATCGATTAGGTAATGGTGTGAACCTAGGCGCTGAAGTGTTAAACCTCTTTAACGCTGAGGATGACGACATTACTTACCTTTATGAGTCGCAGTCCTCACCGACGGCCCCCGTTTATGAGGGTTTGCATTCTCACCCTGTTGAGCCTCGCACGGTGCGTGTGACCGCCGCCTATGAATTTTAAATTATCTGGGGTTTGAGCGTCGCCGATGAGTGTTTAATCGGTGGCGCCCTAGGGTCGGAAGCCTGCTAACTTGACTGTTTTCTAGTCGGTATCAGGGTCCCGGCCTTTTACGTATTATTTTCCGGTAAAAAGTGCCGATACATTATGTTTTCAACAGGAGCTAGATCATGCAGTTGAATAAAATTCCCGCCACGATTGTCACTGGTTTTTTGGGTAGCGGTAAGACGACTCTTTTGTCCAATGTACTGAAACAGGCAGCGGGCAAACGCATCGCCGTGATCGTCAATGAGTTTGGTGAGCTGGATATCGATGCCGACCTGTTGCGCTCTTCACCTACGGCTGGAACAAGCTCCGCCGCTGAGGGCACTCCATCCGCTGAAGGCTCCTGCCCCCTGGATTGCGAAGACGAGTCCGCTTCTATTGTTCAAGGCGAAAACGGTATCTACGAGCTGGCCAACGGCTGTATCTGTTGCACCGTGGAAGAAGAGTTCCTGCCGGTGATGCAAGAGCTGGTGGCGCGCCGTGACGACATTGACCACATTCTGATTGAGACCAGTGGCCTGGCGCTGCCAAAGCCGTTGGTGCAAGCCTTTAACTGGCCGGAAATTAAGCAGTATTGCACCGTTGATGCGGTGATTACGGTTATCGATGGCCCAGCTGTGGCCGCTGGCCGTTTTGCCAATGACGCCGATCAAGTTCAGGCCCAGCGCTTGAGTGATTCGAGCCTCGATCACGACCCAAGTCTGCAGGAATTGCTCGATGACCAGCTGAGTGCTGCTGATCTAGTGGTGGTGAGCAAGAACGATCTGCTCACCGAGTCCGAGCGCGAGTCTGTACAAAGCGTGGTCAGTGCCAAGGTGCCGGCTGCGGTTAAGACCACCTACATCAGCAACGGTGAGGCGCCACTGGACATGCTTTTGGGCGTAGACGCGGCGGCTGAAGATCGCATTGAGGCGGTACACACCCACCACGACCATCACCACGACCACGGTGCACACCACGATCACGCCCACGATCATTTTGATTCGTTCGTTGTTTCGTTTAAGGGCGCTGACGCTGATGTCGATGGAGACAAACTGCAGGCCGTGTTGAAAAAATTAATCAGTGAACAGCGCATTTTTCGCGCCAAGGGTTTTGCGTCTCTGCCGGGCAAACCGATGCGTCAGGTTTTACAGGCCGTGGGCGAGCGTTTGGATGTACACTTTGATCGCCTCTGGGCTCAAGGTGAAGAGCGTGCGACCCAGCTGGTGTTTATCGGCAAGGGAATCAATAAAGATGACGTGGAAGCCGAGCTGCGCACCGCGCTGTTGGTATCAGAACAGGTAGTATCCGAGCAGGCTTAAGCCCGCGATCTGAAAGCTAAAGGGTAGAGCAAATGCATTTGTTGGCCGCACAACCAGGGGGCTTTGTTGATGATGAAGGCATCATCGATCTCGACCAGAGTCCCGCGCCGATCGTTATTTTGTCGGCGGCGGACAGCGGTTTGGCGGCCTTGGCCACAGCATACGAGTCTTTACCGGTGGACTTTCCCGGTGTGCGTCTGGCCAACTGGATGCAATTGTTAAAACCCGCGGCGCTGGATTTGTATCAGCACAAGGTGTTGGGGCAGGCACAGGTGGTGGTGGTGTCCCTGCTCGGTGGACGCAATTATTGGAACTATGGTTTCGAGCAGTTGCAGGCCTGGCAGCAAGCGCGACCTGGGCGCACATTAATTCTGGTGCCCGGCGACGATACGCCGGACGCCGAGTTATTTGAGGGTTCTTCGGTACCCCTCGATGAGAGCCAGCAGGTGTGGCGTTACCTGCGTGAAAGCGGTCTGCTCAACAGCGGAGAATTGTTAAAGTTTCTGGCAGCGCAGTATTTGGATATTGATGTGCGCTGGCGTGCCCCCCAGCGTT
>Ga0209395_1008143_pt1 | contig 10770 bp, 9 predicted proteins | sample GOMGulsemesocosm_3_FD_184635 | JGI IMG/M metagenome (GOLD analysis project Ga0209395, IMG submission 184635) | Methane-oxidizing microbial communities from mesocosms in the Gulf of Mexico - GOM9D Gulf of Mexico (SPAdes) (version 2) | ecosystem: Environmental > Aquatic > Marine > Cold seeps... | reverse complement strand
GCTCTTTAAATTTTTTATTGTATTCAACAATGTTTCTACAATAGGCATTTTTCAGCATTTCATACCTATTGTCCATTTCAATACATAGTGAATTCAGGGTATTGATAACTTTTGAATTATCAGTAATGATAGCTTCTTCACTATCGGGTAATTTTGCTAAATAGTGACGTTCAATTTTGTTGAATAAAGTTAGTTCTACTTTTTTAGGATCAACTAAAACAAATTTTACTTCAGCAGGATGTTTTTTGTATAATAGTGAAGTTAAAATGCAATTTAATCCTACAGATTTTCCTTGTCCCGTAGCTCCTGCCATTAATAAGTGAGGCATTTTAGCTAAATCTACAACGAGTGTTTCATTACTAATGGTTTTACCAAATGCAATAGGTAACTGCATTTCTGCTTCCTGAAAATTCTTAGATGCAATTGCTGAGCGCATTGAAACCATTTGAGGTTTTTTATTAGGAACTTCAATACCTACGGTACCTTTACCAGGCATTGGTGCAATAATTCTAATTCCTAAGGCTGCCAATGACAGTGCAATATCATCTTCGAGGTTTTTTATTTTTGATATACGAACACCTGCTTCTGGAACAATTTCATATAAGGTTACTGTAGGACCTACGGTAGCTTTTATAGTAGAAATTTCAATTTTATAATTTCGTAGTGTAGTAACAATTTGGTTTTTGTTATTTTCTAACTCTTCTTGGTTTATGGTAATTCCTTTACCTCCTGTATAGTCTTTTAATAAGTCAATTGTAGGGAACTTAAAGTGGCTTAGTTCAAGAGTAGGGTCAAATTCCCCAAAATCGGCTACTAATTTATCTGATAAGTTATCGGTAACAGTTTTTTCTTCTTCCATTACTTCTACCTTCATAGATAAATCATCATCGTCGGAACTATTAATAATGATTTCCTCTTTTGGAGCTTCTACATCAAGGGTTGTTTCTAATTCAGTTTTAGTGGGGGTTTCTTCTGTTACAGGAATCTCCGTAGTGGTTGAATGTTCATTTACAAAGTCTAAAATAATTGCTTCGTCGGAATCCTTATCTATATCAAAATCCTTAATTATGGGAGTATCATTTTCAATAATTTGTTCTACAGGTTCAACTGGTTTCTCTTCTTTGTTTTTGTTAAAGAAAACTCCGATGACATCAGTTGTAATTTTGAATCGAGTAATTAAATAGGTAAGGAAAAAAAATAGTAATAGGATGGCAGTTCCAATTTCACCCAAATAATCTTGTAAAAAATCATTAGTCTCAAAACCAATTGTTCCACTTAAAATGGAGGTGTTAAAAAAACCTAAGAAAACTGAAATCCATATGGCTACCAGTACTCCCCATAACCAACGCTTCTTTAGGGCTTCAACGCTTGTGTTCATTAAAATAGTAATTCCTGACAAACAAACTAGTATAGCAATAAGGAGTGAGGAAATTCCTAAGCCTTTATATATAAAAAAGTGTGATATAGTAGCGCCGAATATATTGGTGATATTCTCTGTGTTTGATGAACGGGATAAGTGTCCTATTTCACTCTGGTCTGCTTTCCATGAAAAAAGATATGAAACAAATGCAATACACATTAGTAACCCAAGAAGGAACAAAAAACTACCAAGAATGGTTTTTTGTTGCTTGTTAAGTATTGTATTTGGTAAACTAATTTTTGGAAGTTTACTTTTTTTAGGGCTTGTTTTTTTCTTTTTTGCCATTCTAGAATAAATGATTTATAAAGCAATAATTTTAGGAATGTAGATAATTAAACCTACAACGGTTGCTGCTATTGCTGAAATAAAAACAGCTCCAGCTGCAATATCCTTTATGAGTCCTATTTTATTATGAAATTCAGGGTGAATAAAATCTGCAATTTCTTCTATTGTAGTATTTATTCCTTCAATACTCATAACCAGACCTATTGATAATATTTGAAACATCCATTCAGTTGCAGAAATTTCAAAGTAAAAGCCTGTGATAGTTAAAAGAACAGCAATAGAAAATTGTACTTTTATGCTTGCTTCCGTACGGAGCAAAATAAAAGCTCCTTTAAAAGCATATTTTGCGCCTTTTAATCTCCCTTGAATAAAACTATCTTTTTGTTTAGTCATTTAAAAGTGTTAAAGTGCCTCGAAAGCTGCCTTATAATTTGGTTCATCAACAATTTCTGAAACTTGTTCTGTATGAGTGATCACTCCATTTTCATCTACTACAACGATTGCTCTTGAGTGTAATCCTTCTAAAGGACCATCAACGAAATCTAAACCATAGGCCTTTCCAAAACTATTATTTCTAAAATCAGATAAATTCACCACGTTTTCTAAGCCTTCAGCTCCACAAAAGCGTGATTGAGCAAAAGGTAAATCTCTAGAAATACACAATACGATTACATCATCAATTTCATTTAACTCCTTATTAAATTGTCTTACTGATTGTGCACAAGTACCTGTATCTACACTTGGGAAAATGTTTAATACTACAGATTTTCCTTTGTAGTCGGCTAATGTTGCAGTAGATAAATCAGTTTTTACCAGTGTGAAATCAGGAGCTTGGTCACCAATTTTCGGTAAATTACCTGAAGTATGTATGCTATTTCCTTTTAAGGTTACTGTTGCCATAATGATATGTTTTATGAGAGCATCAAATTACGTTAAAATCTATTAATTACCGAAAAGATTAAGGATAAAATTAACATAAAAAAAGCGCTCCTAAGAGCGCTTTGAATATCTAAGTTAAAATCAACTCCTTTGATGCGAACATATGAGAAGTGAATTAACACAATGTTTTGTAAGAGGCAAGCCCCTTTAGGAGATAAATCCCGCTAGCGGGTTAGTTTTGTTGTGCTAAGTACTCAGCAGTTGCAGCGTGATTAGCTTGCATTCCGTCTTTTCCTTTACTCCAGTTTGCAGGACAAACTTCTCCGTTAGCTTCAAAAAATTGTAATGCATCTACCATACGTAATGCTTCATCAACATTTCTTCCTAATGGTAAATCGTTAACTAATTGATGACGTACCATTCCTTTTTTGTCAATTAAGAATAATCCTCTGTAAGCGATTAATTCACCTTCAGCAACCATTAATCCTTCTTCATTGTAATACATGTCACCAGCTAAAACATCGTAGTTTGCAGCAATAGTTTTGTTAGTATCAGCAACTAATGGGTATGTTACACCTTTAATTCCTCCTTGACCTTTCTCAACTTGTAACCATCCGTAGTGAGATTGTTCAGTATCAGTAGATACTCCAACAACAGCAACGTTTCTTGATTCAAAATCAGCTAGTTTTTCTTGAAAAGCATGTAATTCAGTTGGACAAACAAAAGTAAAATCTTTTGGGTAAAAGAATAAGATTACATCTTTTTTACCTAAGTATTGCTCTAATGAAAAGTTTTCAGCAAATTGATTTCCGTTTACTACTGCTTGCGCATTAAACTGAGGTGCTTTTTTTCCTACTAATACAGCCATTTTTATGTGATTTTTTTATTGATTATTAATTTTCTTGTGCAAATATACGTATCAATTTAACGCTATAGCATGAAGTGTTATTTAATTTTTCTATGATACAATAAGCTATTCTAATTCCTGGGGAATCTGGTAAAAGGGAATAACCATTCCTTAGTTTGGTTATTGAACAAATACTTGTTTATGAACCAATACAATGAGTCTGTTATTTGTTAAAAACTATGCTTTTACTTTAGCTAAAGAACCTTTTAATTCTCTTATTTTTAAACCTAAAGCGGCGAATAATAAAGTCATAAACGGACTTAGCCAGTTGAAGATTGCATAAATGAAATAATCTGCTACAGAAACCCCAAGCACTCCTGATTGGTATGCTCCACAAGTGTTCCAAGGGATTAAAACAGAAGTTACGGTACCAGAATCTTCTAAGGTTCTACTTAAGTTTTCAGGAGCTAATCCTTTGTCTTCATAAGCTTGTTTAAACATTTTTCCAGGGATTACTAAAGCCAAGTATTGGTCAGAAGCAATAGTATTTAATCCTAAACAGCTAATAACAGTAGTTGCAAATAATCCGAATACTGAATCAGCTAATTTTAACAATGATTTAGTAATACGTGCTAAGGCACCAATACCATCCATAATTCCACCAAAAACCATAGCGCAAATAATTAAGTAAATAGTCCAAAGCATTCCGTTCATTCCTCCAGAAGAGAATAGCTCGTTTAATTTTTCATTATCAGTAATGATTGCGGTGTCCGTTAAAATTGAATTTAAAATTGCTTCAAAATTTGAAGAAGATAAGTTAGCTAATACATCAGATTGAAAGATTACTGAAAAAACTATTGCTAATAAAACTCCAGTTCCTAATGCAATTAAAGGTTTTGTTTTAAATAAAATTAATACTACAACTACTAATGGAACGATGAATAATAATGGTGTAACATTAAATGTGGTATTAATAGTGTTAAGTAAACCACTAATATCAGTACTTCCGGTTGTGTCAATAGTCATACTTATAATGCTAAAAGCAATTAAGGTGATAATTATTGTAGGAATTGTTGTGTATGCCATGTACTTAATGTGGGTAAACAAATCTGTTCCAGCCATTGCAGGAGCTAGGTTAGTTGTGTCACTCAAAGGAGACATTTTGTCGCCAAAATAAGCTCCTGAAATTACCGCTCCAGCGATCATTCCTGTAGGAATTCCTAAAGCAGAACCAATACCAATTAAAGCGATACCAACCGTAGCGGATGTAGTCCATGAACTTCCCGTGGCAATTGAAATGATAGCAGCAATAACCACAGATGCTGGTAAAAATATAGCAGGACTCAATACCTGCAAACCATAATAAACCATTGCTGGAATGATTCCGCTAATTAGCCATGTTCCTGCAAGAGCACCAACTAAGAACAATATCATAATAGGAACAAAAACACTCTTCAGGTTTTCCCATATTTCGGTAATCATTGTTTGAAGAGAAACTTTGTTTTTAAAACCAACAATAGCTGTAATTCCTCCAGCGATTAGTAAGATAAACTGATTTGAATAATCTCCTAATAATGCGCCATCTGCATAAAAAATATTATAAGCCAACATGAGCATTAGTAATATTACAGGAATCATTGCCTCCCAAATATTTAATTCTTTGTTCTCAATTATTTGCTGCTCGTCTATTTGAAACTCTGAGATATTGTCTTTTTCTAGCATTACTTGTTCTTTAAGAGGCGTAATGTTACGATTTTATTAAACCTTGTGCAAAAAAAAAGCCTGATTGTAGTAATCAGCCTTTTTAATGTAATATATAGAATAGAATTTATTTTAATTCTCCAATCATTCGTACTTCGTTTTTAATGGTGTTGAAGTTTGGTGAATGCATTGTAACACGTTCAATTAGTTTATTGTATTGCTCTTGTGTACCATTTCCTTTTACATGAAAAATAAATTTTAACTCTGGAAAACCGGAATTAGTACTTTGGTCAATTCCAAGAAAACCTTTTAGGTCTAATTCTCCGACTATCTCTAATTTCAATTGATCAATATTTATGTTCATTGCTGTTGCACCTGCCATAAATGTTACAGCCATACATCCAGCTAAGCCACCTAGCATATATTCTGCTGGATTAGGTGCGCTATTGACACCTAATAATTGTGTAGGTTCGTCAATAATAAAATTGAAATCTCTAACTATTTTATGACTACCTAAAGTCATATTTTTAGTGCTCACCGTAGTTTTAGTACCGCTTTCCCAATTTAATTCAATTCCATATGAAGCTTTTCCTTCAATGTTGTTTTCTTTTACTTCGTTAGCGTATTCGCTTAATCCTGCTATGTTTATATTGTTTAGCATATCCAATTAATTTTTAAAAGTTTTATGTATTGCTTGCTCAAAATCTGAAATTAAATCAGCTATATCTTCTATGCCTACTGATAGTCGTACAAGTCCGTCGTTAATACCAATTGCTTTTTGTTGATCTTTAGTAAGGGACGCTTGTGAAGTGTTGTGCGGCAAAGAAATTAAACTTTCTACACCACCTAAACTTGTTGCTTCTTTAGGGAGAATTAAGCTATTTAATAAGGCATGAGCATTAGCATCGCCACCTTCAATTTCAAAGCTAACCACCCCTGAGTTTTTCCCTTGTAATTGTTCTTTGGCTAATTCATGTTGATCATGAGATGCTAAACCAGGGTAATACACTCTTTTTATTTTTGGGTGATTTTCTAAATATGTTGCTAGTTCTAAAGCGTTTGTGTTATGTGTTCTCATTCTTAATGCAAGCGTTTTTAAACTGCGCTCTAACAGGAAGCATACATGCGGATCCATTGAGCCGCCATTTTTGAGCATTTGTGGCCAAATACGATCTACTAATTTGCGTGATCCAGAAACGGTTCCTCCAATTATATCTGAATGTCCGTTTAAGTATTTTGTAGCGGAATTCAATACCAAATCAACTCCAAAATCTAACATTTTTACGTTATAAGGAGTTAAGAAAGTGTTATCAATAATAACCCTCAAATTGTGCTTTTTACCTAAGGCAACAAGCTTTTTGATAGGTGTTATTTTTAATAATGGATTAGTAAGTGCTTCAAAGTATAACACTTTTGTGTTTTCCTGAATTGCAGCTTCTATTTCATTAAGATCAGTCGGGGAAGTAAAGGTAACTGACATCCCGAACTTATCAAGGTCTTCATATAAAAAATTGTAGGTTCCTCCATATATGTCTCTTGAAGATACCACATGACTTCCTTTGTCTAACATTGCTAATAATGCGGAGGATATGGCCGCCATACCTGAGCCAAAAACAATAGAACTTTCTGCGTTTTCTAAAGCAGATAATTTTTCTTGTACACTCCATTGTGATGGGTTTCCGTAACGGGTGTAAATCATTTCGTCTCTACCACGTCCTTCTTCAATGGCTTCATATGAAGCTTCATTTAAATAAAAAGTTGAGCATTGGTAAATAGGAGTCCCTAAAGCTCCTGTTTGTGGGTCATCATACTGTCCAGCGTGTACTGCTTTAGTTGCATCACAATAATTAGTGTATCGTTTGTCTAATAATTTCGGGCCAGATTCTCTTTTTCTTTTTAAGTCGTTAAACCAAACCGTACCATCCTGTCTTTTATCTTCTATGTCTTGATAACTCTTCTTCATTATTCAGGAATTATGCAACTTGCTTTTTTAATTCAGGTTTATTTTTGTTTTTAATCGTTTTTGCTTTTTTAGTAATAATTTTACTTAAGTACTTAGCGTCTTTTTTTACTCCTCCAAGGGTAGCAGAACCTCTGGTGTATAACCATGGAAGGCCAAGGAAGTACAATCCGTCAAGCTCGCTTACTCCTCTGTAGTTTTTAGGATAATGGCTGTCATCTAGTTCAATGTTGTCTATCCATTTAAAGTTAGGTTTAAATCCAGTAGCCCATACAATGTTTTTAATAGTACTAACGGTTTCTTTTTCAAATACAATAGCATTGTTATTTGCGTCTAGAGTTCGTCCAACACAAGTTACATTAGATTTTTTAAACAACGATTTTACATCTGTACCAATAATTGGCTGCCCGCCTTTACTTAGTTTTTTTCCAATCCAAGAGTGTTTACTAACAGTTAAAAAGCCTATTTTTTTAAACCACCACCACAATGTTTTTCCTAGTATTTCTTGAGGTATTGAAGTGATGTTTGTGTTTCCAGAAAAATATACGTCAGTATCAGTATTAGCTATTTCTTCTAATATTTGCACTCCCGAATCTCCAGCACCAACAACTAAGGTAGCTCCGCTTTGTAATTGTTCAGGGCTTTTGTAGTGCTCACTGTGTATTTGAGTAATATTACTACTAATTTTAGTGTGAAATTTTGGAGTAAATGGAGTATGAAATGGACCAGTGGCAATAATTACATTTTTTGCTTTATACTCTTGAGTTTCTCCTTTTATAGTAAAGAAATCTCCTTCCTTTTTTAAAGAGCCAATTTTTTGATTAAAAGCTATAGGGATATTAAATTTTGTGACATAAGATTTTAAATAATTCGCCACTTCATACTTGTCAGCATAATGTCCTTTTTTATGTGGGAAATCCATCCCAGGTAAATTATTAAATTCTGATGGAGTAAATAGTTTTAAAGAGTCCCAACGTTTTAACCATGGGGCTCCAGTTTCGCTATTGGCATCAACCACTAAGTAGTCAGCATTTTTTTTATTTAAATAATATGCCATTGCTAATCCAGCTTGACCAGCTCCTATGATAATGTAATCTTTCATGTGACAGTTGTTATAGTTGCAAAGTTACGATATAATAGTTCTATAGTCTCGTAAGGAATGCAATTGAAGAAAATAAATCTACCATTTGAGTGTTTGGTAGATTATTTTTAATTTTTTACCTATTTTTGATTTTATTAACTGAAAATTTTTCAGATATGAATTTGGATAAAATTGATAAACAGATAGTAAAATTGCTTCAAGAGGATGCAAAACAAACTACTAAAGAGATTTCAAATAAAACAGGATTATCCGTTACAGCGGTTTATGAGCGGGTAAAAAAATTAGAGCGCGATGAGATAATTACTAAGTATGTTGCTATAATAAATAAGAATAAAGTTGAAAAAAGTTTTATGGTTTTGTGTAGAATTAAATTAGAAAAACACTCAAAAGCATACTTGACAAAATTTGAAACTGAAGTAGGGAAAATTGATGAAGTATTGGAGTGTTTTAATATTACTGGTGACTATGATTATCAATTAAAAATTTTGGTAAAAGATATGGATGCCTATAGAGAGTTTATGGTTACAAAGTTAACTACCTTGGAACATATAGGAAGTACTCGTAGTACATTTGTGATTACTAGTATTAAAAATTCTACTTTAATAGAATTGTAGTATTATGGGGGATTTAAAATTAAAAATAGAGTTTTTATGGTTGTTTTTAATATTGCCAGTTAGTTTCTTGTTTGATTATTCAGTTGTTGTAAAAACAATTTTCATTACTGTTAGTTTTGGATTTGTATTTGTTTATTTATGGAAAAATAAAGCATTTAACTTTAAGGTGCGGCCTCATTTCTGGAAGTCTTTTATAAAAACAACAGCCATTCGTTTTTTCATTATTGCATTCATAATAACGATATTTACATACGTTTATTATAATGAGTTATTGTTTAAAGTACTTATGGTGAATCCCAAATTATGGATATTGATCCTATTTGTGTATTGCTTCTTTTCAGTTACTTTTCAAGAGTTAATATATAGAACTTTCTTTTTTAAAAGATATCAAGTGCTATTTCCAAATAAGAAAATACTAATTATAGTAAACGCGTTGATGTTTTCTTTAGCACATATTTTTTTAAAAAGTAGTTTGGTTTTAGTGCTGACATTTGTAGGAGGTTTTTTGTTTTCGTTAACGTATTTTAAGTCAAAATCTACCACCTTAGTGTGTATAGAACATGCTATTTATGGATTTTGGTTATTCACAGCTGGCTTAGGGCAATTATTAGCATTTCCTGGTGCTGAAGTGGAATTGTAAAAAATATAGAATTTAGCCTTTTGCTCGTTGTCCTATTCTAAAAAATAGGTTACTTTTGTATATCTTTTTAAAAACAAAAAAAATACTTTTATGAGTACTTACGATGTAGCCATTATCGGTTCAGGTCCTGGAGGATATGTAGCAGCAATCCGTTGCGCACAGTTAGGAATGAAAACTGTAATAATTGAAAAATACAATACGCTTGGTGGAACTTGTTTAAATGTAGGATGTATTCCTTCAAAAGCATTGTTAGATTCTTCTCATCATTATGATGATGCTATTAAGCATTTTGAAGCTCATGGTATTGAAGTTTCTGGGGATATAAAAATGAACTTAGAAAAAATGATTGCTCGTAAGGATGCTGTTGTTAAGCAAACTTGTGATGGTATTACTTTTTTAATGGATAAAAACAAAATTGATGTTTATCAAGGTGTTGGTTCGTTTAAAGACGCTACTCATATTACGATAGAAGGAGAGAAGACAATTGAGATAGAAGCAAAAAATACTATTATTGCTACTGGTTCAAAGCCATCAACTTTTCCGTTTATTAAATTGGATAAAGAAAGAGTGATCACTTCTACAGAAGCATTAAAACTAAAAGAAATCCCTAAGCATTTAGTAGTTATTGGTGGTGGGGTTATTGGTTTAGAACTTGGACAAGTATATAAACGATTAGGTTCTGAAGTAACTGTAATTGAATATATGGACAGAATTGTTCCTACAATGGATAAAGCTGTTTCTAAGGAATTACAAAAAGTACTGAAGAAACAAAAAATGAAAATTTTAACATCTCATAAAGTTACCAATGTGGAAACTGTAGGTAATGAGGTAGTTATTAATTATGAAGATAAAAAAGGACAGCCACAAGAAATTAAAACTGATTACTGTTTAGTATCTGTTGGTCGTCGTCCATTTACTGATGGATTAGGATTGGAAAATGCTGGTGTTAAAGTTGATGAAAGAGGAATGGTGGAAACTGATGCTCATTTGCAAACAAATATTTCTAATATCTATGCAATTGGAGATGTTGTAAAAGGAGCAATGTTGGCACATAAAGCTGAAGAAGAAGGTGTTTTTGTCGCTGAAACTTTAGCGGGTCAAAAACCTCATATTAATTATAATTTAATTCCTGGTGTTGTGTATACTTGGCCAGAAGTTGCTGCTGTTGGAAAAACAGAAGAGCAGTTAAAAGAAGCTGGTGTTGCTTATAAAGCTGGATCTTTTCCAATGCGTGCTTTAGGTAGAAGTAGAGCGTCAATGGATTTAGATGGATTTGTAAAAGTATTGGCTGATGCAACTACTGATGAAATTTTAGGAGTTCA
>Ga0209395_1008142_pt1 | contig 10771 bp, 8 predicted proteins | sample GOMGulsemesocosm_3_FD_184635 | JGI IMG/M metagenome (GOLD analysis project Ga0209395, IMG submission 184635) | Methane-oxidizing microbial communities from mesocosms in the Gulf of Mexico - GOM9D Gulf of Mexico (SPAdes) (version 2) | ecosystem: Environmental > Aquatic > Marine > Cold seeps... | reverse complement strand
GTGCTAATCGTTGCATCGGGTTACCTAATTGATTTAGAGTAAGACTCTTAAAAATAGAGTCATAAAATTTTTAGCTATCTAGTAATAATAAATAGCAGGTGCATTTTAGTTCATTATATTCTTTTATTATGAGAGGTATTAATGAAATACATCAAAAGTACCTACAAGCTAATTATAACAAAAATAATTGAATGACTTGAACTAATATCTCTTGATCTAAAAATAAAATAGGAAAAATCATGAAATTTACGCTTCGCATCTTTTTAGTTTTTATTTGTAGTGCATTTTCAATAAACGCTTTTAGTGAAGAAACTAAAAGTTATAGTGACTTTGTTAAAGGTAAAGATCACCAACAAGGATACTTTTCATTTTTTCATGATAATAAATCCGGAAAAGTTTATTTAGAAATTAACCAATTTGAAGAAGAATTTTTGTTTCAAAGTGGTTTGCCACAAGGAGTGGGGTCTAACGATATTGGCCTTGACCGTGGTCAACTTGGTGATACTCGACTCGTACGTTTTGAAAAAGTAGGAGAAAAGGTATTTCTTCGCCAGCTCAATACATATTATCGTGCTAACACAGACAATCAATTAGAAAAACAGGCTGTTAACGAAGCATTCGCAAGCTCTATTATTTGGGGCTTTAAAGTTGCTAAAGAAAGTAAAGACAACAAGAAAGTACTAATTGATTACACTCCCTTTCTTTTATCTGACATTCATCAGTTATCCGCAAAATTGAAAAATCGTAAGCAAGGCAATTTCAAAATTGATTTAAGCCGCAGCGGAGTCTATGCAAAACGCAGTAAAGCTTTCCCTGATAATACCGAACTCGAAGCAACCGTTACTTATAAAGGTAGTGGTGCTGGAAATCACTTGCGTTCAGTTACACCGGATTCAACGGCTGTTACGGTTAATTTACATCATTCTTTAATTAAACTACCTGATAACAATTATAACCCTCGTGATTTTCATCCCTACAGTGGTTTCTGGACAAATAGTTATGCCGACTATGCTAGTGGAATTGACCAGCCTTTAATTACGCGCAGTATCCCTCGTCATCGTTTGAGTAAAAAAGATGCAAGTCTTAGGTTAAGTGAAGCCGTAGAACCTATTGTTTATTACTTGGATGCTGGTGTACCAGAGCCAGTAAAGAGTGCTTTACTTGAAGGTGCACTTTGGTGGAACCAAGCTTTCACAGCCATAGGTTATAAAAATGCTTTCCAAGTAAAAATGTTACCAGCAGATGCTGACCCTATGGATGTTCGTTATAACGTTATTCAATGGGTACATCGTGCGACAAGAGGCTGGTCTTATGGTTCTTCAGTTATTGACCCAAGAACAGGTGAAATACTAAAAGGGCACGTAACATTAGGTTCTCTGCGTGTTCGTCAAGATTATTTAATTGCTTTGGGATTAACGTCTCCTTTTAAGACAAAGGACACCGATACTTCAAAAATGAAAGAAATGGCATTAGCACGCATTCGTCAATTATCGGCACATGAAGTAGGGCATACGTTAGGTATTGCTCATAACTTTTCTGCTAGTGCCAATAACAGAGCGTCGGTTATGGATTATCCTCATCCGTTAATCACCTTAAAAAAGGGTGAGATTGATTTGTCGAATGCTTATGCGACAGATATTGGTCGTTGGGATAAGTCGGTTATCGCTTATGGTTACGCAGATATACCAGCTGAACAAGAAGCGCAATATTTAGAGAATGTTATAAAAACTGCGCAACAGCAAGGTTTGCAGTATATGTCAGATGCAGATGCGCGTTCTTCCTCAAGTGCACATAGTACCGGGCATCTATGGGACAACGGAGAAAATGCCGCTCATGAACTAAATCGAATTTTACAAGTGCGTGATAAAGCGTTAGCTGATTTTGGCCTCAATAGTATTCCAATCGGCCAGCCGTTATCTGAAATTGAAGAAGTTTTGGTGCCTATTTATAACTTTCATCGTTTTCAAGTAAGCGCTGCTGCGAAGTTAATTTCAGGCACAGATTATACTTATCAATTGCGTGAAGAAAATGTTCAAAGCAACTTTAAGGTTGTTTCAGGTAAACAACAGCGAGAAGCTTTAAACGCTTTGCTCAATACTTTAAATACCAAGGTGCTAACCTTACCTGATCACATTGTTAAACTTATCCCGCCTAAAGCGTATGGTTATTATCGAAACCGTGAAAGCTTTAATGGAAACACCGGCATTACTTTTGATGCCGTTTCTGCTGCTGAAGCTAATGCAAAACACACAGTGTCATTATTGTTAAATGAGCAACGATTAGCGCGTTTACAACAACAGTCTGTGATGGATAACAGTATTCCAAATGTAAACGAACTTATTGAATTATTGATAAATCAAGCAATAAAAATACCAGCAGAAAAGGGGTTGTCTTTATTGGTTCAACAGCGGGTAAACCAACAAGTTATTGAACATTTATTATCGCTTTGGCATAACAAAAAATTAGTAACTGAAGTACGAGCAGAAGTTTATGTTGCGTTACGGGATTTAAAAGAATGGTTAACTGATAACTATGATTCACGAAAATATAAACGTTTGTCTGCACAGTTTATGCTACTCGCAGAGCAGATTGGCTATAGCCTTGAACAAGGAAAATTAGTTCACCCAGCATCAACAGCTAAAATGCCGCCGGGTTCACCAATTGGTGGTTAGTTAATAAAAGCCGCTTGTAGCTTTATATATTTATAACGCTACAAGCCATTATTATAAAACCTTATTTTTGGTCTAAATACTTATCAGGGTTTGATAATAATTCAATTAATACTTGAACATTATCATCAAGTTGCTGTTCTACACGACCAGGAAATATTTCATTAAGTTTTTCTAAACTGTCAAATTTAGTGTGCCAAATATTTCCCCAGTTTTTCTCTGCTTTTTTATCACACGCCGTTGAGTTTTCTTGGTCATAACAAGTCCACAATTGTTTAGCGGTTGTTTGAGAATAACCGTCATAACCATTTTGTCCATTAATAGCAAAGTTGGTCGACTCAACATACGCGATAGGTATACCTGCACAGGCAAAACTAGCATGATCAGACCAAGAGCCTGTTACACCTTCAGGGTACCCTTCGTAGTCAGGATGAATAACATACTTATTCTGTTCACCTAACACGTTAATTGATGCAGTAAGCAAAGCATTACGCACTGATGTGTTGCTGGTGTACTTTCCACTTTTACAGTTTCTATAAGGCGTTGTATGCGCGCTATGTACGTAAACATTATCGCCACCGGCAATGGTGTCAAAGTTGATCATAGCAGCAATATTATTGAGCTTATTACTTTTTAATAAGTCTTCTACGTAGTGGTTTGAGCCTTGTAAACCAATCTCTTCTGCGCCAAAAGCAATGAATCGAATATTATAATTTTTAGGGGGAGTATGTATGAGTGTTTTGGCTATCGCAAGCATTGCTGCTACACCCGCGCCGTTATCTGTTGCTCCCATTGAGCCCGTCTTCATTGCCGTTGAATCGTAATGTGCACCAAGAATGATGGTTGGCTTTGTTGAGTCGCCAAATTCAGCAATGATATTTTTTGACTCACCGACATTTTTTCTACTCTTGTATGAAAAATTTTGGCTGGTAACTCGGTAACCAAAATTTTCAAACTTAGCTTTAATATAGGCTGCTGTTTGTTTCTCTTGTTCGGTTCCTGCTTCTCGAGCACCAATACCCTCAGTAGGTGAGGCTAATTGTTTGAGATAAGTATAAGCGACTTTGTCAGCCGTTTGATCGCTTGATAAAGAACAAGATGTTACCAGTAAAAGAGAACTAGTTAGCAAACAAGGTAAAGCGAATGGGTGTAAATATTTCATGTTTATCCTTCAATTTTAGGATGAGATAAAAAGCAGATTATTTGAAGGTGATAGAATAATTGAGTTACTTCTTATTAACAATCACCAGGCCTTAAAAACAGCCCAGTGACGCACTCTTTGCGATGACTAACTTATTACGCTCTGTTTTTCTTTGGCGTAAGACTGCATTTTTCAGTTTTCATAGGTTTAGTTAAAACTACAATATTACCCGCGACTATAACCAACAAACCTATCATCGTATAAAGGTCCCAACTAAATCCTTCAACGATCGTTGAAATTACTACTGCAACCGCTGGAAACATGACACTGGCATAAGAAGCTTTATGAGCACCTATGTTGTTCAATAGGGTTAAATAGCTAGCAAAAGCGATAATAGAGCCAAAGATAGATAAGTAAATTAGTGAACTGATGTAAGGTAAAGTATATGAAAACGTGAATGACTTTCCTTGAGCTAATAATAATATTGTCATAAATATTGAGCCATAAAACATGCCCCAAGCATTTGCTTGCATCATGGGTATATTCATTAGTTTATTTTTCATTGAAACCATATTACCCGTTGATGCGAATAAAGTGCCGACAAAACAAAGCGATAAACCAAGCAAAGTTTCTGTACCTAATTCAGTATCGTTAATTTGCGGCCAAAATAAAATAACAATACCCGTTAAGCCAAGTAGAGCGCCAAGGTAAGTTTGTTGAGTTATTTTAGTTTTAAACCAAATACGAGCGTTAACGATATTAAAAAACATAATCATTGAAAAAGCGATGGAGGTAAGAGCAGAGTTAATATGCTGCTGGGCTGAATATAAAAAATAGTAATTACAGCCAAATAACGTTAAGCCAAAAAACAAAAATTGTAAATGTTGCTTTAAGCTAAACTTAAGAGAAAGCTTTTTAAAGCGACAATATGCAAACAAAATTACCGCAGCTAAACCAAACCTATAAACAATTGATGCTTCAGGTGGAACATTGCCAAGTTGATAATTAATGGCGATCCAGGTTGTTCCCCAGATAAGCACGGTGATCACATATAAAAGAGTATTGTTCATTAGTTTTTCCTAAAAACATTAAGAGGTGAGTTTTACTTCACCTCTTTTTATAAAATTATTTTAGCAGCTTAGACACCTTAATAGATTGTGTTTCAAGAACAACAAGTTCTTGCATCATCTTGGTTTTCGATAAAGTGTTTATCCAGTTACCGATGATTTTTTTAATAATGTATATGAAAGTCATGTTGTTCTCCTTAAAGGTGTTTCGACGTTTCGAGTGAATTACTCTATGGATTGATAGTTTATAGATTATCTTGTTGTGTAACAGATACAGAAAATGTAAAATGCAACCTATACAGTTTAGGTGGTTAAATAATATGCGTCTTCTAGATAAATCTTCTCCAGAGTTTCTATATCAACAAGTCATTGAATTCGTTGAACGCCAAGAGAAAAGTGGAGCAATAAGAGCAGGTGATAAGCTCCCTAGCTTACGAAAATTGAGCCGACAGTTTGAAATAAGTATACCAACAGTGAAACAAGCGTACATTGAACTAGAGCGGCAAGGCACTATTTCAGCAAGGCCACAATCAGGCTATTATTTAAAAGCTAAACAAGCGCGTACCTTAAAACCAATGCGTGCTAAATGGGCATGTTGTGAACCCGTCGAAATTTCTTGTCGAAGCCTTATTGAACAAGTTTATGATGCGGTACATTTACCAGACTCAGTCGCATTGGGGATCTCTAATCCAGTAAATGCCCATCCACCAGATAAAGCATTAGCGCGCTTAATGCGTTCAGTGTTAAGTAAAAATGCTGAAAAGGCCGTAAGCTACGGACCGGTAAATGGCGATCCAAAATTACGTTTGAACCTCGCCTTTCGCTATCAAGAGCAAGGTGTAGCAATTAATCATGACGATATAATCATTACCAATGGTGCACAAGAGGCATTGTCGATTGCATTGCAATGTGTTGCCGAACGTGGCGATATTGTTGCAGTGGAATCTCCTTGTTTCTTTGGCTTAATTGAATTAATTGAGAGTCTAGGCATGAAAGCTTTAGAAGTTTACACCTGTACTGAAGATGGAGTTTGTGTTGAAGAACTCGCTGAAGTAATAAAGCAGCATCCGGTCAAAGCTTGCCTATTCTCTACTGCTATATCTAATCCACTTGGCTCAATGATGAAAGATCAGCAACGTCAGGATATGGTTAACCTGTTAGAGAAACATGATATACCGCTGATTGAAGATGAAGTTTACAGTGATTTATATTTTACAGATAATCGTCCTGTGCCAGCACAACTTTACTCAGAAAAAGGCTTGGTACTTACCTGTTCGTCTTTTTCAAAAACAGCCGCTCCTGGCTACCGTGTCGGTTGGCTATTACCTGGGAAATTTGAAGAAGCAGCAAAACGCATTAAACGCGCTCAGTCTTGCTCAACACCTATGCTACAACAATGGACAATAACCGATTACTTGATGAGTGGTGAATACGACCGCCATCTGCAAGTATTACGTAAAACGTTGCGTTATAACTGTGAGCGGATGCGCGCTTTAATCGCTGAGCATTTTCCAAAAGAGGTCTGTATATCACAACCCCTTGGCGGCAGTGTGTTATGGATCCGTTGTCGCTCACATGTTGATACCAGTCAGTTTTTTAGTCAAGCAATTGCTAGAGGTGTTAGTTTTGCCCCCGGTGAAATATTTTCTCCAACAGGAAAGTACAAAAACTTTATGCGTATTAGTTTTGGTGTGCAATGGTGTGACAAAGTTGATAACGCCGTTGCAGAACTTGGTAAACTTGTTTACGACTATCCGGAAAAAACATGAATAATTTGAACGTTACCGAGCAACCAGAACTGTCATTAAAACTATTGTTACCATTATTAGCCGCGATTATTGCCATTTCACCGCTGGCAATCGATATGTATTTGCCAGCAATGCCAATATTGGCAGAGCAATTGTCAACAGACATGCCAACGGTACAAAACAGTCTTAGTATATATTTGCTTGGTTATGCGTTAGGTTTATTATTTTTTGGACCACAAGCTGATAAGCGCAGTAGAAGAAAGCTGGTTATGTTTGGTATTTCTGGCTTCATTGTTATGAGTATCGCGCTAGTTTTTGTGACCAGTATTGAACAATTTTTATCGCTACGATTTTTACAGGCCTTTATCAGCAGTGCTGCAACAGTCGTTGTGCCAGGTACGATAAAAGAGCGTTATGGTAAAGATACTGCTAAAGGGTTTTCTTATGTGTCGATGATCATGATGCTGGCGCCGATGATAGCACCAAGTATTGGTGCGGTTCTCTTATTACATAGCTGGCAGTTAATTTTTTGGGCACTGGCTGCATATAGTTTTATTATTTTGCTTTTGGTTTATCGTTTCTTACCGGAAGTAAAACGAGAGAAAAACTTAGCGCCGGTTAGTTTTCTGCAACGTTATAAAATTGTTTTATCGAATAAAAAATCGCAGCTACATATAGTTAGTTCAATGCTGATTTCATTAGCATTCTTTGCTTATATAACCGCTATCCCTTTTGTTTACCTAACGGTTTTCAAAGTGTCGGAGTTCGAGTTTAGTCTACTTTTTGCTATTAACGTTTTAGCATTGATGACTGCACACTTTATTAATACGCGTTTAGTCAGCCGTAAAGGCTCAAAAAGAATGTTAGCGTATGGTTTAATTGTCGCTTTAAGTTTTTCGTCTTTACTTGTTGTGGTGAACTTTTTGCACCTATCTTTAATTTATACAGCCATTGCTGTTTTGCCGTTAATGGGGAGCTTGTCTATGATTGCGGTAAATGCTGATGCGCTTATAATGCAAGAGTTTACACGAGAGTCGGGTACTGCAAGTGCGGTAATAGGCACATTACGATTTGGTATTGGCGCATTGGCTGGACCTATATTGGCGTATTTTTACGATGGTAGCGCACTACCATTTGCATTATTAATGTGGTGTTCGATTATAGTTGTTTTATTGTGTCAATTACCTAGTATGACAAAAAGAATAGGGATTAAGGGATAGTATGAAAAAAATAGCGATTATTTTATCTGGCAGTGGTGTTTACGATGGCAGTGAGATACATGAGAGTGTTTTAACGTTTTTAGCTATAGAACAACAAGGTGCTAGGTACCGTTGTTTTGCACCTAACATTAACCAGCATCATGTGATTAATCATTTAACGGGTGAAGTAAAAATAGATGAAACGCGTAATGTCTTAGTTGAATCAGCTCGTATTGCCCGTGGTGACATTGAAGATATTAGTGAACTTTATCAAGAAGAATTTGATGCGCTCATTTTTCCTGGTGGTTTTGGCGCAGCAAAAAATTTATGTAACTTTGCACTTGATGCGGAAAATTATAAAGTTAATGATGAAGTACTGGTCGCCGCACAACGCTTTATTAAAGCCAATAAACCCATCGGTTTTATGTGCATTGCTCCTGCAATGATCCCATTGATTTATGGTGATGATGCCCAAGGAACTATTGGCAAAGATCGCGATATTGCCCAATCGTTAATTCATAGGGGGTTAGCGCATGTTAATTGTGAAGTGGACGAAATTATTGTTGATGAAAAACATAAACTCGTTTCGACACCTGCCTATATGCTGGCGACTTCGCTCGTTGAAGCGGCAAGTGGCATCAACAAATTAGTGAAAAAAGTAATATCACTCAGCTAGTATTATTCAGAGCTCGCAGTTTTTTCTGTTAGCTCTTTTTCTTTTAACTCAACTTGCTGTAATCGCCATTTTTTACGTTGGGCATAGTAATGATCCCACACACAAGGGTTGCAGGCTCCACCGCCACAGCAATCGTCATCAGCAGGTTGGCAAGGTCTTTCTAGTAATTCAGTCATAAATTTATATCAATGCAAAACTTTTTTGTATTATATACCCAAACCACGTTGAAATGGATTGTGGATAAATTAAAAGTTAATTATTTATATCCCCAAGGAGCTTGAGGTGGCGCAATAGGTTTAGTTAAATCAAAGTCGACACGAAACTCCCTACCTTGCCTGATCATTCGATAAGTAAACTTTGTAGGGTAAATGTAAATTTGCCAGGTATTGCCAATAGATTGTGGAATGCCATTACTTACAAAAAGTTCTTTTGAATATTGGTCTGCGGGAAATGACTGTACTTGGGGCCAGCCAGCATCATTAGTGTGTCCACCATACATCGTTGAGTCGTCATCACTACCATCTTTATGCCTGTGATCGTGCTTAAGAGAAAGTCCTGTGCCTGTTTTGGTTATGATCCAAGTTCTTGATGAATCATCGCCAACATGAAAAGGAATATGCAATTGTGTTTTATTGCATTGGCGAACATGCATAATTAAAGGCTTATCAAAGCCATCTCCCGGACTATTATCAATTGTTACTTTCCCGCTAAAAGCTTTGCCACATAGAGCACTAATGTTGTCGAAAAAACGTTCATGATTACTTTTTGAAATTACCGAAGTATCTGCTAAAACGTTTAATGATAAGGCAGTAAATAGAAAAGTTGAGAGAATTTTGTTCATATTATTCCTAAGATAAAAGCATCGATTAATTTAGATATAAAAAAACCTGCCGAAGCAGGTTTTTATTAAATGAAAAGGTTATTCAGCTTCAGCTAATTTCTTTTCTAAGTAGTGTATGTTGGCACCGCCATTTACAAAACCTTGGTCATTTAGAATATCTTGATGCAAAGCTATGTTGGTTTTAATTCCGTCAATGACTAGCTCATTTAATGCATTACGCATACGAGCAATTGCTACATCGCGATTATCACCCCAAGTAATTAATTTACCAATCATAGAGTCATAATGAGGTGGTACCGAGTAATCAGCATAAATGTGAGAATCCCAACGAACGCCTAAACCACCTGGTGGGTGGAAGCGAGTAATTTTACCCGGTGAAGGAATAAAAGTACGTGGATCTTCAGCATTAATACGACATTCAATTGAGTGACCCGCAACTTTAATATCTTCTTGGGTATAAGATAGTGGTTGGCCAGCAGCAACACGTAATTGCTCTTTGATCAAATCAACACCAGTGATCATTTCAGTTACCGGATGTTCAACTTGAATACGGGTGTTCATTTCAATGAAATAGAACTCACCATTTTCATACAAGAATTCAAACGTTCCTGCGCCACGGTAGTTAATGTCGATACAAGCTTTACAGCAACGCTCACCAATTTTAGCGCGCATTTCAGGTGTAATTCCGGGGGCTGGAGCTTCTTCAACTACTTTTTGATGGCGACGTTGCATTGAACAATCTCGTTCGCCTAAGTGAATCGCGCCACCTTGGCCATCAGCCATTATTTGAATTTCAACATGACGAGGGTTTTCAAGGAATTTCTCCATGTAAACCATGTCGTTCTTGAAAATAGTACCAGCTTCTCTTTTAGTTAAAGCAATCGAATCGATTAGTTCTTCTTCGTTGCGCACAACACGCATACCACGACCACCACCGCCACCAGCAGCTTTAACGATAATAGGATAACCAATGCGCTTAGCATGGGCTTTATTCATTTCCTCATCATCATTTAGTGGGCCATCTGAACCTGGAACACAAGGAACACCGGCTACTTTCATTGCTTTAATTGCTGCAACTTTATCACCCATGATACGGATGCTTTCCGCTTTTGGACCGATAAAGGCAAATCCCGACTGTTCTACTTGTTCAGCAAAATCAGCATTTTCTGCTAAAAAACCATAACCAGGGTGAATAGCAACGGCATTAGTTACTTCTGCAGCCGTTATAATTGCAGGAATATTTAGGTAACTATCAGGAGCTGATGCTTTACCAATACAGATGGTTTCATCAGCTAATAAAACGTGCTTCAAGTTTCTGTCGGCAGTAGAATGCACAGCAACAGTTTTTATACCTAGTTCTTTACATGCACGTAATATTCTTAGTGCAATTTCGCCTCGGTTGGCGATAACAACTTTATCTAACATAGAAT
>Ga0209395_1008138_pt1 | contig 10779 bp, 8 predicted proteins | sample GOMGulsemesocosm_3_FD_184635 | JGI IMG/M metagenome (GOLD analysis project Ga0209395, IMG submission 184635) | Methane-oxidizing microbial communities from mesocosms in the Gulf of Mexico - GOM9D Gulf of Mexico (SPAdes) (version 2) | ecosystem: Environmental > Aquatic > Marine > Cold seeps... | reverse complement strand
CGATAACGAAGTAACAAATGAAGCTAGCTTTACTAACGATTTAGGAGCAGATTCTTTAGATACTGTAGAATTGATTATGGAATTCGAAAAAGAATTTGATATCCAAATTCCAGACGATCAAGCAGAGAACATTGGTACTGTTGGTCAAGCAGTAAGCTATATTGAAGAAGCAAAAAAGTAATTTTCATATGCAGATAAAACGAGTTGTAGTAACTGGACTTGGTGCGTTGACGCCAATTGGTAATAACATACAAGAATATTGGAGCGGTTTAGTTAACGGAGTTAGCGGAGCTGCACCTATAACGTATTTTGATGCTACTAAGTTCAAAACTCGTTTTGCTTGTGAATTGAAAGATTTTAATGTAACCGACTTTATTAATAGAAAAGAGGCCCGTAAAATGGACCGTTTCTCTCAATATGCTCAGGTTGCATCAGATGAAGCTATTGCTGATTCTGGTTTAAACTCTACAGACCACGATCCAGACAGGATTGGGGTTATTTGGGGTTCTGGAATAGGAGGATTGGAAACTTTTCAAAATGAAATGTTGAATTTTTCAGCAGGTGATGGATCACCAAGGTTCAATCCCTTTTTTATTCCTAAAATGATTGCAGATATTGCTCCTGGGCAAATTTCTATCAAACACGGCTTTAGAGGGCCAAATTTTGCTACAGTTTCGGCTTGTGCATCATCTTCTAATGCTATTATAGACTCATTAAACTATATCCGTTTAGGACACGCAGATGCTATTGTAACTGGTGGTTCTGAAGCAGCAGTAACTATTGCTGGTATGGGAGGTTTTAATGCAATGCATGCGCTATCAACAAGAAATGATAGTCCAGAAACTGCATCAAGACCATTTGATAAAGATAGAGAAGGATTTGTTTTAGGAGAAGGAGCAGGAGCTCTAGTTCTTGAAGAATATGAACATGCAGTTGCTCGTGGAGCAACAATTTATGCTGAGGTTATTGGGGGCGGAATGTCTTCTGATGCACACCATATTACAGCGCCACATCCAGAAGGATTGGGGGCTAGAAATGTAATGTTAAACTGTTTAAGAGATTCTGGTATCAATCCAGAAGATGTTGATGCGATTAATATGCATGGTACTTCAACTCCGTTAGGAGATGTTGCTGAATCTAAAGCAATAATAGAAGTGTTCGGAGAGCATGCTTACAATATCAATATCAATTCAACCAAATCAATGACTGGACATTTATTAGGTGCTGCAGGTGCTATTGAAGCAATCGCTTCAATTTTAGCAATGAAGCACGGAATTGTTCCGCCTACTATTAATCACTTTACAGATGATGATCAAATAGATGAGAAATTAAACTTTACGTTTAATAAAGCTCAGAAAAGAGAGATCAAAGTTGCGATTAGTAATACTTTTGGTTTTGGTGGCCATAACGCTTGTGTGGCACTAAGAAAAATTGATTAATACTCTATGAATTTTATTCGTAAAATAGTTAAGCCCAAAACAAAAGAAGATGAGGGCTTGTATTACGAGTTAAAAAAGTTACTAAATTTTTCACCTAAGAAAATAGATATCTATAAGAAGGCGTTTACACACCGCTCTTTAAAATTGATAGATAAAGAAGGGAACCCAATCAATTATGAGCGCTTAGAATTTTTAGGCGATGCCATGTTGGGTTCGATTATTGCTTCTTATTTGTATAAAAAAGTTCCAAGTGGTACCGAAGGTTATTTAACGCAAATGCGTTCTAAAATTGTTAGTAGAGATCATTTAAATGAATTGGGAAAAGATTTGAGCCTTCTTAGATTGGTGAAAAGTAATATTGCTAAAGAAAATATTGGAGATAATATTTATGGTAATATTTTTGAAGCACTGGTTGGTGCTATTTATTTAGATAAAGGTTATAATTATTGTAAAAAGTTTATTTACGAAAAAGTAATTGTGCCTTATGTAGATATTTCGAAACTAGAAGGAAAAATTACAAGCTACAAAGGGTTAATCATAGAATGGTGTCAAAAGCAGAAAAAACAATATGTATTTGATGTTTATGAAGATTCAGGAAATGAATCGATCAAACACTTTAGTGTAAAAATATCTATTGATGGTCTCTTTATCGCTAAAGGTAGGGCAACTTCGAAGAAAAAAGCAGAAGAACAAGCTTCTAAAAGAGTCTATTTTGCTTTGCAAGACGAAATCACAAAATGATAATATCTATACGATAACGTTTTCGTTTTTTTATTATTACCTTACTCAAACTATCCGTAATTTAGCAACTATTATTTTTAAGAGTAACTACTGTTATTTCATATAGTGTATTTACACCAAAGTATTTTTAAATATGCAGATACATTCTTTAGAATTAGATGATTTTTCGAATAGTGATTATACATTAATCGGTATTCACTCTACTTTAGAAGGATATAAATTGGCTTATTTGTTGAATCAAAAATTATGTACAAGCTTTATAAAAGCTTCTTATAGCTTAGATTTTGAAAATAAGAATAACAATGCTTCATTTTCAATATTTGAATACATAAGCACTAAATTTAGCCACAATTGGTTTTTAATTTCAAATCAATTTACAAATAAATTAGAAGGAGTAACTAAAGGCTTATTTGATACCAGTGAAATAAAGACATATCTAATACCAGAAAAGAAGAAAGTAGATTTTTTCTTAAAGCTAGAAGGCGATTTCGACTATGAATTTATTTCAAAAACGGTTGAAGAAATCAATAAAATGAATCACGTAATTACATCATATACAATAGACCCTAATCTATTAAAATCAAAAGAATTCTTAATTTTTTAAGTATGCCAGTAAACAAGAAAACAAAAATATTAGCCACTTTAGGTCCAGCAACAAATACAAAAGCAATTTTATCTGATTTAGTAGAAGCAGGTGTAAATGTTTTTAGAGTCAATTTTTCTCATGCAGATTACGACAACGTAAAAGCAAGAATAAAAGACATTAGAGAAATCAACGAAGAAAAAGGATTAAATATTGCAGTTTTGGGCGATTTACAAGGGCCAAAGCTACGTGTTGGGGTTATGAATGAAGGTGTTGTCTTAAATGAAGGTGATACTTTTATATTCACGACAGACGAATGTGAAGGTACTTCAGAAAAAGCTTTTATGACCTACCAACGTTTTCCTAAAGATGTAAAAGCTGGAGAGAGAATATTAGTAGATGATGGAAAATTAGAATTTGAAGTAGTTGCTACAAATAAGAAAAATGAAGTAACAACCAAAGTTATTGTAGGAGGCGTTTTATCTTCTAAAAAAGGAGTTAATTTACCAAATACAGCTATTTCTTTACCTGCATTGACAGACAAAGATATGAAAGATGCAGTTTTTGCTTTAGAGCAAAAAGTTGATTGGATTGCACTTTCTTTTGTTAGGAATCCAGAAGATTTAAGAAAATTGCACGATTTAATAAAACAAAAATCAGATTATAGAGTTCCGGTAATTGCTAAAATTGAAAAACCCGAAGCTGTAGAAAATATTGATGCGTTAATTCCATATTGTGATGGATTGATGGTTGCTCGTGGAGATTTAGGAGTAGAAATACCAATGCAAGAAGTTCCGTTGATTCAAAAAATGTTGGTTCAAAGAGCTAAACAAGCAAGAATTCCGGTAATTATTGCAACACAAATGATGGAAACAATGATTACAAATGCAGTTCCTACAAGAGCTGAGGTGAATGATGTTGCCAATTCTATTATGGATGGGGCAGATGCAGTAATGCTATCTGGTGAAACTTCTGTTGGAGCGCATCCAGTAAGAGTTATTGAAAAAATGACAGAAATTATTAAAAGTGTTGAAAATTCACCTTTGATTAAAGTTCCGCAAGCAGCACCTCATATTAGAACAGATCGTTTTATCTCAAAAGCAATTTGTCATCATGCAGCGTCTATGGCCAATGATATAAGTGCAGCAGCAATTTCTACCTTAACAAATAGTGGTTATACAGCGTTTCAGATTTCTGCTTGGAGACCAAAATCATACGTATTGGCATTCTCTTCTGAGCGTAGAATTTTAGCTAAAATGAGCTTACTTTGGGGAGTGAAGTCTTTCTATTACGATAAAGACGTAAGTACAGATGATACGGTAGAAGATATTAATAATATAGCAAAAGAAAAAGGACACGTGAAAGCCAATGACTTTGTAATTAACTTGACATCAATGCCGGTTGAAGCAAAAGGAAAGGTAAACACATTACGTGTATCTCAAATAAAATAAGATATAAATACAATTCATATAAAAAACACCTAGCAAATTCTGTTAGGTGTTTTTATTTTAGGCTATAATTTTATTTTTTGAATGGTGATAATTGCGTCATTTGTTACAAAAGGCATTGGCATCATTTCTTTAGTTCTTGGGGTAATCGAGAACAAAGGGCTGCTTAATAAATTAAATGAAGATTCAATAATTTTAAGATTGGGCTTTGTTGTTGCATCAAAAGAAAAATCTACTTTTAAAACTGAATCTAATGGTGTGTAATAATAACTTAGAATGGTTGCTTTATTGATTTTAAGAGGGTTTTCTACACTTGTCTCATCAAGCATTACATTTTGTACTCCAAGTGAACTAAAAGCGATAGAATCAGTTGATATCAATTCTATTTTGTTGATTTTTCTTTGTGGAGAGATGAGAAGAGATATACTCCTTGAATTTTCAATTATGGTGTCTTTTATTATTGTGATTTCGGGTTGTTCAATAGTTCTGTTTTCTGTTTTTTTATGATATCTATACGAAGTATTGTATTTACTTTTTGACGTTGATCCCATAAAATTCCCTTTTGTAGGACTTTCTCCTAAGAACTGTTTTGTGTACGCATCAGAGATTAGATCATAACTAGCCCAATACGATTGATTGTTGTCAACATCATTGATGAAAACGGCACTGTTTGGCTTTTTTCTGTCTTCATTAAACCCATTGGTGTAGGTTGCATACCCAAAGAATAAAGTGGTTGCCAAACCAAGTAAAATTGTAAGTAGTTTTCTCGATTTATAAGTTGCAAAAACTGGAGTTATCAATCCGAATATCAAACTTAAAAAGAGTCCGCTGATAAATAAGTTTTTTAAACCCAATCCAACAGGAAACATTTTTACCAATGGAGCAAATATGTAAATAATAGGAATTGCCAGGATAGTAGCAATTAAAATTTTTGTAGTCTTTTTTAAATCAAAGAAAATATAGATTGCCAATGTAATTAATGCAATGTAAACTGGTATGATAAAATATCCAGCACCTTTTAAATAGATAAAAACTAAAATATTGATGATGATCCAAAAAATAATTGGTGCTATGACCAAATCAGCACCAGTTTGCTTTTTGAAAAATGGTTTATAAATTTTAAATAATATCCAGCAATTTAAGAGTACAAATGCACAGATATAAGCATATCCATTGTAGGTGAATCCGTGTAAAATATCATTATAATGTGGGTGGATTAATAAGATTCCTTTCCAAAGAAGAATAGAAACACCAATACAAGTAATCAAAGAAATTGTAAAAGGAGTAAATCCTTTTAAAAGCCCTTTTATGGTGATTTTATTTAAAGCAATTCCGAAAAACAACAGGATTAATAACAGTAAAATTGCACCAATGAGTAACGTCAAAATCCAAGTAAAAGGATAATGCAACAATCCGATAAATGGAAAATTTGTATAAACATGATCCGTAGAACTTTCTAAGTTGGAGAGATCAGCATTCGAAAAATAATTCAAGGTTGTCATTAAATAATCTGCTTGATGGGCTAACGATTCACGGTCTAATCTTTCATAGGAATCTTGTGCGGTATGATAATCAAAATGATCACCAATAAAAGCAAAATTGAAACCATTGATATTTCCATTTTCTCTGAATATGGTTAAGTCTGTATCGTTCGGGAGCATTTTATAAATGCTGTACATTAGCGAACTTGCAGCAGGGTATTTAGGATTTGCGTTGATAAATTCAGAGAGCAGTTTGCTGTTTTTACCATTGGTTTCCATCAGCATATAACTCGGTCCACCGCTTCCTCTTGCTTCAAAATTTAGGACCAGACCAATGTTTTTTGCCAAAGCATGCTCATCTACAAAAGCTTTTGCGCCTAATAGACCAAGTTCTTCGGCATCTGTAATTAGAATGATGACGTCATTTTTTGGTGTTTCATTCTTCGCTAAATAAGCACGTACACTTTCTAAAATTGTAACAACACCAGAACCTGCATCACTAGCACCTAAAGAAGAATGTGGATTTGAATCGTAATGCGTTAATAATAATAATGCTTTTCCGTTACCAGATCCTTTAATTTTCGCAATAATATTCGCTGCATTTGTGGCTGCTCTCCACTTATTATTGATTGCTACTTGTTGTTGTATTTGTGGCTGTAAGCCTAGATTTTTTAATTCACTAACAATATAATTTTGTACCTTTAAGTGGTTTTCAGATCCAGTATAATGAGCTTCTTTAGAAATTTCCTTCAATTGAGTTAGTGCTTTTTCAATAGAAAACTCGGTTTCATTAGTGGTCTTATTTTCGTTATATGATGGAGACATATCAGAAAAACTCCAGTAAATGGTTATTAAAATAATTACTAGAGAAATTAGTGATGCGTATTTTTTCATTGAAAAGTTATTTTTATAAAAGTAATGATTTTAAGAAAACTGAGACTATAGATATATAAAATATAATGATTCAGTAATTTAAAAAGGAGATACATATGGGGATTATTAACTTTCAAGGCAAAAGAACTACTAAAAAAGAAACCGCAGATTCAATTTTAATTTCTGATTATATGACCAGAGATTTGATCACTTTTAAACCAGAAGATTCTATTGAGTTTGTAATAGATACTTTGCTGAAAAATAAAATTTCTGGAGGACCTGTTGTAAATGACAATTATGAATTGATTGGAATTATTTCTCAAGGAGATTGTTTAAAGCAAATCTCTGAAAGTAGATATTATAATATGCCAATGGACAATAGTAGAACAGTTGAAAAAGCAATGGTTAAAAATGTTGAAACCATAGATGGATCCTTAAATATTTTTGATGCAGTTAATCGGTTTTTAGAATCAAAGAAAAGACGTTTTCCAATTGTTGAAAACGGAAAATTAGCTGGTCAAATTAGTCAAACAGACATCTTAAAAGCAGCAATGCACTTAAAAGAGACTACTTGGAAATAGGTTTTTAGTCTCTTTTTATCAATAAAAAATAATCATTTTCTAAACTTAAATATCCTTGATCGTATAAATAATAATAAACGTTACCCATTTTTGTAGTATAGATTGATGTGAAAAAAGTGAAATCAAATCCTTTATCAAAAAGCTTTCTTCGTGTCACTTTTGTTTTTCCAGAAATGTTTAATTCCGAGAGTATTTTATAGTTTTTTCGCAAACGGTTATTTGTATTTCTAATTAGATTTTTACTCTCCTTATCAACTTTATTATTATAGCTATTTCTACAATAATCTGAACAGAATTTTTTATCAATTCTACCAATTACTTTGTCGTTGCATTCTAAGCATTTTCTATCGCTCATAAACTGTTTTTCTAATTCTCTTAAAATTAATCATTACGGTTCTAAATAGATGTAGATCTATAACTGACTGAAAACAAAGGTACTAAAATTAATTAAACGATTGCATTCATTTACAAACGAAAACAAGTGTTTAACAACCGATTAAAATTTGGAAGTGATTGCACCTTTGCCATGTCAAAACGAGTTGACAATAGTGAATATAAACCAGCACTAAGCAAAGGCGAAGTGTATAAAACCTTATCTTATGAGTACGTTAAGAAACAAAGTACAGTTAATTGGAAATTTAGGAAACAACCCTGAAATTATTACCTTAGAAAGTGGACAGAAACTAGCAAAGTTTTCGTTGGCAACAAATGAAAACTATAAAGATAGTGATGGGCAAAAACAAACAAAAACAGATTGGCATAATTTAATCGCATGGGGAAAGACAGCTGAAATTGTTGAAAAGTATATTACCAAAGGAAAAGAAATTGCCATTGAAGGTAAACTTTCAAATCGTTCTTACGAAACCAAGGAAGGCGAAAAGAGATATGTAACAGAAGTTACTGTAAATGAAATTTTATTGCTGGGTAATAAATAGTGGGAGTAGTGTTATGCAAAAGAAGGAAAGAGACTATCTGAAAAGATAGTCTCTTTTTATTTGTTTTTTATTGATGCATATATCAGCACTCATAAATATTCAAAATAGTTAAGATCACGAACCTTACCTATTATTCGGCAGTAGAAAGTGGTCTTCTTTTATGTTGCTCTTGAATATTCGGGAACATCGCTGTAAAATAGGCCGTCCAACCACCTGTTCTGACTCTCAATAAATCATATTGCTCTGGTCGAGACATGGCTTGTTCCATACTATTTGGGTCCGCAACAGTTATTGTTAATATATTTGAACTTTTCCCATTGGCAAACTGATGTAACACTTCTATTAAATCCTCTTTCGGATAATTTTCTCTAATATTAAAATCAGTAGGCCCTCCATCTGTCATTTTTTTAACGCCATCACCTACAGCATAACCAGCTAAAGCTTGTTTGAAGTTGGCGTCCTGGTGGTCTATTGGTAAATCAGCAGGACTTGGCATCGCGCTCATGTCAGATGCGATGGTTGTTCCTTTACGCCTTCCATCAGCGGATGCTCCATTCCAAACCCCCATCTCTACATGATTTTCAAATGTTCCCACTCCAGGTTGTATTTGAATTCCGAAGGGATGGTCTTTTGTTCCATATTCAGTTGCCATACTTGCTAAATGTGCTCCTGTTGATTCTAAAGGGCTGGTAAATGTTTCAACTGCAATATCTGCAATTTCACCTATGATCTTATCACCAAAAGTGTCAATATCTTTATGTCCTCTTCCGTATCTTGGCAGAGATAATGCTACTTCACGAAGACGTTTGTATCGATCGGCTTGTGCTGTTATCCTTGCTTCACCTGCTATTTCACTAATAAAAGGTTCAGACATCGTGTGGCCCCAATCGCAAGAAAGACAATCTAAAAGTTCGGGTAGAGAGGTCACTGCTGTATCAACATTGTAAACCATTTGTTTTATGGCCCAAAGTGAATTGATTGTTGCACTTAAAGCAACATAACACGGGCCGTAAATATTATATTTTGCTCCACCACTGTAATAATCCATCCCTTTAGCAATACAATCATCTATAAGAACAGAAAGAAGAGGGGCAGGGCAAAAAGCACTATTCGCTCCAAAACCCATAAGTTGCCCACCAATTCGTTTTTGGTTTAACCATTTAAAATGTTGAAAATAAAGAGCTTCTAAATCTTCATATTTCTCTATTTGCTCGGCCGGTCTTGTTGTTAGTGACACTGCCTTTCCTCTAAAATAACTAGAACCAGCAGAGGAATAAGTTCTTCCACGATTCATTGCACATTCAAGAGGCTCTAAAGTGCTAAATCCACCAAGCGCGAACCAGTTTTCACCTGGAAACTGAGGCTCAAAACATCCATCACAAGCATAATTTCTTGCAGATTCAATACTAACAACAGAATTCCACGCTTGTCCTTCTACATGCTTTCCTCCAACTCCATTACCACTTTGCTGTAGTCCATCTATAAAAAGATCGTCGTTTAAGAATATCGGATGAGCACCTCCTGATAAAACAGCTTTTGCAGCTTCATCTAGAATGTCTTTTGGGATGTCTTTTCTCATTCTCAGTGAGAGACAGGGAGCATTTAATGGCATTCTCGCGATGCTTCTGATAAACATTTTTGTTAGGTCATTGTAGCTGCTTTTTCCTGTTTTTGGATCACATCCTCCAACAGTGACTTGCATGATCCATTGATTAATAGAAGCTCCTTGAGGATACGGTCCTGCAGAACCACCCATGGCAAGATTACCAAATGGTTGATGATCTTCAACAAACAATCTGTTAGATTGAACTTTCTCATCTAATTTTATGCAAAATGCGTCTAATACCTCTTGTGCTTCCTCTTGAGTTAATACACCATCTTTAATATCCTTTGTATAGAATGGTGCTAAAATTTGATCAAGTCGCCCCAGAGCAACTGGTTCTCCAGTTAAATGTAAACATGAATGCGTAGTGTAAATTAATTGAATTGCTTCTGTTAAATTCCTTGGAGGTTTAGAAGCAATATGCTCCATGCGTTTATAAATTTCTAATAGATTGTTACGCTCCCATTTCTCTCCTTCAGACATTTCTTCTGCCATGTCGTTTGCTAACTCAGCATAAAGTAGTGCATATTCCTGAACACCTTTCATTGATAACCAGCTCGACTCATAGAAACGTTGTTTCTCTATAGTAATTCCATCTTTATTAAAGGATTCAATCTTTGCTATAATACCATCAATTCCTTTTTCAAGTAGCTCTACATAACCTGGAATATTATGACCTACTCCTGATGCTTCGCTTAGATTTGCTAAAAAGCCATCCATCCGCTCTTCATCATTTAGGTAAAGCATACAATAACGCCCTTCACCTAACGATAAATTTGGCATACCTCCAACAATAATTTCTTCAGGTTGAATCCTGAATGTATCTGCTCCATTAATGACTCTTCCTTTTGTGTAATCATTTGAAGAATCTACAGAAACCATCGTTTTGTCATCCTGTAAAAACAGTTGCCCTCTAAAGCCATATTCTTTGCTAGCCATTTCATGTAGCGTTAAACGAATAGACCAGCCTTTACGTACCATAATGGACTCATCCATAATATTATCAGGTACAGTATGCGTAGGATAGTTCTTTTTAAATTTTTTGATATAATCTGTAATATGCCCAAATTCTTCTTGTTTTCTATTGACATACCA
>Ga0209395_1008137_pt1 | contig 10780 bp, 7 predicted proteins | sample GOMGulsemesocosm_3_FD_184635 | JGI IMG/M metagenome (GOLD analysis project Ga0209395, IMG submission 184635) | Methane-oxidizing microbial communities from mesocosms in the Gulf of Mexico - GOM9D Gulf of Mexico (SPAdes) (version 2) | ecosystem: Environmental > Aquatic > Marine > Cold seeps... | reverse complement strand
CCTTTTTCAGCAATATCATCCATCCTAGTTGTTCTAATTTGAACTTCCACCCACTTACCGTTATTACTCATTACGGTAGTGTGAAGTGATTCGTAACCATTTACTTTAGGTATTGAAATCCAATCTCGTAATCTATCCGGATTTGGTTGGTAAAAATCAGTTACCATACTGTACACTCTCCAACTTGCCGATTTCTCTTCATCTAAAGGCACATCAATAATGATTCTTATTGCAAAAATGTCATAAATCTCATCAAAGTCAACATTTTTATTTTTGATTTTATTATAAATGGAAGGTATACTTTTGTAACGTGCTTTAATTTTATAATTATAACCTACAGTAGATAATGCCGTTTTAATTGGGTGTGTAAATTGAGAAATAAATCTTTTTCTAACTTCTTTAGATTTTTCAATTTTCTTTTCTATTTCCGCATAAATCTCAGGCTCTTTATACTTAAATATAATATCTTCTAATTCAAGTTTTATGGCATGAAAACCTAGCCTATGAGCTAAAGGTGCATATAAAAACTCTGTTTCATATGACGTTTTTAATTTTTTATCCCGTCTTACAGGACCTAACGTTCGCATATTATGCAACCTATCAGCAATTTTGATAAATGCTACTCGTAAATCATCAGATATTGTAAGGACTAATTTCCTGAAGTTTTCAGCTTGTAAAGAGACATTATCGTCCATTACTTCTGGAATTTTAGTTAATCCATCAATGATTTTTCTAACCTTTAACCCAAAATTATCTTCAATATCTTGAAGTGTAATATGCGTATCTTCTACAGTATCATGCAACAGAGCTGCTACAATACTGGTAGTTCCTAACCCCATTTCCTCTGTACATATCCTGGCTACAGCAATGGGATGAAAAATATAAGGTTCTCCAGATTTTCGTCTATCATTTTTATGAGCCTCTACAGCAATATCAAACGCTTTACGGATCATTTGAGTATCCTCTTTCGTTTTTCTAAATTGCTTACTAGCTCTCAATAAACCCTTGTAGGCATTTAATATTTCTTTACGTTCCTGTTCTAAGTCAAATTTTTCCAAAACTGTGTTACTTTATAGTGTTAACGATACTCTTCAAATTTACAACATATTTGTATCAATACTCAATTTAAGCATCCTAGTTATTAGGATACTATTGTTCATAAAGTTAAAATCCAATTATCTGAACTCCCCCCTAACCAACCCATCACGTTTTTCGATAAATTTAAATTAAAAAAAACCTACCATACCTCAATATGTTAACTGATCTAACATAATCTTCCTCCACCATAAGAATCACCAGTATTTAAAATTCTATCTATTTTTTTGACGTAAGAACTAATTTGACTTGATTACTACCTGTACAAAACAAGATTGTTGAATGAATATTAAGTTCAAATTTGCTTTTTCAACTCTAACATTAACATTTGAATCTTAATATTGAATTTTATTGTGAATTATTGTATGGAATAACTTTTGTAGTTTTGTTACATCTAATACAATTGACAACATGACTAAACTATTCACATTACTCTTAATATTACTTTCGTTCAATTCTAACGCACAAACTGAATGGAATGACTTTACTGGTAAACAAAAAGCATTTTTTTATCAATTAACTAGAAAAATAGAAAATATGACTCCTCAAGTGTTTCATTTATTTGAATTCACGGATTCTATTCCTTACATTAATGATACGTTAGTAGACTATCCTTATGTTGAAAAACAAATTGTAGCTGATTCTTCAAAATTAATTTTACATAGATCCGAATTTTCACGTAAGAATAATGGGATTGTTTCCGATATAGCAACCCATTACGCGTCTTGGGAGTTAGGATTAATGCTTCAATTTAGAGATTCAAAAAAAGCTAAATTCGCTTATTTGAAAGAGAAATTAGGTGTTTTCGAACACTATGTCATTGAAAAAGCACCTCAAAGTGCCATACGTACATTAAGTAGTGGTAAGTATGCTTTGTCTCCTTCCATCCAAAAATACTATGCTCCCAACTTAACTATTAAAGAGAAAATTGCAGCGATAAAGAATTCTAGTTTCACTTTAAATGATCAACTGTTAATCATCAGGTCTATCTATTATGCCCAAGAAAAATACATCAACACCAGATCAAAAGAAATTTTTGACATATTAGGTGGGGAAGCAAAACTATATCAAAACTTTTTAATTGGAGCTGGTGACGGAGATAGTTATTCTGATTTAGAAAGTATTTTGAGAACTAAATATAACAGAGCTCTACCTGACCCTAAAACATATTTTAATTTCGACACAGAAGTTAAACTAGATAAGGCCACAAAAAAGCAAACTTTAATTTGTAAAACTAATCCCATAAAACACATTAATACAATTGAAAACCTCCAAACAAAAGTACATTTTGATGTTTGGGGATACCATCCAGAAAGACAAACTACTGTTGTTATTCAAAAAGGAGGTAATTCATATTTACTATATGGGAATTCTGAGAATAGATATTTATCTCCGGATTCAACTTTTGAAAAAGGTTCAACGTATTGGAGTTTAATGTACGAATTGGAACATGTTCATATTGCTGAATTAAGAGAAATGATTTATGGTAAAAGAGGTTATGATTATCATATCGCCGAAACTGAAAAAGCTATTCAAAAATCACTACTCTACATCAAGCGTTCGGAAGAGGAATTGAATAAAATGAGATATGCACCGATCCCAAAGCCTAAAGTTAAGAAAAAGAAAAAAAAATTAAAAAAGAAGAATTTGGGGTATTCTGACCAAGCAGGAACCGGTCATATTACGGGGAAAGTTACTAAAGATGTAAAGAAAAAAAATAATGAACAAGCTAAATTGCTATTTTTAAACACACAACTTCAAGATCAAAAAAGGCTTTTAAAACAGTTAAAAGCTGATAAGGAAAAAGCCTACACTGTGCTTGCGAAATATGAAACTCAATTAGATTTAATGAAGAAAAATGTAGGAGATTCATTTGTTGAATTCAAAAAAAGTAAAAACAAAGGAGAGTTTGTGTTTAATGACGGGACTATTTTTAACTATTTTGAGCAGGACTTTACTTTTAAAGCGAGCTACAAACCAGAGAGTTTTGACATTATCACTGTTGCCTTTGGTGAAAAAGTATTTTCAAAAACATCAGAAGAAGTTTTCATACATGCAAATGTTACTCATCCTGAATTAGAATCGAAATACACATTATATAAAGAATCCTCAAAAGAAAATAAGTTATCAGTTTCAGATTCCATACAAATTATGGAGTTATTTAAAACTCTAGGTGAAACTGATAAAAAATTAAATACGGCTGCTATAGGTTGTGGAATTATTGGTGGAGAACCATTTAATTACTATAGGGACTCTTTATCTAAAGTTATTGAATACTCAAAAGAGAGTGAAGAATTAAATACGGTTTATACCTATAAAGCAACTATCAGTAAAGACATTCAACTTAATGTTAAATCATATAGACAAGCAATGCTTCCTTACCGATTTAGCGAAAAATATGGTAAATATTACTTAAAGGCTAAAGCCAATAATGAACACTTAAATGAGATTGATTTTTACACGACCTTGTTGGCTAAAAAACGTTTAACATTATATTTAAACGAGCTTGCACTTTATGCGAATGATTGGTTAAAAGATTCAGATTATCAAAAAGAAGTATTAAATAAGTTGAACAAAGCGAAAAATAAATCTCATTATTCGGTAACAAGTTCAAATAATATAAAGCTTCCTAAAAAATAAATCATATTTTTGTAGTCTTACTTAATATACCATGGAAGAAAACGAAAACATGCCTTTTTTAGGTCATCTTGAAGAATTAAGATGGCGTCTTGTAAAATCAGTGATTGTAGTTGTTGTTTTAGCATTTGTTGTATTTATTTTCAGAGAAGAAATTGTTTACAACGTATTTCTAAGATTAAAGGATGCGAATTTCCCAACCTTTAAATGGTCATGTGAGACCTTTGGGATTTGTTTTGAAGATGTGCAAGTAGATTTTCAAAACACAGCTTTAGCTGGTCAATTTGGAACATCTATTAAGATGTCAATTATTGGTGGGTTTATTCTAGGCTTTCCTTTTATATTTCATCAATTTTGGGGCTTTATTAAGCCAGGACTAAAAAAGAGTGAATTAAAATCTGTGAAAGGAATTACTTGGTTTATTTCAATTCTATTTTTTTTAGGAATTACATTTGGGTATTTCGTAATTGCTCCATTAACAGTTAATTTCTTAGGTAGCTTCAGAATTGCTGATGATGTCATAAATCATTTAATAATTAGTGATTTCATATCAACTATTGTTTCTACAATCTTGTTAACTGGAATTCTATATTTATTACCAGTTTTAATTTTAGTCCTTTCAAAAATAGGCTTAGTGACCTCTGCTTTTCTAAAAAAATATAGAAAACACTCATTTATAGGCGTTTTAATATTGGCTGCTGTTATAACTCCGCCAGACATTTTCACTCAAGTAGTTGTTACAATACCTATTATGTTGTTGTATGAATTAGGAATTTTAATTGCAAAAAGAATCGAAAAAAAGAAGAGGAAAGAGGAGCTTAAATAATAAAATATGAGAATATTTTTCATTCTTCTATTTCATTTTTTTGTTTCCAATGTATTTGGTCAAATAGTCATTTCAGGAACTGTACTAGATAATAACAATGTCCCTATTCCATTTGTTAAAATCATATTTAACAATACAGCAGATGGAGCTATATCTGATTTTGAAGGTAAATTTAAAGCCAAAACCTTAAAGCACACCGACTCTCTTAGTTTTTCATATATAGGCTATAAGACTATTTCTATCCCAGCTGTTTCTCAGCAAAATGTAACTATAATCTTACTTGACAATATTACACTTGAAGCTGTTGAAGTTGTAGCCCCTAAAAAAAACTCAGCCTTTAAAATTCTTAAACAAATTAACCTACACAGAAAGGCAAATAATCCAAAGGAACTCATTGCATATGAAAATGATGTTTACAACAAAATGCAGATTGATTTAACGAATTTAAAAGAAAATTTTAATGAATCAAGATTGATGAGGAATTTTGATTTTATTGGGGATTATGCGGATTCGTTGAATGGTAAAAAATATTTACCTGTATTGTTAAGTGAATCTTATTCTAAATATTATTATAAAAAGAAACCCAAGCGAAAAAAGGAAATTATTAAGGCAAGTCAAGTTACAGGAGTAGATGAATTATACCTTGTTGAATATATTGGTGACATACATCAAAATGTAAATATTTACAGTGATTTTATTAGTGTTTTTGGGAAAGACTTTATAAGTCCCATAGCATTAACTGGACGTATTTTTTATAAATATTATTTAATGGGAGAAGATACAATTGATGATCAATTGTGTTATCACATTATGTTTCGACCCTGGAGAGAAGGTGATGCTGCCTTTATTGGAGAAATGTGGGTTACATATAATACTTATGCTATAAAAAAGGTGATTGCTGAAATTCCTAACAAAGTAAATCTAAATTTTGTGTCTAATTTTAAAGTAGAACAAAACTATAGTTTAATTGACTCTACTAATTGGATGGTTAGCTCAGAAAAAGTGTTTGCTGAATTCAAATTATTTAATGAATCTAAAAATGACAAGTTAATTGGATTCAATGTCAGAAAAACAACCTTAAGGTCTAATTACGTCTTAAATTCACCTAAAGACAATACATTTTATTTGAATTCAATTTCAGTATTAGATAGTTCAAATTATAAATCAAATGATTATTGGAATCAAATTAGACAAGATACCTTGACAAATGAAGAGGAAGGAATTATCACCATGGTTGATTCTTTAAAAAAGAATAAAACGTTTAAAGCTTATAACAACTTGGCCTATTTAAACCTTACTGGTTTTTGGAAAATTGGATATCTAGAATTGGGAGACGCTTACTATTTGTATAACAAAAACACAGCTGAAGGTCATAGACTATTATTGAATCTTAGGACATCAGACATGTTTAGTAAGAAACATGAGTTTAACAGTTTTTTAGCGTATGGTTTTTTGGATAGACAATTTAAATATGGCATGTCTTATAGGCATAAATTAAGAAAATATCCACGTGAAATGATTAGGGTATCTTATAGTAATAAAATAGAACAACTAGGTCTATCTTCTCGTACAGATGGAAAGGGTGGTTCTTTTACTTCATTTTTTTCATATGGTCCTGCAGATAAAATAACCAAAGTAGATAATGCGTCTATCTCTTTTGAAAAGGACTTAAAAATAAACTTTAGAACCTTTAGTTTAGTGGAATGGAAAAATTTCACACCCTTAGGTACTTCAGATTATTATAGAGTTGGTTCAAACAATGAGGTCATAAAAATAAATAGTTTAACGTCTTTTGAAATTAGAAATCAATTAACTTACTCAAAAGGTGAGCGTTTTATTGAAGGAAATTTTGATAGATATTCGTTAGGGTCAAGACTTCCAATTTTCAGTTTAACTCACACCCTAGGACTAAAAAACGTTTTGAATAGTGAACTAAGCTTTAATCGATTCGATTTTTCAATGTCCCACAGTCCAAAAATTGGTTTTGGTGGTAAATTGAATTATAGGATCTACATGGGTAAAATATTTGGAACATTACCCTACCCTTTTTTAAATGTACATAATGGAAATCAATCCTATTATTTGGAGCCAGATGCGTTTAATCTATTAAACTTTTATGAATTTGCTAGTGACACATGGTTAGGGTTTAACTTTGAACACAAACTACAAGGTTTTGTATTGGATAAAATCCCATTCCTAAGAAAATTGGAACTTAGATCAATTTATGGAGTTAAGGGCGTTGTAGGTGATTTTAATGACAAACATTTAGCTGCTATGATTTTACCTTCTAACACGCAAAAATTATCCTATACAAAACCATACATGGAATTTAATATCGGAATTGAAAATATATTTCAATTTATTAGAATTGATGCTATTTGGAGATTAACTTACTTAGATACACCAGGTATTTCCAAATTTGGTGTAAAATTCTTGTTCAACCTTGAATTTTAGAGTTTAGATAACTCAAGTAAATCATAATTAGTAACGGAATCACCTAGTATTACAAGTAAAAAACACTTATAATATACGCATTTGTATAATTTGACGTTTAACTCTTTCTAGAGTCAGAAGATTTTTCTAAATTTGGAGGCAAGCTATGCTCATCAGAAACTTTTAATTATGAAATTAAGTGCAAACAATATTCAAAAATCATACAAAGGACGTCAAGTTGTTAAAGGTGTTTCTGTTGAAGTAAACCAAGGTGAAATAGTAGGTTTATTAGGGCCTAATGGAGCCGGGAAAACAACATCTTTTTATATGATTGTTGGTTTAGTAAGTCCCAATGCTGGTCAAGTATTTTTGGATGGCAAAGACATTACTAATTTAGCTATGTATAAACGTGCTCAATTAGGTCTTGGGTATCTACCACAAGAGAATTCTGTATTTAGAAAAATGTCAATTGAAGACAACATTATGTCTGTTTTGGAATTAACAAAAAAAACTAAAGCTGAGCGTGAAGCAAAACTAGAAGAATTAATTTCTGAATTTGGATTAAATCATGTGCGTACTAATCTAGGACAAAGTTTGTCTGGTGGGGAACGTAGAAGGACTGAAATTGCTAGAGCTTTAGCGACAGAACCAAAATTTGTTTTACTAGATGAGCCGTTTGCAGGTGTTGATCCTATTGCAGTTGAAGATATTCAAAATATTGTTGCTAAATTAAAACGTAAAAATATTGGTGTGCTAATTACTGATCATAATGTACAAGAAACCTTAGCTATTACCGATAGAACATACCTATTGTTTGAAGGTAAAATTCTAAAGCAAGGAACAGCTGAAGATTTAGCTGCTGACGAAATGGTTAGAAAAGTATATCTAGGTGAAAATTTTGAATTGAGAAAGCCTAAGGTTTAAGCTATTACTCTATTAACTTAACAAGCTCTTTAACTGCCAAATCAATATTAGATTTAATTTCAGATATTTTAGCATCCATCATATAGCAAGGTGCTGTAATTATTTTATTCGGTATATCAACTAAAACTTCATCCAATGCTTTTTCTTGAATTTTAGCCCCCGTCTGTTCTATCCCACTATTAAAGTCAGCAATTGTATAGGGTGATTTATCTATCACATTCCCCATAGTTAATTCAGTTTTGATAGCTGACCCTTCTAATGCTTTTGCTATTAATATTGGACTCACACATAAGGCAGCAATCGGTTTCCCAGCATTTATAAAATTGACTAACAGTAATTTTATTTCGGGTGAAATTTCACCATTTGCTCCAGAAAACGCCCATTTTGAAAAGTTTTTAGCAGATCCAAATCCGCCAGGAATAATTAAACCGTCTAATATTGCAGGAGACACTTCAGAAACATCAATTACATTACCTCTTGCAATTCTAGCAGCCTCTACCATCATGTTACGACTTTCGTTCATTTCATCACCCGTTAAGTGGTTCACTACATGATGCTGATTTTGATTTAACGAAATACATTGATAATCCGCACCAGATTCTTCTACTGCTAGCATAGAAAAAACAGCTTCTTGTATTTCAGCACCATCATATACACCACAGCCAGATAATAAAATTCCAATTTTCATAATATTCAATCGATTAAAGATTTCAAGTTACTAATTTAACTATTTTTACACTGTGAAAATAGATGATTCAAAAAATATAATTCTTTTTTATGATGGAGACTGTGGTTTTTGTAACTCATCTGTTCAATTTGTATTAAATCATAGAAAACATAATCATATTTACTTTGCTACGTTACAATCTGACTTTGCGAAGGAACTTCTTACAGCAAGAGGAATAGATATTAAATTAGACACACTATATGTATTGAAGAATAATACGATTTATGATAAATCTAGTGGTGGTTTACAGCTTACATCTGAACTAAAATTTCCATTTCCTATATTGAAGGTGTTTTATATCATTCCAAAATTCATTAGAGATATTTTTTATACCTACATTGCTAAAAGAAGACATAAAATTAGCAACAGTTTTTGTGTTTTACCAACAGAGGAAGAAAAAAGATTGTTTCTATTTTAATTCTAAATTAATAAAAGTAAGTTAACTCTTATTTATTTTGATAACCCAATTCAATAAACTGCATTACAAATGCTATATCTATGATACAATTTGAATAACACACTCATTATACCATATTAAATGAGCACGAGCGGGGAAACAACTGTTGAGTTTTTAAATTATCTAATAATTTTATAGACTTTAAACTTATCAGACCCTTTCAATTCTGCAAATAATAATTGATAATCATCATAATTTATAACATAAAAATGGGGTAATCCATCTAAAGAAAAAGCAAAATCAAACGCATTAGGTTTATAGCCTTCTGGTAATTCACCAGTATAACCTTTGAAATCAAAATTAGTAAGAATAAAAGATCCAGTTAAATTACCTATATATGATGAAAAATCAAAATACACATTAGAGACTCTTGATAAATTATAATCTTTGTCAAAAGTTAAAATACCAGCTGTATAATTTGAATTTGGATAAACTTTGAGTTTAACAAATATATTTACACTTTCGTTAATTGGATCCTCAATTATATCTATCACTTCAAGTCTATCCTGTTTCTTGGGTTTCCGATTAAACAAAAGTTTAATTTGGGGTAGAATTTCCACGTTATTTACTTTAATGCTTTTATACCCAAAATCTTTGTTTTTTTTCTGTATTCTATTTAGTTCTATATCGTTTAGCAATACCGTATATTTTTTTTCGTTATAATTTAATGATTTTGTATAAAAATCATCATTATTCAACTTTTGATGACTTCCTTTATCAATTATTGTATCACTTACAATTTCTAAATCTGTATTTAACCCTATTATTCTTTGAATTAAGAAGTGTTTATATTCATAATTCTTTTTAACTTCATAACTAGACGACTCATAATAATAAGCGGTATAATATAATTTACCACCTTCTGATTTTACATAATTCCAATCTAAATTAACATTTGAATTTTCTGCTGACAAAGGAAGTAATAAAACTTTTTCAACTTCATAATTTGAACCGTATAAACTTGATATTCTTATATGACTTTCAGATGTAGGAGTTTTTGGAGTAGTAGTTTTTTCAGTTATAACAACTCGATCATTTATAGTTTCAATATTTGTAATTTTCGATAAACCTGAATCTTTGTTTAATTTTATTCTTTTTATATTTCTATCAAAATCAATTACAATTATTACTGACAGCCATGAATCTTCTACAGGGTCTTTAATTATTTGAGATACGTAAATATTTTCATCATCAGAAACAATATTAATGGCTTCTAAAAAAATCATATTATATCCATTAATATCGAATAATTCGTCAATATTGATATCCCATATACTATTGAAATCTTCATCAAATAATTGGAATTTATAACCATCTGAACGCAATACTTTATTAGTTAAAACTTTATAATATGCCCCTGTATTATTGTTATTTTTCATTATAGTCTTCTCAAATTCTATATTTTGAGAAGACGTAATTTTGCTAAAAAAAAATGATGGAACTAGTAAAAGAATATAAATTATAATTTTCATGATTATTTATCCGAATTATTGCCAATTGCCAATATACAAAAAAAGCGTGCAACCAAAGTTAGCACGCTTTCAAATAATTTTCTTTAAAATTAATACTTAATTCTAAACTCCACTCTTTCGTTTTTAATTCTACCCTCTTCTGTTGCATTATCGGCAATTGCTTTAGCACTCCCATACCCTTTTGAAAAAATTCTTGAAGCCTCAATTTC
>Ga0209395_1008136_pt1 | contig 10780 bp, 8 predicted proteins | sample GOMGulsemesocosm_3_FD_184635 | JGI IMG/M metagenome (GOLD analysis project Ga0209395, IMG submission 184635) | Methane-oxidizing microbial communities from mesocosms in the Gulf of Mexico - GOM9D Gulf of Mexico (SPAdes) (version 2) | ecosystem: Environmental > Aquatic > Marine > Cold seeps... | reverse complement strand
CATAACCATCCATTTTCGGCATATGACAATCCGCTAGCACAACATCAAAACGTTCGCTCTTCCACAGTTCCAGCCCCTGAACACCGTCGTCAGCGATTTCACATTCATAACCCAGCACGTCCAGCTGGAAGTTAACAACCTCTGGTTAGTCAGATTATCTTCGACCAGTAGAATCAATCGTTTTTCATCCGGCTGCGCATCTGACATGCCAATCTCGCTGTTCATTCCGGTTTCCACCAGACCAGTTTTCGGACTAACACGCCCAGACAAAACCATCATGCCAAACAAACAATAAACATCACCAACGTAAATTGGATATAACGCAGTGTCGGCGGAGATACAGCCAAGATAAAGCTCCCTTCTATCACAGGCGGATAGCTAACTAATCCATATTTCAACGAGTCGTTATCAGTAAAACCCCGTAAATAACAGCCTACCTGAGTATAGACAAAGAAATTCGATTCAGCTTCAAAACCCCTTTTATAGTCAGGTTATCGCTATTTAAACGTATCCATTTCACCGGCTAACGAATAATTGTCACTAATGCGTCTAAACCAGTTGTACATGGGGCATGGCCCATCATTATCAACATTCGGGGCTCCATACCCAGCCAGCACTTCATTGATATTCACCGTACGCATTTCCACGCTGAAGCGGGTACGATCCGTTGTGTTCTGTACACTTGCATGTAAATGGGCGCTGGCAAAGCACAACAGGTCACCGGGTTCTAGCATCACCGGACAAACATGACTGACATCCACCTGTTCGGTGGGTAACGGTACCGAAGAGTAAGGCACCTTGCGTTCCTTATTAGGTAACAGATTACGTTCGCGAATGTATTCATCAATCGACCAAGTCGCCGTATCATTGGCCAGCGGCCGCTGCCAATAATCCGGGTAAAAAGCCATGCTACGCTCAGGCGTCAGCAGATAAATCGGTGCCCACCAATTCAGCTGCGCGTCAATGCTTGCCCCCCAGCTATCGCGATGCACATCCACCCAGCCACAGCGCCCGCCTTTGTGTGTTCCACCATGAGGCACTGCACGTAACGGGAAGTGATCCCAGTAGGTTGTACCGTGATCAACACCTACCTGCGCCAGCGCTTTGAAAAATAACGATTTGGGTTCCTGACTGGTACGAAACTCATGCTGCGCCCGCCCCATCAGCTCCAGATAATCCGCTTCATTCAGACGCCCCTGAATGCTTGTGGGATCAAGTCCACCCAAATGTTTTTTTAACAGGCCGTCAGTGTAGTTAATCAACTCATACATGGCAGGCACATTGCGAAACAACAGCACCTCGCCACTAAACAGCATTTCACTGCGCTGACGTTCGCTAAGGTGATGGGAGCATTCAGTTAATTGCATGGACTACCGATATCCTTAAAATTAGCTATAAATTATGCGCTTTTTCAGACCTAGCCTCTATTAGATTTCTAATACTTACTAAATAAATCCTTACCCTGACCTATACTTTGAAAGCGGACAAAAACAAAGGCTTTTCATGGCTTAAAAAGCTGAGTTATTAGCCGCTCAAACCACCGAGCTCGCTTTCCTAAAACCGCGCTAGATGAGGTTGGTGACTACATATTCACCAAAGATCTGAATGGCTGCTACACCTATGCCTCGTGCTTGAGTTGTTTAATGCACCGCTGAGCTCTACAACCTCAAGGAAGAGTTACAACGACAAGCCGCAACCGATGCGCTAAGCGGGCTTTACAGGGCTAAACAACAGGCAAGAAACCGCATCTGTTCAGATTGGATCCGCAAAAAAAAACGGCGCAAGCCTGGAGAGGCTGCGCCGTATAAATGACCGGTAACCAAGGGGACGATTAACGGCTTACTCGAACTCAATTTAGTGTCAGGGGGAACGCTAAATTGTCTTACAAAGAGTGTTTTTTCAAAGGCTGATTGAAGCCTAAATTACGCTGCTTCTGGCAGTGTGGTTTTGTCACCATTGAGGCCGTCATTAGCCGCCTGTTTTTGACAAATATTTACGCTATTCACTGTCTTCAACTGTTTTCTAACAGGTATATATTTTTCCAATTTGATTTCGTTTACGGTTTTCATCACCGAATCTCCTTACTGTTCTGATTTTCTTAACTTTTTCCTGAGTTCTTTAACTCGATGTGGGCATTATATTCACTTATGGAAAAATGATAATCCCATTTAATTGCAAATCACCTTTACCAGATGGTAACAATAAGCCACTACTTCCTTGTACAGTCCCGATGTAACAAATACGATTTTTAACCAACCTTCTTTAGCTCAATTTATAGTTAACGGGCAGCAGCGGTTCTGGTGGAGTTTCATTCAAGGCTTCGGCCACAGAAATCTCATTGACTCGACACAAAGCGTTAAGGGGCAGATCATTTTGTTCACAACCAAAAGGGTTCTCAAGCTCCCCGGACAACGCATCCAAACCAAAGAAAACATAGGCTACCAGCGCAGCTACAAAGGGCGCGAACCAACCCACACTTGAAGCCAGCCCAAAGGGCACCAGAAAGCAGTACAGATAAGCCGTGCGATGTACCAGCAATGAATAGGCAAAGGGCAACGGTGTTGTGGCAATGCGCTCATTAGCCGCCTGTACCGCAGCGATAGCGGTCAGCCGCTCATCAAGCATTCGCAGCCCCATCGAATCTATTGCCCCGGTTCGATAGAGTTCGCCCAGGCGCCGCCCCATTCGTCGCAGCATAAAGTCCGCAGGGTTTACAGCAGCCGCTGCCTGCTCAGCAGCTTGTTTACCGATGAATTTGGCGGCGTCATCGGTCACAGTTTTTTTCCGCAAACTGCCACGTAGAAAATGTGAAAACGCCAACGTATCATTCAGCAAGCCTTTGCGCTCTGGATGATCCGCGTCCAAGAGTGTTTCACTGGTCCGAGCCAAGCTACGAATATCGTAAACCAATTGTCCCCAATGGCGGCGCGCTTCCCACCACCGCTCGTACGCAGCGTTATTGCGAAAACCCAGAAACAATGACAGGGCGATACCAAACACGGCAAAAGGTGCCATCGTGACGGATGATAAATCGACATAGCCCGTGTGGTAGATGTATTTCACGGCAACTGAAAATAATGCGATAACGGCAATTTGTGGCAGAATCAGCGGCACGATTGAGCCTTTCATCAGAAACAGCAGTCGCCAGGCGGAGGGTTTATCTCGAACGATCATGGTGAACCTCGTCAATTAACGTTTAACGTCGTAATTTCAAGTTATACACCTATTGGATGGACACAAGCTGTTTAATAATCTGGGAGGGTGCAGCTACAGGGAGAGGTAAACGCTAACAGGCGACAATCAGAAAAATCGTCAGCCGGGTACTTTCAATTCAGCAACAGTTCAAACATTGCTTAAAAGACTAATAAAAAGTACAACAAATATCAGGGCGTGTAATAAATCATAGCCGTCATTCAGGCCGGCATTAAAAATAAAACATAAAAGCTGGTGGCAATCTCTAGCAAGAAAATATGCCACCAACTCTGTCGTTGGTCATACGCTTACGCGAATGCATTACGCAGCTTCTGGCAGTGTACATTTACCACCAATTTGGCTGTCATTTACAGGCAGCTTTTGGCACAAGTTAGTTTTGCTAATAGCTTTTAACTGTTTTCTAACAGGTATATATTTTTCCAATTTAATTTTATTGCTCGTATTCATGACAAAACTCCTTAAGTTTTTGATTCTATTTATTTATTACCGGCCTTCCGACTTGGTAAGGGCATTATATTCATTCGCTAAGAAATGATAATCCCATTTATTTACAAATCACCTTTACCAAATGGTAACAATAGATTAGTTTTATTAACGTCAATTCAGCAACGATCCAGAGGAATAAAAAATGTTTAATTGGGAGGGTGTCACCGAGTTCGTCGCGGTGGCTGAAACAGAGAGTTTTACCGCTGCCGCCAAACAGCTCGATATTTCAACGGCACAGGTCAGCCGCCAGGTCAGCGCGCTGGAAAAACGCCTGGCGACAAAACTTTTACATCGCACCACACGCAAAGTATCTGTCACCGAAGCTGGCACCATTTATTATCAACATTGCCGACAGGTATTAGACGGCCTGGAAGCCGCAGAAGATGCCGTTAGCGACATGCAAAGTCATCCCACCGGTAAACTCAAAATAACCGCGCCCGTCACCTATGGCGAAGCCACCATCGCCCCGCTGGTTAACAGTTTTCTGGTTCGCTATCCTGATCTGGACATAGAACTTAACTTAAGTAATCTGAAAAAAGATCTCATTGAGGAAGGCTTTGACGTCGCCATTCGTCAGGGGAATCTTGAAGATTCCACCATGATGGCTAAACGCCTGTCATCCAGAACCTTCTATGTCTGCGCTTCACCTGCTTATCTAAAAACACACAGCGAACCTCTAACGCCGCGTGATCTGGAAAAACACAACTGCCTGCAAAGCACGAATGAATATTGGTATTTCCAAAAAAATGGCAAATCGCACAATATCCGCCTGAGCGGCAACCTGCGCACCAACAGTGGCCAGGTATTACTCGATGCAGCGTTAAAAGGTATTGGTATCGTGCAGCTACCCGGAGATTACGTCTGTAGTCATACCGACGCCGGCGAATTAAACATATTACTGGAAGACTACCGCTCACCCGACCAAGGCGTGTGGGCGCTGTACCCGCAAAATCGCCACCTGTCATCCAAGGTGCGGTTATTACTGGATTATCTGGCTGAAGAGTTGGCAGATCCTTCCCCCTAATGACCCTGAGAACAAATGGACTTGAGAACTAACCGGGTCAGGAGAACCGATACCGAAAACGTTGATTTGCGGGAGTTATTTATTTTTTCTTTATTTTTAAATTGAGTCGTCAAATTGTCATATCGCGAATGCACTATGCGGGCATCTACTAACTGACCTGGTTAGCAGATGCCAATAAAAACACTCAAGTAAAAACCAAAGGAATATGACAATGATGCCGCCACACGCCCCATGAGGCTGATTGTTGACCGCGAAAATTAACCGACCAATCATCTCAACGAACACAGCGGCTATCGGGCTGTCAAAAGACCGATGACATCCTTCGAAGATTGTTTGCTTGGCCGCAGCGGTTATCAATAGTTAAACAGGATCGTCATCGCATAAACTTTTAAACTGGCATGGAGAACTAAAGTGAACAGGGTTCTTTCTCTCGGGTTTATGGTTCTCATTCTGTTAGTTTCCAGTCACCTAATGGCTTGGAAACTCTACGATGATAACGACACACTTTATCTGTGGGGTGGCTCTTACACGCACTTTAAAGACGATGCTGATTACGAAGGCTCGCCCATTCTGGCCAGTCTAGAAATCAAAAAACCCAATAATCAACTCTACGGTCTGGCTTTATTTAATAATTCCTATGGCCAATTTTCCCAATATCTCTATCTTGGAAAAGAGTATAAATTTGATGATATTTATAACGGACTGCGCGCAAAGGTAAGCGCAGGCTTAATCCATGGCTACAAAGATGAAGCTGAAGACAATCTATTCTTGAATGAAGAGTTAGGCGTCGCACCCGCGATCGTGCCCGGCATCGGCTACCAACGTAAACGCTGGGGAATTGATCTTTATTTACTCGCCGATAAAGCTATTTTATTAGGTATTGGTTACCAATTTTAATAGCATCTCCCGGATAAACAACTCGCAGCCCATAGCTTTAGCAAGCCCTACCCCGCCACCAGGCGCACTTGGCTGCCCTCACGCCCGGCAATCACATCCAGTCGTTGTGACATCTGCTCCTTAAGGTCAGGCACATGGGAAATTACGCCCACCATGCGGCCAGAAGCCTGCAAATCAATCAGAGTACGCACGGCTAAATCCAGTGATTCCGGGTCGAGGCTGCCAAAGCCTTCATCGATAAACAGCGTATCCAGTCGAATACCGCCCGCATAGGCCTGCACCACATCGGACAAACCCAATGCCATGGCCAAAGCGGCCATGAAGCTTTCACCGCCCGACAGGGTCGCTACCGGGCGCACCTTGCCCGTGTATGCATCTTCCACCTCAAGATCCAGACCGGAGGCTTTATTGCCCTTGCTGCGATCTTCCTTGCGCAATAACTGATAACGGCCTTTGCTCATCATGCTGAGGCGTTGGCTGGCTTCGAGTAATACATCATCCAGCAACACACTGAGTACAAAACGTTGCAAGCTAACCTTATCGCCCGTCTGGCCGTTAGCCACATCACTGAGTGTGCCAATGACTTTGTATTCTTCCTCAAGCGCCTCGCAACCCGCTTTAACCTCTGCAAGCTTATTCTGGGTGTTTTGTAACGAACTCAAGCGCTTATCCAAGGCAAGCCAATGCTGTTCAGCTTCGCGATACTCCTGTTCAGCACCTTGCAGCGCAGTTTCAAATTTAGCGATATCAGGTTTCTGTTGTCCTTCAAGGGACTTTTTCTGTTGCTCAAGCGAGCCGCGAACACGCTGGCATTCAGCCTCATAGTCACCGATGCTCTGTTGTAATGCCGTAAAGGCAGCCTCACTCAAACCGGCAATACTATAATCCTGCTGCGATTCAAAACAGCTGCCCTGCAAGGCAGACAACCAAACATCATTGGCCTGTAGTAACAACGTCTCGCTTTTCTCGTGGGCTTCTTTAGCCGCTTGCTCGGTGGCGTTTGCCGCCTGCCACGCGGCACTGGTCCGCTCGTAAGCCTCACGAGCCTGTTTGATCAGCTTCTCAAACTCGTTAATCACTTCCTGAGCTTGATCAATCGCCACCTGCAAGGCGCCCGCTTGACGATACTGCTCTGGCAATTCTTGTTCCGCAGCCGCAACACGTGACGTAGCGGTTGCCAGCTGCGCGGTTATTTCAGATACGTGTTTGGTAGCCGTATCCAAGGTTTTTCTGGCCTTGTCTTCGCGGGCTTTGAGTTCGCCGATGGTTTTTTCCAGGGCCTTTAACTGTTGCTGCTGATCAAGTAACTTCGCTACATCCTGCTTTACTTTGTCGTGCTGTTGTTGCAGCTGATCCACCGACAGGTTCGCTACGTCAGCTAATTTTGTCGATGCCTCATCACATTGTTTCTGCAACGCATCCGAATGGCTTTTTAGTCCCGCATAACCCTCACGGGCATCGGTCAATTTATTAAGCGCCCGTTGTTGATTCTCTCGGGCTTGATCCAATTGCAGCTGGGTTGGTAGCGGCTGTTCACTGTGTGCTGGAGACGGATGCTCACTGCTACCGCAAACGGGGCAAGGCTGACCGGCATTTAAATCCTGGGCAAGAATAGCTGCTTGCCCTTGATGCCAGGCCAACTCAAGTCTTTTAGTATTGGTTTCGAAAACCTCAAACTCAGCTTTGAACTTTTTGCCCTGCTCTTTAGCCCCATCAAGTTGCTTTTGCGCTTGCTGAACCCGTCTCTGTAAATCCAGCAATGCACCTCTGTGCGCCAACTGATCCGCTAAGTCTTTGAGCTGCAACTGCTTATCGGACAAAGTACTCAATTCGCCCTGAATAGCCAGCTGCTGGGCATCAGATTTTTCACGTTCACCGATAACCGTTTTTAGGGACGTGTCAGCCTCAATCGCATTTTTCTTTGCCGTACTTTCTTCATTGATTACGGTACGCAAAACAACCTGAGCTTGCGCTAATTGTTCGCCACGCTCATGGTAACTATTGAGCGTTGTTAGTTGCTGTTTGGCGGAATCCAACTGGCCTCTTTTTTCTTCGGCCGTTTTGTTAGTTTTTTCTGCCGATTCAAAGGCCGTTTTACAATCACCTTGCTGTTGCGCAGCCTTTTGCAGTTTTTCCTTAGTCTCAATCAATGCTTGCTGACTACGCTCGAGCTGATCAAATTCGGGTTTGATCTTTTGTGCCTGCTCGGCTTGCTTGAGCTGACTACGCTGAGCATCAACAACCTCTTTTTGACCTGCCAATTGCTGTTGTTGAGACTCAGCTTTAGCCAGGTTTTCAAAGCTCACCAACAGGGTGATTGCTTCATGCAACTGTTTTGAACTATCCTGCAACTTATTGTTTTTAAGCTTTTTTAGCTTTAACGATTCGTCGCACTTAGGCTGTAACAATTCTAACTCTTCAACAAGAAGCTGCTGATTTTCCAGCTCGATGCTTTCAAGTATACCCACCTGAACCTGACGGGACTTCTCCACCTCACGGCGTATTTCAGCGGACTGGGATTTAAGACTGTCTTCGAGTTTTTTGTACACCTGCGTTTGAAACAGCTGACTAAAAATCTGTTCACGATCCTTGGAATCGGCCATCAACAGTTGTCTGAATTTACCCTGCGGCAACACCATCACCTGGCGGAATTGATCGGCATTGAGACCGGTTCTGTTTTCAATTTCGGCGGTGGCGTCTTTGACTTTGCGCGCCACGATTAACTGCTCTTCTCCTGCACTGTTGAGTGACCACAGTTGCGCTTCGGTGGAATGGCTTGTGGTGCCCTCACCGCGCAATTTCGGTTTCTGCTGTTCCGGTACACGACGAATACGATAACGCTGTCCGGCCAGCTCAAAGGTCAGTGACACTTCGGCTAATGTTTCAGCCGGTGCCAGGTCACAACGCATCTGACTGCCTTCACGTTCATCGCCAGTGGTTTGCCCGTAAAGCGCAAAACACATGGCATCGAGAATGGTGGTTTTACCGGAGCCGGTCGGGCCATTAATCAGAAACAACGGCGCGTCGCCAAACTTCTCAAAATCCACCGTTTCAGTGCCAGGGAACGGGCCAAACGCGGTCATGGTTAAACTGATAGGTCGCATCTATTGTCCTCCCCGGCGAGAGTCACCCTGATGAATGACCGTCAATGCGTCTTCAATAATGTCACTTTGCTGCTCACTCAGTTCTTCGCCGCTGATCTGCTGAAAAAAGTCACCAAACATTTCCAGTTCACCTTTTTTCAGTTGCTCTCGCAGCAGCACGCGCTGCTCCCCCGTCGACATCAAGCCCGGCCGCTCCAGATGCAACACATTGGGGTAAACCGCGCGTAACTTACCCATAATATCGAGAATGGCGTGTGTATCCCTCAGACGCACCAACAAGTAATCCTCATTGTTCGGGTCGTTCCTGCCCTGCTCCAGCAACTCATCCAACGCGCCTTCCAATACACGCATATCATGCAGTGGTTTGAGCTCTATCTGCTCAATCTCACATTGACCTTCAGCGTCCAAATCTACCAGCGTCACCGACTTGTGATGATTCTCTTCGGAGAAGGAATATTTAAGAATCGAACCTGAATAACGAATATGCTGCGCGCCCTTAAACTGGCGACCGTGCAAATGGCCCAGCGCCACGTAGTTAAAATCCATAAAGTGTTTGGGCGACACACGATCCGCACCGCCAATCGACAACGGCCGTTCTGACTCACAATCATCACCACCATCGAGGAAACAATGGCTCAGCACCACACAGCGGCGCTCAGAGCCATTATGCTCATGCACCTGCGCCACCAAATGCGCCATCGCCTCATCATGCGTGGAGGCTTCCACAGCAAACACATCACGTACCGTGACGGGATCAGCGTAAGGAATGCCGTAAAAAGCCACTTCACCTGCGTCATCTGAAAGAATTATGGGGGTTTGTTGATCCAGCAACGGTCCAACAATATGTAAACCTGAACCAGCCATCTGCCCCGACCCAAAGCCCAAACGTTCCGGGCCATCGTGGTTACCGGCGATCATAATTACCGGCACATCCAGTTCCTTACAAATACGGTTAATCACCTCATCCAACAGTTCAACGGCATTGGCGGGCGGCACCGAACGATCGTAGATATCACCAGCGACCAGCACCACATCCACCTGCCGTTCGGCAATCAAATTACTGATTTGATTCAGCACATGGCATTGATCTTCCAGCAGCGAAACATTGTGAAACTGCCGACCAATATGCCAATCGGAGGTATGGAGTATGCGCATTGCGTTTGTTTGTCCTGTTTCTGGATATATCGAGTCATTCCCGCCTACAAAATGCCGGAACGCTATTCTATGAAAAGAGGCTGAGTATAACTGATCAGAGCAGCGGAATTGATACTCCGAACAACGAAAATAAACGCGAGAAACTCTAGACAGTTAGCGGCCAACGGATAAATATTTGAGATGTGTGTTTACGGATAACGCCACAGAATAATAGTTTCCAATTCCAAGGATCAACACGCGTATAAAAAGGAATTCGTCATGACGAAACAACCACATCTCAACTTTCATTTCCAGCTGGATTGGGGCGTCACCCGTCTCAGTTTCAGCGAAGTACTCGGTCATGAAAAATGCCCGGCATGGCCAAGCTCGGCAACATCGTGCTCAAACGGGGTATTGTTGCTGGCGTTAACGAATTTTACGACTGGCTCAAGGCCATCAAGCTCAATCAAGTGGAAAGACGCGACATTACCATCAGCCTGTTAAATGAAAAACACCAACCCGCCATGGTGTGGAAGGTCAGCAACGCATTCCCGGTAAAGATCCAAGCGCCCTCGCTCAAGGCCACGGGCAATGAGTTGGCGATAGAAACGTTGGAAATCGCCCACGGAGGCTTCACTCATCTCGCTGACCGTAGGCTTCGAGGATCGTTTTGGCCGCCACTAGCAAAGAGACATCAGCCACAACCTGGCGATCTACAGGGACATCGGTTATCTGCCATAAATCTGAGAAAACAGCTGGCTTGGTATTGCCTATCGGATCAGGCAGAATGGCCCAATGACAGATTCGATCACTCAGTTTTTCCCGTTAGCCACCAGCATTGCCGTCTGGGGGCTTATCCTGTGGGGCGCAAATTGGCTGTTGCTCAAGCGTCAGCCCAACCTTGGCAACGAGCGTAAATTCC
>Ga0209395_1008133_pt1 | contig 10785 bp, 9 predicted proteins | sample GOMGulsemesocosm_3_FD_184635 | JGI IMG/M metagenome (GOLD analysis project Ga0209395, IMG submission 184635) | Methane-oxidizing microbial communities from mesocosms in the Gulf of Mexico - GOM9D Gulf of Mexico (SPAdes) (version 2) | ecosystem: Environmental > Aquatic > Marine > Cold seeps... | reverse complement strand
GAAGGTTCAAATCCTTCATGACCCACCAATCTTTCTCAAATATTCAAATCCAACGGCGACTTTTAATACCGTACAGGTCGAAGGTTCAAATCCTTCATGACCCACCAATTTTTCTCAAATATTCAAATCCAACGGCGACTTTTAATACCGTACAGGTCGAAGGTTCAAATCCTTCATGACCCACCAATCTTTCTCAAATATTAAAATCCAACGGCGACTTTTAATACCGTACAGGTCGAAGGTTCAAATCCTTCATGACCCACCAATATCCCCCAAAAATTGAATAAACCTCTGATTGAATCAAGAGACCGTTTTGCGAAGCGGAACGCACCTCGCCGATTCATTGTGTTGGTATGCTTATGCTCAGTCGAGGACTATGAACATGTGCTCTCATCCATTTATCCTCGTTACAAAATAGGTCACTTCATTAATGCAATTGGTATAAAAAGGGTGATTTCGATAATTATTTTGTTAACACCCAACAATTGATTAGTACATCGTTAAAAGATTTCTAATCTATTAGTCGTATATCATGTTTTCACTTTATTGAATCATTTCGCCAAATCTGACGTATCGTTAGGAAGATTATTACGTTCATAATGAAGGACTGCGCGCGTTTACGCCTATCTCAGAATTCTTAATTGTTTAAAATAGTAGCACGTCAATACGCTGCGGGACTAAAGTCGTACGACCTTTTGCTGATTCCCAAAACGTCGACCTTGTTTGATATTAAATAAATTACTAACAAGGAGAAGCGAAGTGTTAAAACAAAAATTAAAAATCAATAAGATTGCTATAGCAATTGCACTCACTGCATTGGCGTCAACTGCTCAGGCCGGCTACAAAGTAAAACTATCGGATAAGGACACCATCGAATTCGGTGGATATTTAAAAGTTGACGCGCGTTATGTCACTGGTGATGTTGCGTATCGTGATTTTTGGATCGGCGCAGGCACCCCGCTTGCTGAAGATGCCAGCCAATTTAGGATCTTTGCAAACGAGACACGATTCAACACCAAATATACGCATGGTGATGTAATGGCCTTTATCGAAATGGATTTTTACGGTGGTGGTGGTAACGAAAAAATTTCTAATTCGTCAAATCCGCGTCTTCGCCATGCATTTATTAAATATGACCAATGGTTAATTGGCCAAACCTGGTCGACCTTTATGAACACCAGTGCCATTCCTGAGTCGGCAGATTTTGCGGCTGCAGCAGTAGGACTTGTGTTTAATCGTCAAGGGCAAATCCGTTACACCAACGGTGGACTACAGTTGTCAGTAGAAAATCCAGAAACTTGGGGATCTGATACCAATGGTGGTGTGGCGAGCACAGCCAACGATAAGGTGCCCGACTTTGTCGCCCGATATAATTTTAAAGGGGATTGGGGTAACGTTTCGGTCGGCGCGGTACTTCAGCAGGTCGACTCAGAAGTGAGCAATGAAACAGGGATTGGTTATTCCGTTGCCGGGCGTATTAAAACGGTAGGTAAAGATGATTTCCGCTTCCAACTTCATGGCGGGAAAACTGGACGTTATGTTGGTATTGCAGCAGCTCAAGGACTTGTTGGTGGTAAATATGAAGATCAAACGGCCTATAGTTTCGCGTATCGTCATTTTTGGAATGATAGCGACCGCTCCTCTATTTATGTCGGCTCTGTAGACACGGATCTGAGTATGCGTAAACGCTCACAGTGGGCTGTGAACTATTTTAAGGCCGTCACGCAACAACTGTCGGTAGGTGTTGAGTACGGTCAGTTTTTCATGGACGATGTAGGGGCAAAAAAATACAGTTCAGATTTCTTACAACTGTCCGCTAAGTTCGCTTTCTAAGTACATAATGGATGAAAGCCGTTGGTTGATACCCACGGCTTTTGTTGATCTTAAGCTGCTATGACACTAGGACTATCCTGCATTGCATTATTCGTCTTTCATTGGAATAACCAGGCCGCAATCCTCATGCCTTGTTCAAAGTAAATAAACTAGAACAAAAAGAGCTCGAGTGATTTCGACATGGCAGCGAATTAATTCCAGACCATTTCTAATTACGCACGTCCTTGATCGCAATGTCGATATTAGACCAACGCTTTTTTGCCGCACGGACACATTAGTGTAATGCCTCGACGATATTGCCGACTAATAGCGGGCTATCAGGATTGATAGAAACGAAGTAATAGGTAGTTTTACCGAGCACAAGTGGCCAATTATTTTTTGAACATCCTGTAATATTTAATTGTCAGCTCAAATCTCAAATCGAGTAGCAAAGTAGATTTTGTCCTGTGTCATTGACGTGTCGATGACGCACGAGTGACCGAAGACCCCCGTCAAATTGAATAGCTTTACACCAATTGCATCGAATAACTGACCACTTGTACTAATTAAAATCGACGACTACGGCGTTGCTTTCAATACCAATAGCCAGCTATTGGTCATTCGAGCGCCTTGTTCTCGCCAATTTTCCTTTAGCACAACAAGATCACATAATTAATGCTAATGGTATTATTCAATTTTTTTGGTAAATGCGGGAGTTTTGGCCTATGATTTTTTCGCAAATCGTATTAAAGTATTAATTGAAATTTTAATTGGCCGTATTCGGCACATGATGTTGCACAGGGAGCGAAGCAGTATGTCACAAGATAAATTTAGGTTAATCACGAGAAGCGATTTCGATGGTTTGGTTTCGGCAGTCTTACTCAAGCATTTGGGATTAATTGACGATGTTCTATTTGTTCATCCAAAAGATATGCAGGACCAGAAGATTGAAGTTACCGATAGAGATATTACCACGAACTTACCCTATGTACCGGGCGTCCACATAGCGTTTGATCACCATGCGTCGGAAACTAAACGCAATGATCCTAACTTGAAAAATCATATTATCGTTGCTTCTGCTCCATCTGCAGCGCGCGTTGTTTGGCAGTATTATGGCGGTCACCGAGCCTTCCCTGTGAGTTGGGATGATATGATGGAGGCGGTCGATAAGGGAGATTCAGCGCAATATAATATGGAAGAAGTAATAGCACCCAAAAATTGGGAGCTGTTAAACTTTATTATGGATGCGCGTACAGGGCTAGGACGCTTTAGAGAGTTTAGAATCTCTAACTACGAGCTGATGATGGAATTAATCGACCAATGCAGCACAGTTGGTATCGATGAGATCATCGAGCATAAAGATGTTAAAGAGCGCATAGACCTTTACTTTCGCCAACAAGAATTGTTTAAAGCTCAGGTAGAACGTTGCGCGACCGTGCATAAAAATCTTGTAGTCTTAGATTTACGCGATGAAGAAGTCATTCACGCCGGTAATCGCTTCATGATTTACGCACTATTCCCACAATGTAATATCTCGATTCATGCAATGTGGGGCTTTAGAAAACAAAATACAGTTTTTGCCACGGGCAAGTCAATATTCGACCGAGCCTCAAAAACTGATGTTGGCGATCTGATGCTAAAATATGATGGCGGCGGTCATAACGCCGCTGGTACCTGTCAGATTGATACAAATGATGCTGAACGAGTATTATCCGAGCTAATCACAGTGATTACCAACGACGGGTAAATTGTCTACATATAGACTTTAAAGCGGCTTAATCAGCTGCTTTAAAGTTTGCCTTTAGTCCATACCAACATTTGATCGTCAAATGTGGGATCAGTAAACGTAATGGCATTTTTAGGTAATGGCTGCGCACTAGAATGAGGATTGTGGCAATTGCAGTGCTCGGACGTTTACTTATGTGGTGATGCGGAATGATTAATCGTAAGTAACACCAGTCCAATAGACGACTACGAATTGTTGCAAAAGGACGAGAGGGGCAGTGATGTTGATTATATTGGGTTAAGTCAACAGTGTTTAATAGTAACGCAGCGACGTAGCGTGTTGCTAACATTAGTTGGTGATCAAGATTAAGCTGTTCTGCTCGTCGTAGCAATTTGTTGGCACTACCGACGCCGTGTTCGCTGTGATACTGCTCAAGTAATATCTGTATGTCTGTCAGATCCCGCAATCCTTTATCCAGTTTTCCTTCGCTAAATAGGTGGCAAGCACTGTGCAAAATCATATCTTCTAGCGCCAGCGTCTTGACCATTATTTCTTGGCCGTGAAAGTTTATGTGATGAGTTTGAGCGGCGTAAATAACGTTCTCTATGTTAAAGTTGGCCTTGACCGTAGTTGGTAAAAGGTGATGATGAACATCTAGCACTGTTTTACGATCCAAATGCAACATCGGTGGTAATTCATGCATCCATTGACGGTAATAGTACGCATCATAAGTGCTAATGTTTTCGCCGACCCATCCTTCTCGACCCAGTTGAATTTCCGCCGCTTTTAATTGATCTACGGGGACTAGGATATCTATATCATTACAGGTTCTTCCTTGATGCGCCGTCTGTGCAAGTGCATAACCAGTACCTTTTAGGAATATGGGTATAATATTCACTTTAGACAAGCATTTTGTTATCTCAATTGCTTCAAAATGTATTTCTCGATATTGGCAGTTCGCCTTAACATCGGCACAGTGAAAGTGATTCATTACCCTAGCCGGGATATCGGAGGTTAGTTTGTGTTTCTTCAACACATAAAACAGCCTGGCGGTTAAATTACTTGCACGCGCTTGGCGGATACATAATTCCCATTGAATGATACTAAATGATTGAACTATCGAGGGACGCTTTAGCACATTGTTTAAGATTGGTCGCATCGGTTAGCCTCCTCATGCAGCTCGTTAAGTACTAACATAGCATCATTCAAATCATTGTATCTAAATTGGTAACACTTACTTTGTTTGACCGTTCTTGCGAGTGTATTAAATCCGTCACGGCCAAGCGTTGTGTAGTTAAAACAATGAGTGATCATTTCAATGAGTGCGACGCCACTTGCCATGGAAGTTAAATGCGACTGTGCTATCTCTGGTGCATATTGTGGAAACACGATAAGGCTGGGTTTCGAGCACTGATCGATTAACGCCAGTGCGTCTGTCGGTGCTTTAATATGAGACAGGTCGCCTTTGCTGGTTCCTCTGACCGTGGTGCCAAACTTGGCGTCGGGACAGAGTTTACTAATGATGTCGATGGATTCGTTCTTAAGACAAATAGGTCTAGCTAAGGGGCTTATCTGCCCGTTTTTGACACTAATTAAAGCTTGTTCATCTGATAATAAGCGCCATCCATGATGACACAGCGCCGCGCACAGCGTACTTTTCCCTGCTCCTGGAATACCAGGGAAAATGATTGCTTTACCACTTTTTTCTACAACAGCGCTATGAATTATCAGATAGTGCATTGCATGTTGCGCGATTGCCCAGTTTAGGCCCCATTCAAAAAAGGCACAGCTTTGATCTAATGGGAGTGGTTTAAACGGACTGAATTTATCGAGTAAAAAATTGACCTGTGGCTTAATCAGCGCGCGAATGCCTTTGGGCTTATTTAACTCAAGGTGGAAGTCTACAAAATCCAACTCTGTCAACAGAGTCGACTCACCATACAAGTTGTAAATGTTGTCGCACAGGGGACGAATTTGGGTCTGTAACTGAATGTTAAATGGACCAACTTTAAAGCGCAGGCCGCAGGAATTAATTTTATCGTAGAAATGTGATTTACTTAAGCCTGATAGTTTCAGTGTCCTGTCCTGTATATAAAGCCTAGCTCCTCTAAGGAGACTAAGGTGTCCATGATTAATTGATGGTCGCATTGCGTCGTGTGATTTAGGCAGCATGCTAAATTAAAGTTAGGCTGACCGAAAAGTTCCTTTAGACCTTTCAATATTGGATGATAAAGAACGGTATTACCATTATTGGGATTAAACAACATCACGCCGTCGTCAAAATCAACCCAATCATGGGAAAGTTCTATGGCCACCTCAAAGTACTCTTGTTGTGCGTTAGGCATCAGCGTTATTGTTATACCCAGCAACGCCCTCTAATTTATCATACAACGTATCGAACGTTAGGTTGTTAGGTATTGCCATATAATTTGATACTGTAAGTTGATAGTCGGCAATTAAATCACTGACGTTACTATAACCTGAATAAGCTATGCCTGGGTGCACGATATTTAAATAGGCCGCTATTACAGCTTTATCTACATCGGCTGCACGACGCGCTGGATCATTCTTTGTCTTGCCCTGCAATATTTGTTTGATCGAACTACCGCCGCCAACGGTGAGCAATCGTTCAACTGAACCATCAGCGTTGAGCATATTATCTTTATAGTAATTATCATTTGAGTCGAGGCGTGCCAGAGGCCTTAAATTAAATATGTCACGAAAATCGGTCTGCGGAGAAACACCAGGAATTTGGCCGTTATTCCATAAATGGAGATTTGTCTGCTCTTGCCACCATTGCCAGTTTCTTGCCAGCGCCTGACATCCATGATTTGAGAGGTTACCCGACAGGGTGCCTGAGTTGATGCAACTATTGTCAATAGACCAACTGGGCTTACTAACGAAGGCCGCCAAAACCGGTGCACTTATTACTGCTTTACCGATAAAGTCACGACGAGATGCCCCTTTATTTGGCTTACTTGGATTGTCAACTGGTAACTCGTTATGTTCACTCATAGCGCTGTCCTTGTGGTATATCTCAAAATCATAGTATCGAATATAAATAATAGCGAATAAAAAACTGAAATAACTTGAAAATACTGCTTTGGTATTGCTTATATCCAGATTGTGGTGGTTTGGTTTTGTGAGTCACAACCGCACATTTTGTGTGCCGTCGGTAGACGGTCATCTATCATTTGTCATAAGAGTCAATTATACTTCTCTTTATATAAATAGCTAAGTTCCTTAGCCCCATTAAGAAGAGTATTTTATGGACGCACAGTCATTAATCACGATTAAAAACAGTATCGTGGCAGTACCAGATTATCCAAAGCCTGGCATTATGTTTCGCGATGTAACCTCACTGCTTGAAGACCCACAGGCGTTTGCCTTGGTCATTGACCTGCTGGCGACCAAATACTTAGACTGCGGTATTACTAAAATTGTTGGGACGGAAGCACGTGGTTTTATTTTTGGTGCGCCGTTAGCACTAGCTCTTGGTGTCGGGTTTGTCCCTGCGAGAAAGCCTGGTAAATTACCTCGCGCGACGATCTCACAAGATTACACTCTCGAATATGGTCAAGACACCCTACAAATCCACAAAGACGCACTTAATGCGCAAGATAAGGTGTTGATTGTTGATGATTTATTGGCGACCGGCGGTACCGTAGAAGCAACGATTAAGCTGATTAGACAAATTGGCGCAACGGTTGAAGATGCAGCCTTTGTTATCTCACTCCCAGATCTTGGTGGTGAAGCGCGTCTTAGCGAAATGGCGGTAGGGTTAACGACCTTAGTGTCGTTTGACGGCGAATAAACGACTCTAAATCTCATCATTGATGCTTTAACAAAAGGATTGAGCATGTCATATCAAGTTCTGGCGCGTAAATGGCGGCCGAGCACCTTTGAACAAGTGGTTGGCCAAGAACACGTGCTTCAATCCCTGATCAATGCCCTAGAGCAAAAAAGGCTTCACCACGCGTATCTATTTAGTGGGACACGCGGCGTAGGTAAGACTTCCATCGCGCGTTTGTTAGCAAAGGCACTTAATTGCGAGCAGGGCGTCAGTGCAGCACCTTGTGGTGAATGTAGTAGCTGCGTGGAAATCGCGCAAGGGAACTTCGTCGACCTTATTGAAATTGATGCGGCGTCCAAGACCAAGGTTGAAGACACCCGTGAAATTTTAGAAAACGTTCAATACAAGCCGACGCGCGGACGCTACAAAGTGTACCTGATTGATGAGGTTCACATGTTGTCACGCAGCAGTTTTAACGCGCTGCTAAAGACATTAGAAGAACCACCAGAGCATGTGAAGTTTTTGTTTGCCACCACTGAAACCCAAAAACTACCTGTCACAATACTATCACGCTGTTTACAATTTAATTTGAAAGCGATCACCGTTGACTCGATTAAACAACAGCTGACGCACATTCTAGCGCAAGAGTCGGTTACTCATGATGACGGCTCTTTAGTAATGATCGCGCAAGCCGCTGATGGGAGTATGCGTGATGCCTTAAGTTTAACCGACCAAGCTATTTCATATGGTGACGGAGAGTTGAGCCAAGTATCGGTGCAGCTGATGTTGGGCACGTTAGACCCAAACTACAGCCTAAAACTTCTTAATTTAGTGAGTGTTGGCGATAGCGCACAGGTTTTTTCATTGCTCGAAGAGATCAATCAATTTGCCCCAGATTACGACAAACTGTTAAAACAGTTAGCGTTGGACCTACATTTTGCCTCAATGGCGAAAGTTGTTAAGCAGTCGGTACGTTTGTCGAACCAGCCTCAGCCATTGTGGCAACTATCAGAACAGGTAGCACCAGAGCAATTGCAATTGTTTTACACCATCGTATTGCAAGGGCGCAAGGAACTGCCATGGGCGGCTGATCAACGTAGTGGGTTTGAGATGGTTATTCTCAGGTTGCTGACATTCATTCCCGCTCAAAAAAAAACTGAGCAGCTAGTGCAACCACAGGTGAAAACGCTAAAGGGCGCTAATCCTACTAAAGATAGCGCGCCAACCAGCGAATTAGCGTTGCTTGAGCAACAACAAAATAGCATTATTGATCAGGCGATAGCGATTAAATCACAATCGGCAACGGTCAATAGAGAAGTGCCGCAAGAGCAAGCACCTGTGCCAAAGCCACCTATAAGCAGCTTGCCTAAATCGGCGCTTGATACCGTCAAAAAAGCTAATGATCGCGAGCAGCTAAACGCTCGCAGCCAAGCTCAACCGATACCCACAGTCGCAGCGCCTGACATCAGCGACACGAGCGCTAGTTTTAGTGATGAAGAGCTACTTAATATGTCGATGGCAATGGCTCATGAAGATGACGAGCATATTGAGCCAGTTGATTTTGAACCGCCAACAGCAACTCATGATCCCGTCAACCACGTGACTACGCCGACAACAAATAGTGGGCCCATTTCAGGCATAGATCAGTTTTTAAAGGCGCGAAAATCTCTTAAGCAAAAGGCAAAAGCAGCGGAACATGTTGATAGTCAAGAACGTACGGACGTTTCAGTAAAAAAGCCAATGGCAGCAAAGGCAGCGACTAGCCCTGAGCCTTTGCTGTCAGAGCCTTTGTCGCCTGAGAGTCATTCACCAATTCCTGCTCCATCAATTGAGATTAGTGAGGAGGAAGACATTGTTGGTCCTGTTACCAAGCGAGTTGTTACTGAGCAAACGACGATCGACGATTCACACTCAAGTGCGTTAGTCGATGATCCCGCGACCCTATTAGCACCCAACACGCAGGATTATTGGAGTAATCTTATTGATTCTATGGCTTTGGGGGGCAGGATCCGGCAGTTAGGCATTCACTCTAGCTATCAGATCGATAAAAACAAAGTGACCTTGACATTGGCCACCGCACATCGCCATCTTGGTGTTGACACGGCAGTACAAACGTTACAAAAGAATCTAAGTTTAAGACTCGAATTGCCTATCGAACTCGACGTTAATATCGGTGAAAGCGAAGAGCAGACCCCTTACAGCATTGCACAAGACTTACATCAGTTACGATTGAGCCTGGCTGCCCAGTGTATCGAGCAAGATCCATCGATTATTGAGTTTATCGAGCATTTTGGGGCAACATTAGATCAAAGCAGTATTAAATATCGCACAATAAAAGCAATTAATTAGCGAAAACGTTCCATTTCTATTGTCTCTGATAATAGAGTCGGTAAAATGAAAACTATTATTTACACATTACAACAGAGAGACATTATGTTTGGTAAAGGCGGTATGGGCAACTTAATGAAGCAAGCCCAAAAAATGCAAGATGATATGGCTAAAGCACAAGCGGACATCGCTAAGATGGAAGTGACCGGAGAATCTGGTGCTGGTTTGGTTAAGATAACGATGACCGGTAATCATAACGTACGCAGCGTAAGTATCGATCCCGATCTCATGAGTGATGATAAAGAGATGTTAGAAGATCTTATCGCCGCCGCGATTAATGATGCAGCGCGTCGCGTTGAAGAAACGACCAAAGACAAAATGGCTGGCGTCACCGGTGGCATGCAGATGCCTCCTGGCATGAAAATGCCATTTTAGAGTGAAGTTTAGTCCTTTAATTACCCAACTGATTGACGGTTTGACGGTGTTGCCGGGCGTGGGTCCAAAGTCCGCGCAACGAATGGCATTTCATTTGTTAGAACGCGATCGTCGTGGCGGTAATAGCCTCGCAAAGGCGCTAGAGCAAGCGATGACACAGGTGCAGCATTGCCGTGACTGTCGTACGTTTACCGAAGACGAATACTGTCATATTTGTAGCAACCCTAAGCGAACGGATAATGGTCAACTCTGTATTGTTGAAACGCCGGCGGACGTTATTGCGTTTGAGCAAACTGGACATTTCTATGGTCGCTACTTTGTATTGATGGGGCATTTGTCACCACTCGATGGTATTGGGCCGCAGGATATTGGGCTCGATAAACTTGAGTTGTTACTCAAGCACCGCGCGTGGCAAGAGGTTATCTTAGCGACCAATCCGACGGTTGAAGGGGAGGCGACTGCTCACTTTATCGCGGATCTATGTCGTGATTATGAGGTGACCGCGACTCGGATTGCCCATGGTGTACCCGTCGGTAGTGAATTAGAATACGTCGATGGCACAACGCTCAGTCATTCTTTTAACGGCCGGATTAGTATCTAATACCAATTACATTGGCTATGTCTTAGTTAATTGATGCTACTCATCTAGTGAGGGTGGATATTTGATGTGCTCATTAGGTTAATGCTGCCA
>Ga0209395_1008129_pt1 | contig 10789 bp, 14 predicted proteins | sample GOMGulsemesocosm_3_FD_184635 | JGI IMG/M metagenome (GOLD analysis project Ga0209395, IMG submission 184635) | Methane-oxidizing microbial communities from mesocosms in the Gulf of Mexico - GOM9D Gulf of Mexico (SPAdes) (version 2) | ecosystem: Environmental > Aquatic > Marine > Cold seeps... | reverse complement strand
CCATGACCAATAATGAAGTCAGATTCGTTGTTGCTCGCAAATAACATTGTACCCAACCCCCAGACATCAATGCCCATTTTCGAAGCTTGAGGCATACGCATTTCTTTTAATGATGTTTTTGATAGCAAACTTTTAGTTTTAGAGCTTTTTAAATTTTCAGGCACATGCATTGAAACAAATTTAGCTAAATCATTAGCCGAACTATAAAGGCCGGTTGCGGCAAGTGAAGTATAATAAGGATATGCTCGAGTATTGCCCTTTTCATCAAAATATTGAGCTAACTGTGTAACATCTTCCTGTCTATAAGTGGTGCTATCCATTCCTAGCGGAACAAAAATAGACTCTGACATGTAAGACTCAAATGACATATTGGTAACTTCTTCAACGATGAGCTGCAATAGGTTATAACTTCCTCCAGAGTATACAAATTGACTACCAGGCTTTATACCAACATGTACTCGTCCATTAACACCTTCATCTGCATCTTTAGCCTGTGATAAGTGCTCAATTAGTGGCTGTATCTCGGCTCTTGTTTCAAAACCATTATGACCGAGACCGTCAGTTATTCCGGCTGTATGACTAAGTAAGCGTCTTATCGTCACTTCGTCATTATCAAAGTCGCTTGGTGGTAATGTCCATTTAGTGAGATAAGAAGAAACAGGTTTATCTAAATCTAAACGCCCATTCTCCACTAACTTCATGACTCCAACCGCAGTAACCCACTTACTTAAGGAGGAAACCCCAAAAACAGTATCACCATGAACTGGAACTCCTGTTGATATGCCGAATTCACTAATAACCTTACCTTCCTCAATAAGTAACATAACGGCATTACCTTTTGATTCTTTCCTAATTGATTTTTCCATAGTGCTTATAAGGGCATCTGAATCATTAGCTGCTACTACGGGACTTGTAAACCAACCCCCCGTAGTACTAATAACATTTATTGCTAACCAAAAAATCATCAAACTTATTGTTAACCCAAGCCATTTAAAAAAATTAAACATCATTTATTCCTCTACAGTGTCAAACTAGACAATTACATTGTTCAGTAAAAGCTGAACTGTTTTCGATTGTCACCATTATGCCGATATTCAAATGGTGTCTTCCTGATAATTCACCAACTGCTCATATTCTTCATGAACGACTTTTTACTTATTAGTTGATAACGTAAGATGGGTAGATAAGTTAATGAACGTGATTGCTATTACCTAGTTAGGAATATGTATGTTTTTTAAAAATATAAAAAAGTTAGTCTTAATGATGTCTGTTCTATCTTTGTATACTTTGGCTGTGAATAACGAAACTGTTCAGAAAACAGTTATTCAAAATAAGTTTAATGAAATAAGCATAAAAGAAATTAAAGACATTAAAGAAGATAATGCGGCTCAATGCCACCTTTTGACCACTAAGGATAATCATTGGAAGAAGATTACATTCGACAAAATACCTCAATACAAACATTTTTGTATTAGGGCATGGGTAAACATCGACAAATCACTAATGACAAGCCGTCCTTCTTTACTTGTAGGCATGTTAGCCGCTTCATCACTATATTGGGATGAAACATTAATAAGCGAAAACGGCAAAGTAGGTGCATCAATTGAAACTGAAGTTCCAGGCGTAGTAAAAACATTAGTTAACATACCTGAACACTTAGCTGTTGACGGAAAACATCTACTCAGTGGAGAAATATCGACGTTTAATTTAAGTAAAAATCTCAACTCTATTGGTTATGTATTGGTGTTAGTTAATGAACAAGACCTCCACAATAAAATTTTAATATTAAGTATAATGAGTGCCACTTTTATTGGTATTTTATTAATATCAGCGATAATTTTTCAACTTTTTTACTGGTTATATCAAAAAGAGATATCTTACCAAGCATTTAGTATCTTTTGCCTATCCTCCTCACTGATATTAGTTACTGAGCAAGCTAAGTTTTGGCTAGATTATACTTACGACTGGCATATTATTAGGCTATCAATAATTTACTTTCTAACATTTTTAGCCAGTTGCCTTTTGCCATTTTTTTTCCTTTTGAACTATCGATTACCATACAAAGGGCTTTGCACCATCTTTATTATTTTAGGTTTAATAGGCTTAAGTTTTATAGCCATAAGCTATGACCACGCCAGTACACTTCTTTTTAGTGGTTCTTTAATATCAACATTAGCCATAAATACTTATAGTGCATACCGTTTCAAGAAAGGACACGTGAACGTCGCTATTATTCTTTTGAGTTTATCTTCTTTATATTTTATTCCAGACTACTTCAATGAATTCCTCTTTAGCTTGGTATTCATACTCATTGTAATGACAATGCTTGTTTCTTTAATTAAAGAAATGCATACCAATAAAATTGAAGCATTAAAATCGGAAAGAGTAAAAACAGAATTACTTAGGCGTAACATGCAGCCGCATTTTTTGATGAACTGTTTAACTCAGTTAATGGAGCTTATTGAATTAAAACCTAAAAAAGCGGTCGAATTTATTAGTGTATTGAGTGATGAATTTAGACTGTTGACCACGCAAAGCTCTCAAAATGAAATAGCACTTTCTGAAGAGATTATACTATGTAACAAACACTTAAAAATTATGTCAGTTCGTTATCAAAAGTCATTTCAGTTAACGGTTAATGGAAAAATAGATGATGTATTTATTCCACCTACAATATTACATAGTCAAATTGAAAATTGCTTCACGCACAATGAAATATCTTCTAGTCGATCGTTTGAGCTAACTGTAATAAATACCAATGGAAACATTAATTTAATTCTAAAAACCCCCATTGAAAAAAAGATTGATCACCAAGGAACAGGTTTAGGTGAAAGGTATATAAATGCTAGATTAGCGGAGTTTGAGCGAATTAACACCGAAACGAAAAAAACAAAAAAATGCTCATTTGAAAGTTATGAAGAGTCCCAATATTGGGTATCTAAATTCTCGTTTTAACCCAATCATAAATATTAATGAAGTGGATCTATAATGAATATTGTTATCGTAGAAGACGAACCTTTAGTGCTACAACGTACAAAGCGGCTGACCTTAGAAATATTAAAATTACAACAGCCAAAAATACAGTGTTTTTCCGATATAGATGATGCAGAACTCTATTTATCTGAAAATTCTATAGATTTATTATTACTTGATTTGAATTTGAAAGGTCGTAATGGTTTTGATTTACTAAAGAAAAATGTCTCCGAGGGATACCATACAATAATTATTTCAGCCTATGCCGACAAAGCTATTGATGCATTCCAATATGGCGTGCTAGATTTTGTAGCTAAGCCATTTACATTAGAGCGTCTCAGCAAATCTTTTAACCGCATATTGGATAAATCAAAACGAAACTATTACGGCTGTCGATACCTAAGCATTAAAAAGTTGGGGGTTATAGACCTAATAGCTTTATCTGATATTTCATATATACAAGCCGACGGGCACTACAGTTTATTACATTTAGTAAATCAAGCTGACGTGACAGCTTTACATGCAAAAAGCATTGAAAAAATCATGCAACTTTTACCCGAAAACTTCCTTAGGGTGCATCGTTCCTACGCTGTAAACATGAATAACGTTAAACAATTATTAATAGAGCCTGGTAGTCAATACGCCGTTAAACTGAATTCCGGAACTGTAATTCCTGTTGGAAGAACCAAGTATCAAGAAGTTAAACTTTATTTAGAATCAAAATTTTAATCAAAGGTGATTTAAAACTAAGTGTGTAATGTTACTCAATCAATTAAGCAATATTTTACTAAAACCAAGCGAAAATCAGCTAACTGTTCAACGTTCTTATGTCAGATATCTAAGGGTATAAGCCGTTTGATTTATGTAGGAATTGCTTTATATGAATAAAATATACCAATACCATTAATGGCTTAATGATATTGGTCCTTCACGATGAATCACTTCTGAACAGTATCTAGTTCGACAAAGCACCAGTAACCATAGAACGTTGAAAATTTGCACCATTAGCGCATAAAAACACAAAGAATTATCGTTACAGTTTATTCTATTGCCACTCGTGTTTTAAATTATCCTACGAATAAAATTAGGGATTTTTCGTCGATGCCAAATGGCCATTGAAATATGCCCCAATATAGCTAGCCCAATGATCCAAGCTCCTAGCCCGTGCAGGAGCGCCCCCTTATCCATGATTAATTCGTCAGCCACGAAAATATCGGGCATAGTGTATGTGTAAAAGTGTGCATTATACGGGCTGGCATCCATGATAATGTAACCTGTTAAAGGCATGGTAAACATCAATATATAAAGTGCGACATGGCCAATCTTAGCAATATGTCTTTCGCCCTTAGAAAAATGTTCTGTTGGCAATATTGGTGAATGTGATACGTACCTGACAACGATCCTCGTCATTAGAAGTAAAAAAATCAACATCCCACTGGCATGATGGGTCTGAATGACGGTAAGTAATGCTGGGGCATCATCTCCTTGAATAAAGACATAAAATATTGTGAGGAACTGTACCGCAATAAGCAATGCCATACTCCAATGTAGATATCTGGCTAAAGGACTATATTTGGTGACGGGGATAAAATTCATTTCTTATTTCACTCTTAGTATGTATAAAAAAGTCTAATGACTCGCAGATATCACTTGCTATCTTGTTTTTGAGCTTCGATAGCCTTACAGATAAGCTTAAAAGGCTTATCTATATCATCTATTTTCAAAATTTGTTTTTTGTCACAGTTCTTGGCTAATGAAAAACCATGAATATAGTCGACAAGCAGATTTAACAGTGTATTTTCGTCATCAGAACATAATTGCAATGGGTGAGTTATAAACTTAAACCGGCTAATAAATATTTCAACAGGACTATTGCATTCCATTGTCAATAGTATTTCAAGTAACCCACTATATTGTTCTAATGACAATAGATAACTCTTACTTAATTTAAGTAATTCAGACTGCCATTCATTCGTTTTTGTCGGACAATAAATATCTGAAATAAGTGATGTTGTAATTTCCTCTAATAATTCATTTTTATTCTTGAAGTAATAATAAATTGCCATCGCATCAACATTTAACTCTGTCGATAATGTTCTGATACTAGGAATACTTTCTGTCTTTTTCATTAGCTGTTTTGCGACACTTATTATTTGCTCTTTCCCTAAAGAGTCTTGTTTTTTTGTTGGTCTGCCTCTTCTCTTAACATTGACTTTCATTTAAAATATCTCGTATAATTTTATTCTACACTGTAGAATAAGATATTAAATTTACAAAATCAAGAGATGATATATGGCAAATATAGTTTACATAGCAACAAGTCTAGACGGTTACATTGCAGACAAGAATAATGAGGTTGGTTGGTTACACTCTATTCCAAATTCTGAAAATTCAGATATGGGATTTAATATTCACATGAATAGAATTGATGCGCTTGTTATCGGGAGAAATACGCTAGATTTGGTACTTAGTATGAATTGTGATTGGCCCTATAATAAACCTGTATTTGTATTAAGTAATTCAATGACAACCCCCCCTCATGGCTATGAAGGCAAAGTATTTTTGATAAAAGGTGACTTAAAAAAGATTGTTAAGAGCCTAAACCAAAAAGGATTTAATAATCTTTACATAGATGGAGGCATCACAATTCAAAGCTTCCTAAAAGAAGACCTAATCGATGAAATGGTTATTACAACAATACCTATACTCTTAGGTGATGGTATACCACTATTTGGCGAACTAAAGGAGCCATTAAACTTTACTTGCTGTAAATCTGAGCAATTAATTAATACCGTCAGCCAAAGCCATTTTATACGTAATCGCTAAATTATTATCACAATGTATGATGTAATCCAATAAAGTACAATATCTATCTCTCTATATGCCCCATACAGAGATAGTGCTAGCGGTCACTTTTATTCTCAAAATCGTCTAGGACAGTTGAAATTAGACATTTTATCCTATGGCGCTTACGCCCCCCAAGCGCCTTAGAGCTGTAACAGTTTATCGCACTTCAAAGTTGATACTAAGTGTCTTTTTCGTAGCTAGATATTATTGTTGCACTACCTACAGATTTTACAAAATACGTTTCTTTGACTATTAAATATTTTGAGTCTGAGAAAAAGCCTTCCATTTTGTTTTTACTAGCAAAGTTGATTGTAAATACTCTATTTATATCCGTTTTACCATCTGATATTAAAACATCAGACACTTTAAAGTCATAACCGAAGCGTCCTTCATAATCAGAAAGGATTGGTTTCATAGCAGCACGATAATCATCATATTTAAGATCATCCAATACATTTAAACCAACTAGTATTTCATACGACATTTAAACTCCAAAATTCAAAATGTGCAACAGACACCAAACGAATGATATGGACTCCCCTACCAAACGGCATCTATGTGCCATATTGAAAGTGTATACATTCAGTCAAAGGAGAGTCCATATGTCTTTAATTAAATTCATTGGCATCGATTTAGCCAAACTTGTTTTTAGTATTCATGGAATTAATGAACATGACAAGTGTAAATTACGAAAAACTGCCAAAAGAAACAATCTGTTAGCTGAAATAGCAAAGCTACCTCCATGCATTATCGATATGGAGACCTGCTCTGGCGCGCATTATTGGGCGAGAGAATTCACTAAGCTCGGTCATGATGTGCGTATCATGGCGTGTAAATTTGTTATTCCCTACCGACAAAATGAAAAGAATGATGCCTACGACGCTGCAACTATTTGTGAAGCCGTCCCAGACCAAAAACACGTTTCGTCAGCATCAAAAGTGAAGAGCAACAAGCCCTACCTTGCTTACATCGCATTCGCCAAGGAGCTATCAAAGATAGAACAGCACGAATAAATCAATTACGCGGCTTACTCGCTGAGTTTGGCATTACTATGCCTGAAGGTCACTATCCTGCACAAAAAGCCATTGCTGGTATTTTAGAAGATGGTGAAAATAATTTATCCTTCTTTGCCCGTGAATTGCTTGATGATTTATGGCAAAGCATTAAAGGCCTAAATGAAGAAATACTCAAATACGATAGTAAGCTACACGCACTAGCGAACCAAATGAAAGACGCTAAACGTTTAATGAGTATTCAGGTATTGGTGAAATTACCGCGACGGCTGTCGTTGCTACGGTAAATGATGCTAAGCATTTTGACACCAGTCGTTCATTTGCTGCATGGATTGGTTTAGTACCAAAGCAATACACCACTGGCGGTGTTGCTCGGTTAGGTCGCATTAGCAAACGAGGCGAAAAACATACTCGTACCTCACTTATTCATGGCGCTAGAGCCGTTATTGCTAACTGCAAAAATAAAACAGATAGAACCAGTATGTGGGTAAAAGACCTCGTTGAACGACGAGGGTTTAAACGTGCAACCGTTGCTTTGACTGCTAAGAACGCCCGATTAATTTGGGTATTGTTACACTCAGAAAAAGATTATCAAGTAGATTATGTAAAATAATTTTTTGAAGTAAAAAGGTTACCCCCACCGAGTCTGTGCATTAGCAATTGACGATAACACGGTCAGACCTAGAGCAAGAAAGCTTGTTTAACTGTGAAGAGAGAAATACTCGGTTTAACGAATGAGGCATTGCTCAAGCGCAAATCATCAAGGCGATAGCGTAAAAAAGCTAATAAACGCCGAATGTAGAGATGTTGTCAGATCTTCTTGTTGTAAGAGATGCTATTGCTTGACAAAGTGGAGTCCATGTAGCCCTGTTAAGGGCAAATTGTAGCTGGCTAAAATGTGCAGAGAAGGGGAACCAGTCAACTACAACTTGCCCTTTAACAGCTTGTTAACTGTCTGTTTATTGTAAGAACATTTGCTTATTTTCGACAGTACAAGCTTCCACCGCTGTTGGACGATTACTTTTATCAATAACCCAACACTCTTCGTAAATAGAGCAATAACAAAGTTCTATACTTATTAAAGCATCTGCTTTTAGAAGCGTATTTGCTTTTTCTCCTTTATATGAAACTGGAGTAATACTGTTTTGAGGTGATAACGTACGATTGCTAATATGTGACTGCCTAATATTCTGAAATGCCTTTATTTCCTTCCACGTTTTTATATATTTCGAACCATCTTGAACTTTTGCATATTTTATCAATGCAGGACCAGTACCATTATTACTTACGCCGTAACTAAATGATGCACCATTAAAACTTCTGAATATCTCTAGCCTTGGCCAAACAGATACTCTTGCATATTCACGGTCAACATATGCTGAATAAATTGAAGTAAAAGCGGTGACTAACCCAATAAGGAGCGCAGATAAAGCAACTATCATCTCAGGACTTTTATACCACTTAATACTATCCATACCTTCTTACTCCTTAACTAAATTAATGGCAAATACGAAGCCAGTTAACGCCCATTTAAGGGGCTGATAATTGTTTGCAAAAATGTGTAGCGAAGCGAAGCCGAGCAAACTGTTAGCAGTCCCGCTTTAAATTCTTGATACTAATTGAGACTCCTCCCCAAAGTCTAGCGCTAAGCTAAACTTTTGGCGACCAAACCAAAAGGAGAAAGCTCAATGAAATTCTATACTACTTTACATAAATATTATTGTGGAATCGACTTACATGCACAACTTTTATACGTTTGTATCCCTGACGTACGTGGTAACAAAGTACTCCATAAGAAAATAAAAGCCGTCCCTCGTCAATTATTTAAGCTATTTGAACCCTATATTGTATTCTTGAATAGACCAAACATTGGTTTTTCCAAAGACTCTATGTATTTTGTCAAAAGAATCTTTAATTTGTTGGTTTAAATATCCTTCAATAGAGTGCCTATCTTCAGTTAAAGCGCCCCTATCCAAATCTTCTTTACTTGTATCATAACGCACAATTTTAATGGCACACTGTATAGAGAGTATTTGGTATGGCTAAGGAATATCAAGAAGGCAACGTAAAAAAAGAAAAGGTTTTTGACATCATGACTCGTAATTCACATCTTTTTCAAAATCACGCACTTAGTGATAGCCACTTTGTAAGTAGCCATTACCATAATTTAACATTACGTCACCTTTTTTTGTAACCACAACGACCTTGATTGGGTAAATGGTATAAACGATTAAGTTGGTTACATTTTTAGATGTATCTCTCATAGCTTTACCAAGTAATGCGCCACTGCTTTAATCTCCTTCACTAGAAAAACCATTAATATTTAAAGAGTTACTTTTTTTCGCCTCTGCTCTTTCAGCATCTGCAAACCCTATAGAACCGTTTGCAACATCAAGCACTCGAATATCAACAGTCATAGATGCTATGCGTTTTCCTGTAGAGAAACCAGCAACCTCCATATCCTTGGCTGTTTCATCATATTCAGTAACAGCACCCGTAATAATGTAATCTACACCTTTTAAATTAAAATTATTAATTTACAGGTTTTGCGAAATTTATTACAAAGCTCGGATATAAATGAGAAATTTCAGCAGTATGACAAGCATAAATTTTTGGTGAGTATTAAATGGGAAATGCCACAATCTTGGTTATTTTGTTGCGTTTTCTTCGATCCCTATTGAGCGTTATAAACGACCGAAATAGACAATGGTTCTAACATCGTGAACACAACATAATACAATTAACAACAATTATTTAGAAGCGTGTACATTCTAAGTAGTCGCCCATTTTCCAAGAATCTTTTTTCACTTCCCATGTAATATTAAGACGATTACTTCCGCTCAATTGGTAAATGAATCTATTTTCAGCCCATAAAGGTTTCCATAATTCTCTGGCTTCTAAAATCAACTGACTTTCATCCCAACTAGAACCAGAAAACATTGCAATATCAACACCTTTCTCCGTGATATAGTGGCGAGAAACAATTAGGTTTTCAAATGTTAAATCATATGCCCAAGTCGAACCTAGTTTATTCGTGTGTCCTTTTGTTCCTTGTTGTGTAAGTAAGAAAACATTTTCATCAAAACTTTTTGTAAAAGTAATTTTTGCAGATGTATCCATGCCTTTGGATGTCTCGCCATTGCAATCCCATTGACCGGTCATATTTTTCATGAATGTCTGTAATTGATGTTTTTATGGTTCGTTGTATCTGCAATACATGTCGACGTGATGAATACACCTAGTAGGACAATAAGAGAAGGTTTACAGGTTGTCATTAATAATCCTTTGATTAGAATACATTATTTTATGTGAGATACTACTGTATTAATTGTAGATAAAGGTCGATTATAGACGGTCGTACTTTTTTTGAGATGAATGACTTATTCGACAACTAGTGATGTAAAAAATGAGGAAGCAATGTTTCGAGGCGAGGGGGGAACTTACCGTGAAGTTATCACTCTTCATATGTATTAGTCATAAATTTACAACCTGTGGTGGTCTAATGAAACTGGAAAGGTTTATAGCTTAAAATAAACAAAATCTAAAAGGTGTTCAAATGACCAAAAAAGTAAATCTGAACAATTAATTAATACCGTTAGCCAAAGCCATTTTATACGGAATAGCTAAATTATTATCACAAAGTATGATGTAATCCAATAAAGTACAATATCTATCTCACTATGTGCCGTGCGACATGAAGTCGTCTGTAACGCTGTTCACCGCGATAAGAGTGAACCATCTGTATCACCAGATGACCCTAGGACTCTGAATAAAGTAGCGAGTCTGACAATGTAACAAAGTCCGTTGGACGGGAAATGAATCGCGAGAGGAATTTCCTCCTGACAACCACAAGTCGGGTAAGTGCTAGGGAGTCAGTATGATGAATGAAAGTGACCCCATGTAAGATGCGTAATGTGAGAAGCCGCGGAAGTGGTTAATACGCTGTGGCCAAAACG
>Ga0209395_1008123_pt1 | contig 10795 bp, 6 predicted proteins | sample GOMGulsemesocosm_3_FD_184635 | JGI IMG/M metagenome (GOLD analysis project Ga0209395, IMG submission 184635) | Methane-oxidizing microbial communities from mesocosms in the Gulf of Mexico - GOM9D Gulf of Mexico (SPAdes) (version 2) | ecosystem: Environmental > Aquatic > Marine > Cold seeps... | reverse complement strand
GCCCATGGGTACACCTTTCTTGTAACCAATAATAGATACATCTTTTGCATTGGCATCAACTTGTTTAAATTCAAAGCCACCAAAAAAACGTAGCGCAATACGTGGGCCTGAAGTGCCATACACTTCACGTCGTTTAAAGGCATCAGTTATTGATTGGCGGGTATTTTCTTTCGCCCACACAGCAGATAAGCCAGAAGCAGACATATCCCAGCCATAAATACCGGGCAGTAAGTCAACATCCTTTTTGTTGTCAGGAATAGCGTCTTGTGAAAACTTGCCCCAAAAATTGTTTTCTTCCGCTGATGAATAACCGCTATGACTATCTGTCGCGCCGATCATGCCATATTTGAACGGGTTAACACCTATTGTATTTTCAAGCTCCAAGCCACGCTTTAGCCCTGATCGGGTATAAGAGCCGATAGGCGCTTTACCAAGGTCTTTTATACTACTGTCATCAGATTTTAGTAAATGTGAAAAAGTTTCAAAATCTGAAAATTCATCATCAGGAGAAAGTAAAGGGTGCGTTTCGGAATCTCCTTTAATTTGCGTCATTTCAATGACTTGCTCCCAACGCATACGTTGCTTAGCATATTTCTTGGTTATTGGGTTTCCGGCTCTATCTGTTAGCGGGAACATTAAACCGTTAGATATGTTGCCATTATGAGGAATAGCAACAAAATCAGCCCCTGTTTCTTTCGATGTTTTATCTAGCCAATTCCATAAGTTTGTTTCAATATCGCTATCAAAAGCACTAAAAGGAATAAACTGGTTAGCTACATCTCCGCCTTGTGGTGTGAATACGATACGGTGTAAGTTTTGCCCTTGAGGAAGGGATGACCACTCCCAACCAATAAACGCAGTGAATTTACCAGGATCGTTATGGCGTTCCGCTGCTGCAACACTTTCTGACCAAACACTTTTACGTATTTCATTTGAATTGAGTACATCGATTGGCTTACCTGAATTTGCCGTAGCAAGAAGTTCAACAAACACTTGGGTGCCTTTGCCATCTTTTATCATTTTGGCAAAGCGTTTACCTTCTTTTGTTTTCAATAAATGTTCATCGCCCCCCCAAAGCATCTTAGGAATTCCCACGTATTCCGCGTGATCGGTGACGACAAGAAAATCTAAGGGTGTGTCTATTTTAATTTTAGCGCGTGAGTTTGCATCAATAACCGGTGCGCCCTTGGCAAAATTAAATGAGTCATCTGGTGTTGCTGTGGTATTGCCTTTAATAAAAGCGTCAGGCGACAGGTTTGTATGTAAATGAGTATCTCCCCATAATAACTGGGTCTCTCCTGCAGTTACTTGTGATCCCATGAGTGTGACCGCTAACGCAATTAGTGACAGCTTCATTTTTTTGTTCATCTTATTATCCTTAAATTTTTAAACTAGCGACCACTAAAAGCCAGAGATACGTTCAATAACCCAATACATACTTATAACGCCTATGAATAAAGCGCCTGTTTGTTCAATTCTTTTTAAATTCAATATTTTAATCAGTGTAGTTGAAAAGAGTAACTTGTTGATACTTTTTGCAGTTAATAACAAAACTCCAACAAAGGTTATTTGACCTAACTCCACACCAATATTAAACGCTAAAAGTGCTGCTGGAATTTCTGTTTGCGGTAAGCCTATTTCGCTTAATGCTGAAGCAAAACCAAAACCATGTAATAGGCCAAAACTGGCTGATACAGCGATTGGATATCGCCAGGTTAAGGTTTGTTCGTTTTTGAGCATAATTTCGCGAGCGAGAAAAACGATAGACAGTGCGATAACACTCTCAATCGCAACAATAGGTAAGTGAACTAAACCAAGCGCCGATAACGTTAAGGTAATTGAATGGGCAACGGTAAAACCTGTGATAGTAATTAAAATTCGTCGCCATGTGCCCGCGATAAAGATGAGGCAGGCAACAAAGAGTAGATGGTCAAAGCCTTCTAGAATATGTTCAAAGCCAAAAGTTAAATAGGTTTTTACCACATAAAGAAAGCTCGGTGTACCAACTACAGTAAATTCTGTTTTACTGGCATCTAGCCTTGCTGTTTCAGTAACGCCGCTTAACCATTGAATTCTTACTAAGACTTCTGTTGGTGCATTTTTCAAGCCTACAATTGTAATGTTACTACCAATTAAGCCACTTTCATTGGATATTGAAAACTGCTCAATAGTCGCGGCGCCAGCAGGACGTATTGATTTAGGTTTTATTAGCTTAGTCTTTTGAGGGAATTTAACCTTTAAATTTAAAACTTGGTTTTGCTCTGTAGAAGGTAGCTTCCACACAACATCAAAAGTATTTTCTGTTATTTGTTTAATTGCCAAATAGGCAGGGCGATATTCATCAGCATGGGCAGTAGAAAAGAGTACTTGAAAGAGATAAAGGGACACTAGAATGAATAAACCAGTTTTATAAGTAATAACTGCCCTAGTTATTTGTTTGAGTGTATTCAATATGCCACGTCCATTTTCATAAATCCTTGTTTGATAATTATTATCAATCGTATTAATAAAGTGTATCTAACAAGTTTTATTAAGACAATGTAAATATTGAGCTAGTTGGGTCACTTAAGTTTTGCTTTGCTTTGCAAAGTCAAAATAATTCATGAAGGTGAGTTAACACCCGCTTTAAGCTTAAATTTTCCACTAGTAATTCATAGTTAACAACTTATTGGCTGGCAAAACTGGGTATTAGAATGTCGGGATTTTAATTGTTTGAAGTTGCTTCTAGCAGTCCAAAGCAAAGCGATAACACGTACCATTTCATTTATTGAGATAATCTAAGAGCTTTATTGGTGATATTGAAGAAGCGATTGCAGTCAATACTTAGTAAAATAATCAACGTTGGCACATAGCTTGATTGTTATTTAATAGAATCTATTTTGCTGCAAATTTGAGTACTTTGTACCAAATAAGACAGCAAATTGCATCGCAAATATCAAATTGCAATGCAATTTACATAAATACAACTAATGAGTTAGTGATGAGTGATTTAACTATAATTAGTCAGTTTGCAACAGCGATGCTCCGAGCTGCAACTCTAGACGACTTACTCTGGGCAATATCCAAAAACATTGGTAAAACATTGGGGTTTGACGATTGTGTCGTTTATTTAAGCGATAACAATTCACTTATTCAAAAAGCAGCTTTTGGCATCAAGAACCCAAATAAACGTAACTTGTATAATGAAATTAGCATTCCTTTTGGCAAAGGAATTGTTGGCTATGTCGCTCAGTCACAAGTGAGTGAGATAGTAGCTGACACAACGATTGACCATCGATATATTTGGGATGAGTTTTCAGGTAAATCAGAGCTTGCTGTTCCCATTATTTATGAAGGTAAAACGATCGGTGTCATCGATAGCGAATCCTCGCTAAAAAATACCTATTCTCAAAATGATATGGAAGTTTTACAAATTATTGCCAATATTGCCGCTCCTCGTATTGCTTCAGCGCAATATTGTTCAGAGTTGAAGCAGACACAATTACAACTCGAAAAGACTAACAAAAAATTGTATACCTCATTAGAGAAATTAAAAGAAAACCAAGAAGTACTTATTCAAAATGAAAAAATGGTTTCCATTGGCTTATTAGCAGCTGGTGTTGCTCACGAGATAAATAACCCACTGGCTTTCTCCATCAGTAATGTTGCTTATTTTAAAGAGTGTATTGAAGACATCACCAATATGCATCAAACAATACTTGATCATGAAGATATTTCACCAACAATTAAGCAACAATTACAGTCGACTAGCTACACTCAAACACTTGATGAAATAACAGAGGTAGTTGAAGAAACCTCAACAGGTTTATTAAGGATAAAAAATATTGTGTCTGATTTATGTGGCTTTGCAAGAAATGAAGAAAAGAAAGTGTGCAATTTTGATGTGAATAAAGGTATCAAAATTGTTACCAACATCCTTAGAGGGGAGATTAACAATAATTGCCACTTAGAATTAGATTTTGGCCAAATACCAGATCTATACGGTAATGAAACTAAAATCCATCAAGTCTTCATGAATATAATTCTCAATGCAGTACAAGCTTCAAGTCATAACGGTTTAATCACAGTAAAAACTTACTCAGATGAAAATTTTGCTTGTATTGATATTACCGACAATGGACTTGGTATTACTAATGAAAATCTTCAAAATATTTTCACTCCTTTTTTCACCACCAAGCCAGTAGGAAAAGGTACAGGATTAGGCCTATACATCTGTTATAAAATAATTACTGAAGAGCATGGAGGGCAAATTAAAGTATTTTCAAACCATCATAAAACAACCTTTCGAATTATGTTGCCTCTTTACAAAAAGAATCAATTAATCATGCATAACAATGTTTGTTAAAATCATCATACTAAAAACTAAAATAACCATTCAAAGAATAATTTTAGTCTGATAGTAGTTAACCTCTGCTGCATTACCAAAGCAGTTAAGTTTTTATTTACTATTAACTAGAATAGTTTAAAAATTTTAATATATAGAGGTTATTAACATGGAGCTTGAGAGTGTGCTGGGATGAAGGCGAAATAAGAAGATAGTTTAATGATGGTGATTATACAGGGGGGGCATGGAATTGCTTTTATCGAGAGTCTATAATCCTTTTATGAAAGCTATCATCATTATGACTCTTCAAATATTATTATTCATGTATTCATTACCACTTCATGCAAACGATACTGCCGTGTTGACTGATAATGAAAAAAAATACTTGAAGCAGAATAAAACATTAACCTATGTTTCAGATCCAAACTGGCTACCTTTTGAAGGGTATAACAGTGAATATAAACATATAGGGATTATCCCTGAAATAATGCAAATTCTAAAGAGTAATTCCGATGCTGATGTAAACCTCCAGGTAAAAACCTTAAAAAGTGATAATTGGCAGGATGCCCTTAAGTTAGCTATGTCACAAGACGTAGACATCTTAACAAGCGATCCTCATGACCCTACCTTACAAGAAAATTTTATTCATACTGATGTATATTTAAGTAGTCCTATCGTTATTGTTATGACCAATAATAATAACTATCTTCCTCGACTCAATTATATTAAAAATAAAAGAATTGCTGTAGTAAAGGATTATGGCTATGTAAAAAAATTAAAGCTGAATTACCCTGCAATAAAATTTCTATACGTTAATAATATTGAAGAGGGTTTACTTGGTGTTTCAGAAAAAAAGTACGATGCTTTATTAGCTTCGGCATCTGCAGCTACTTACAGTATTTCTCAAAATGGGCTCAATAACTTGGCTATTGTTGGAAGTACGCCTATAAATATGGAAGTTTCTTTCTTTGTACAAAAAAATAATACTATTTTACTTAGTATCTTAAATAAATTAATACATACCTTACCTAGTGAGGAAGTGCATAAAGTAATGACTAAATGGTCTGTTATTAAATTCAGCCAAAAAATAGACTACGCCCTAATATCCAAATTGGCAGCTATTTTTATAACAATACTAATAATTACAATCGTATGGAATCAGCAACTAAAAAGATCTAAAAATAAAATTAAAGAACTAAACATACAGCTATCTGAAAAAGTAGCTGAGTTAGAAACGTTATCAACAACGGATGCAATGACGGGTCTCTATAATAGAAGACATTTTGACAAAGTGTTTATTGATGAATTAAATAGAGCCAAAAGAAATAATAATAGATTTATTTTTGCCATGATTGATGTCGATCATTTTAAACAATTTAACGATACCTATGGGCATGACAATGGAGATAAGGTACTTATTAACATTGCGAATATTATGCAAAAACTAACCCAGAGAGCAAATGAATTTGCTTTTAGGGTCGGTGGTGAAGAGTTTTGCATTATAACCAGTGAAATAAATAATAATGATGCCACTGCACTTATTGAAAAGCTTAGACTAGCAATAGTGGATTCTAAAATTAAACACAGTGGTAATTCAGCGTCAAACTATGTAACAGCATCTTTCGGTGTTGTATTTATCGAAAATATAAAAGACTTAACGACTGAAGTTATCTATAAAACAGCGGATAAGGCTTTATATAAAGCAAAAGAATCAGGTAGAAACAAGGTTAACTTTATTTCAATCTAATTTTTATTCTCTACTATTAATTCAGATATAATTTCTACAAGACGCGTTAATATAATCGGTTTTAAAAAGAATTCTACTCCCCCTAATGAAATAAGCCCTTCCTCTAGTTTTTTCGAACCATAACCCGTAGCGAATATGATAGGTTGATGTTTATTAATGGATTTTATTGTTTGGCACAGCTGTTTTCCTGTCATAGTTGGCATTTCATTATCTGTAAAAACAACATCAAATTTATTTGGTTGTTGAACATAGAGTTTTAAAGCCTCTTTCCCATCACTACACGCCGTTACAGTAAGTCCTTCACCTTCTAAAAATGAGGTATACAACTCCAGCAATAACGGTTCATCGTCCACAACGAGTATATGGCCTTTCATTTTAGCGCTAGTAGAGTATCCAATAAGTAAATCAACACAATCATCATTAATCTTCTTATTTTCTATTGGAAATAAAAGAGTGAATACTGTGCCCTTTCCAAGTTTACTCTCAACAGTAATTTTGCCTCCGCATTGCAACATTATTCCATAAACGATAGATAGACCAAGCCCTGTGCCCTTACCTGCACCTTTAGTAGTAAAGAAAGGGTCAAATATTTTTTCCAATATTTCTGAAGAAATACCTTGGCCTGTATCTGCAATCTGCAACTTTAAATATTGTTTCTCAGCCAAATCCTTACTTTTATTCTGATGACCATCAACAAGGTGTTTATCTAGTGTTATTTTTATAACCCCTGCTTCGTCTTGGAAAGCGTGGCTCGCATTTATACAAAGATTTAATATGATTTGTTGAATATCTACCTCATCAGCCAATACAAGGAGATTATGTGGATAAATGTTATCTTGGATTTCTATGTTCTTACTTATTGCAGGACTTACCATCTCTAGTGCACTTTCTACAATTTTTCTAATATTAATGGGGTGTAAGTTTACGTTCTCCATCCGGCTGAAAGTGAGTATTTTTTTAACAAGAAGTGAGGCTCTCTCTCCTGCACGGCTTATTTGGTTGAAATAGTCCCTTTCTTTACTATTAGGTGAGGAGGTTGCGATTCCCATTTCTGTATATCCTGAAATTAGGCCAAGTACATTATTAAAGTCATGGGAAATACCGCTAGCTAACGTACCCAAAGCTTCTAATTTTGCTGACTGTCGTTGAAATTGTTCAACTTGTTTTGACTCTGTTATGTCTTCATAAAAAAGAGCAACACAATTTTTTCCGACAAACATAGCGTCACGCTTATATACTGTAGCGCCCGAGTTTTCTTCAGTTTCAACAACCAAATCTGGAAGAGACGCATCCCCCTGAGAGGCTAACACCCAGTTTTGATAATCGGTTAAGTAATCAACGTTAACCGGACCAAAAAAACTATCAGTCAAACATTGGCCTAACAGATTGTCTACACTGTCATGTGCAAGGTTCGCTGCAGATTTATTAACCGCTACGATAAGAAAAGAGTGCTTATCTTCAAGAATTTCCAAGCGGCATACCACCACAGACTTAGGTGCCTCATCGACAAGCATTTTATTAATTTTTAAGTTGTCTAATATACTATCTCGCTCAGAAAAAGCTAAAGCTAATGATATAGCAGTAAAAAAAACGATAACTAAATAACATTGCAACCAAAACATTTGGTCCTGAATATCAATACCGTAAATAACAAAAGCTCCGCGCCCATTTATCGTATACCAATGCGCTAGAATGGCGATGATAAATACGGTCAAAGAAGCACCTTTTACTTTAAATTGAACAGCGGCCCAAATTAATAACGGAAAGACCATATAATTTAGAGGTATTAATTCATTTTCCCCCTGTTGGGCATGAATAAGTATTGATAATATAATGGTTGAAATCAACAACAGTACAGCAGATACAGCTTGCGTTAAATTGAGGGTACTAAAGCTGAGCTGCTTGTCATTCCATGAAAAAATAACGGACAATATCAACAGGCTTCCAAGCACATCGGCAGAAAACCATGTCGACAGAAACAGAAAGAAATGATTAAAACCAAATTCAAAACCTAGATTCAACGCGCCAATAATAGCCCCTGCAAATGTACTGAGTGACACCAATAACAAAAATTTTATCAACCCCCTAAAGCTAGAAAATGCACAGTTTGGTTTACTCCATATTAGGGAGAGATAAGCAATCAACCATCCTTCGATTACATTTGCGAGACCAAAACCAATACTTAATGAGAGGGTGTTTTCTGAAATAAGATTGCCCAATATATTTGCGATAAAAACGACAATAAGTATATATTTCCACAAGTACCTAGGGCTCATTAAAAGAAATGAAGCAAATATCCCATTCAGTGGCCAAAATGCGCTAATGTTCGCCCCAGGAACAATAAAAAATAGTGTAGAAACCTTCACAAGAAGTAGGTAAATTACGCCAATTGAAATCAAATAAGCGCACTTCTTAAGTGGTGAACTGTCTGAGGGAAATGTATTTCCATACACAGAAGAAAATAACTCAATTTGTTGAGAGCTCATAAAATTCCTAAACAAGTAACTTTATTAATTAACACAAGACCAACCTAATATTAGAGTCGAGTTTCATTTTAGTCGAATAAAAATAAGTAACTAGCTATTTTCAGTAACATTGAAAATTTCTTCAAGTTTATCAATGTAAATTTTAGGCACCGATTTTTTTGAGTTTAATGTATTTTTAACTTTAGCAAGTTCGATTTGTGTTTGAAAGGCGAAAACTGATGGTTGAATATGATTTAATTTCAATACCCGATTAAATGCTGGCCCATTGATGTTGTGCTTACTTTTTAACACTCTTCATCCTTATTGCTTTATTTCTATACAAAATAGTCAAACTAAAAAATCGACTACCGAAACGCTATTATCAAAGTCTATAGTTGGATGTGCTGAAAGATGACGGTCCTACAACCCTATCAATAAAAAGGGTTACATTATTAACCCTTTCAAATGAGTCTTTTTTATTTACTGACCACTTGGTGGCGCGTAAAAATTAGTACGAATAGTGAAAGGAATGTCATCTTTCTTAATGGACTACCTCTATTGATATTGTGAGTAGAGTAAAAAACCAGCGGTTACAATCAATACTCCCCCCATGAATAGGTTAAAAAGCTTTAAACGTAACTGACTATTCAAAAATATTGTTACTTTATCCCCTAATACAGACCAAGAAAAAAGTGAAAGATAACAGACTAGAAAATATATTAATGCAAAAGTTAAAAATACTTGGTTATTGTTAGGCGCTGAAAATAAAGAAACACCTGCCACACTCGCGATCCAAGCCTTAGGGTTTAGCCATTGTAAAAGGAAACCTTGCATAAAAGTTGGTACTTTTTGTTCTTTAATCACTAACTCTGGTTTTGACGACGCAATTAAATATCCCATATAAACAATAAATAATGAGCCTGCAATGGCTAGGTATTTAAGAAAGGATGGATACCAATCAATAACGTTATTAAAACCTAATCCAATAAATAGTAATAGTGATGTGAAGCCAATTGTCCCACCTGAAACAAACGAAAATGTTTTACGTACACCATAGCTTGCTCCTGAAGATACAATCACCATATTCACTGGCCCAGGAGATATTGACATAGCCAATGAGAATGAAAACATTGCGATCAATAACGACATAATTTTTCCTCTAGTTTTTGGTAAACTATATAGCCATTATATTAATATGATAAGGTACCATAATTAAATTTCACTGTTCTAAATACTTCAATAAAGGCACATATGATTGATGAATTACGTTCAATGGCCATCTTTGCTGAAACAATAAAACAAGGTTCTTTTCGATCAGCGGCAAAAGAGCTAAAACTTTCACCTTCAGTGGTTAGTTATCAAGTGACTCAATTAGAGCAATCGTTAGGTACCGCTTTAATTTATCGCTCGACAAGAAAACTATCATTAACATCTGAAGGTGTCGTACTGTATCAGTATGCTTTAAATATGTTGCAAGCGGCACAACAAGGATTAGAGCAAGTAGCTTTAGATAAACAGGAGTTAAGAGGCACGTTAACTCTCACACTACCTTCAGCCTTAATCAAATCAAATATAAGTAAAAAGATATCTCAATTTAGTAAGCTACATCCTTTGCTGAATTTTAAATTATTTTATACTGACGACAGACAAGATCTGATTCACAAAGGCATTGATTTAGCTTTTAGGGCGGGGACGATGGGTGACAGTAACCTTAAGTCTAAAAGGGTCGGAGAGATTAATCGAAAGTTAGTATGTTCTTATGACTATTGGAAAGAAAATATCCGCCCCATTTCTCCTCAAGACTTAACAACATGGAATTGGATAAAATTGGACATGCTTCCGAATCACCGAACTTTAGTTAACGCTGCTGGGGAAAGGTTTGAAATTGGTTTTGAAAGCAATATCAGTGTAAATAGTGTTGAGGCTATGACTCAGTTGTGCATCAATGGCGCAGGTATAGCTACGCCTCCTGATTATTTAATCGAACAAGAAATTGCAAATAATACGTTAGTGGAATTGCTACCAAATTGGCAAGTTGAAGCCATTGCTCTGTATGCTGTCTGGCCAAACAATGTTTTTCAAAATAGTAGTGTAAAACGTTTATTAAAATTTATAGTGTGAAAAGCTCAGTGAGGATGCTAAAACTGTGGTTTACTATGCAAGTTATGCAAGTGTTTACTTTTGGTTGGTCGTTGAATTGATATTAATTTCCTCGAGACCAGAAAGTAGTCTTTTAGGTATTTCTCATGGTAGGCGTCC
>Ga0209395_1008119_pt1 | contig 10800 bp, 6 predicted proteins | sample GOMGulsemesocosm_3_FD_184635 | JGI IMG/M metagenome (GOLD analysis project Ga0209395, IMG submission 184635) | Methane-oxidizing microbial communities from mesocosms in the Gulf of Mexico - GOM9D Gulf of Mexico (SPAdes) (version 2) | ecosystem: Environmental > Aquatic > Marine > Cold seeps... | reverse complement strand
TTGGTTTGTTGGTTATTAACCTTACCGTACCTGATTGAGAGCTAGCACCAAAAAGTGTGCCTTGTGGTCCCGGTAATACTTCAATACGTTCAACATCTGTTGCGTAAATATCTAAATTACGCCCTTGCATTGAAACGGGTTGCTCATCTAAATAAAAAGCAACAGAGGGTTGTAATGCTTGAACCGATGAAACCGCAATGCTGGTTTGGGTCGTTGCTGCGCCACGAATATATATTTCATTTTGCCCAGGGCCCGTGCCCTGAAAAATCACATTGGGTAAAAACTCAACATACTGGTCGAAATTAGAGACGCCCAATGTTTCTAGGTTATCACCTGTTATAGCGCTGACGGTAACTGGAACTTCTTGAATAGACTCTGTCCGTTTAGTGGCGGTAACTTCAATGACTTCGATTGTGGTTTTTTTATTTTCTTTTGCTTCCTCAGCATAGAGAGAGCCTGAGGCTGCGATGGCGCTTAACACAGCACAATGCAGTTTAGTGAATTTCATGTGAGTAATCCCTTTGTTTTGTAATTATATTCGTTCGATATTGTTAGTGTTCTAACTATATTTTCCCGGTGTAATAGCATGAGAGAAAACGGTTATCATTATGCTTGTTAAGACAGTACCTATAGTCTAATGGTCTTCATGTTAACAACCCCTTCGCACTATAATTTCATTCGAGTTGATACTATTCGTGTCCTAACTATATTTAACCTAGGTTATAGCGTAGCAACACATATGATTTTTATCAAAATATCAACAAATATCAGAGGTTATCGAAGAAAAAACACGACATGTGCTATTATTTACTTCATTATTTCGGCAAATATAATATGAATTGAAATTAAATTTAGGGGAAAAACTTGTCTGTATCGGTTAATAGTCAATTAAATACAAAGGTTTTCTTTGGTGCCTCATCCATTATTATTGCACTTTTACTATATACCGCAGCGCTACCTAAGCAGGCTCAAGCTTTGTTTAATGTCGTTCAAGCAAGCATTATTGAGAATGGCAGTTGGTTTTACGTGCTTACTGTGGCATTCATTTTCTTTTTTGTTACTTTTTTAGGCATATCTCGTTATGGAGATATCCGTTTAGGTCCTGATCATTCAACCCCTGATTATTCATTAGCCTCTTGGATTTCTATGTTATTTGCTGCGGGTATGGGCATTGGTCTAATGTTCTTTGGTGTCGCTGAGCCCTTGATGCACTATTTATCACCACCGACAGCACAAACGGGAACCGTTGTCGCGGTTCAAGAAGCGATGAAGATGACTTTTTTCCATTGGGGACTTCATGCTTGGGCTATTTATGCCATTGTTGCCTTGGTGTTGGCGTATTTTAGTTATCGTCACAACTTACCCCTGACTTTACGTTCAGCTTTATATCCATTAATTGGCGACAGAATTTATCAATGGCCGGGGCATTTAGTCGATGTGTTTGCTGTTGTGAGTACCGTTTTTGGTGTTGCAACTTCACTTGGATTAGGTGCTTCTCAGGTCAATGCTGGTTTTGGCTACTTATTTGATATTGATGTTTCTACTACCAATCAAATAATTATTATGTGTTTAATAACGTCACTGGCAGTAATATCCGTTGCGACGGGGTTAGATAAAGGTATTAAACTTTTATCTGAAACCAATATGGTGCTCGCTATTGTTTTATTGTTGTTGATTTTTGTATTGGGTCCTACGGTATTTTTATTGCAGGCTTATTTACAGAATATTGGTGATTATTTAGCAGATATAGTTCATAACACCTTTAATTTATTTGCGTACAAGAAAACCGATTGGATAGGTGGTTGGACAATATTCTATTGGGGCTGGTGGCTTGCTTGGGCACCCTTTGTAGGTTTATTTATTGCCAGAATTTCTCGTGGTCGCACTATTAGAGAGTTCATCATCGGGGTAATGCTAATACCGACGGTATTTACTTTATTTTGGATGACTATTTTTGGCAATAGCGCCATTGACTTGGTGCATAATCAAGGGGTGGTTGCTTTAGGTGATATGGTAAGCAAAGATTCGTCAGTCGCACTCTTTATCTTTCTTGAAAACTTCCCTTTAGCGTCAGTGCTTTCATTTTTCAGCGTACTGATGATAGTGATATTCTTTGTCACATCCTGTGATTCAGGCGCTATGGTGGTTGACATGCTTTGCTCACATGGTAGTAACAATACACCGCTGTGGCAACGTGTTTATTGGGCGGTAGGTATAGGTATTGTGGCAGCAGTATTATTACTGGTTGGTGGGCTCAGTGCACTGCAAACCATGACTATTGCCAGTGCTTTGCCTTTTGCTTTTGTCCTGCTACTCGCTATTGCAGGTTTAATTAAAGCCTTAAAAGTTGAGGCTTTTAAACAAGAAAGTCAGTTAATCACAGCAATACCTCACTCAGGCTCTGAAAATAATGATAGTTGGCAAATGCGGTTAAAAAATGTTGTTGATTTTCCAAACAAGCATAATGTCAATAAGTTCATTAGTCAGATAGTTGCACCTGCACTTGATTCCGTGGCTAAAGAGTTAAGAGCAAATCAAATCAATGTTGAAATATCAGATACAAATGGACTGAGTCTCATTGTTGACCATGGCGATGACCAATCATTTGTTTATAGAGTACTGGCGAGAAAATATTCCCAACCTGATTATGTCAGTGAAGAGTATGAAGAAGAGCAAAGTTATTACCGAGCAGAAGTTCACTTGGTTGAAGGGGGACAGGATTATGACATTATGGGGTGGTCAAAAACGGCTGTGATTAATAATATTATTGATCAATACCATAAGCATCTGCATTTTTTACATTTATTGCGCTAATGGTAACGGGTATAAGCGTCAGCTGTATTGGTATCACTGATAACGCTGACGCTCATGGTATACGTTAGAACAATTGAACCTAACATTTTCATCTTCAGTTAGCGCTCACTGTAGCGAATTTACTTTGTTTTAGCTCTATTATTTAATTCAATTTTTAGCTAAATATTTTAAATGATCTACTACCTTTTTTAATAATGAAATTCATTAATCAGACTTTAAGGCTGATAACTTAAATAATAGTGTTAAAGGTTTATGCGCTGTTGAATCTTAGTTAAATAGTGTTAAACTCATCCGACCAGAGTATTAACTGAACAAGAAGATTCAAAATGCCACAAAATAAGACATCAAAAACAAAACCTAACAAAGTCATGGCACTTTACAATAAGGTAACTCGCTTCCCTTTTGGCAATAAAATATTTTCGGTAATGGTTGCTCGTATGGCGCCTTATTTCGGTACTATTAAGCCATTAATCACCGAATTAAGACCCAATTATTGTGAGTGTTTTATCAAAAAGGGTAATCGGGTACACAACCATATAAAAACAGTGCATGTTATTGCCATTTGTAATGGTTTGGAAATGGCAATGGGTGTAATGGCTGAAGCCTCTATTCCTAAACATTTACGCTGGATACCCAAAGGAATGTCGTTAGATTACACCGCAAAAGCTGGCTCAGATATACTTTGTGTTGCACAAGTAGACCCAGAGCAATGGGTTGCTGGTGATCTGTTAGTGCCGGTCACAGCTTACGACACAGAAGGTGTTGTGGTTGTTAAAGGCCATATTAAGCTGTGGATTTCAGCGAAATAAATAATCTACATAGCTACTTTACAATATGAATTAAATGGAAAAATTCCCTCCCAGATCTTTTAATAATTGATACTTTATAAAAGGCGAGGGGGGCTAATAATTACCCAGTTAACTGATGAATGTTATCGAAAATACGAAAATTCACTCTGTAACAAGCATTTTAATGTTATACCAATTACACTAATATATTGATCAACTTAGAGTTATATTAGCGAGCTTAGGACAAGTAAAATTACTTAAAAATAGTTATTCTATATTTCTTTAATTTTGTGCCGTTATCAGTTTGTTAATAAACTCCCAAAGGGCGAGTTTAAAAGACTTATATGCGTCGTTATTGATTTCGACAAGGACGCTACAAGGATGTAGCTTCTTAGAGAATGCAGGAGCTTATTCTCCTGAATAACCATTATCTTCAATCGATTCCTTGCCTCTATGCCTTTTAATTCTCGCTAAGTGGTCAATTAATTAATGTACTTGGTATTACTTAGCTAAATCAGTTAATTTTGTTCTCTCAAAATTAAAGAAATCCTACATCCTAATTTCCCGCTTTAAATATGCATCATTGATTAAATACAGCCTATCGAGTTACAAAAGCATAACAGTAAACAAATATAAAATAGGTATAGTGTAATTAACTTTTATTGTGATTTAGCTGTTATTTAGTCACTGTTGTTCTTAGGCGCTACTTAATGAAAAACATGCTTTTATTTTTACAAAGGATAAACTTAGATTGGTATAGGTGGTGGCTAGATCAATCACGTTAATTACTATTGTGACAACACGCATACCCCTAATTTCCTCTTACGGGTTAGATTAAAGCAAAAAACACCAGTGCAAGAGTCATTTTTAGCCTTTAGTACAAATGAACCAGCTTAAATTACTTTTTTAATTTAGTATATGTTAAGCCTATGATACATAGAGAAATTAATAAAATATTTGAGGGTTCAGGTACTTGGCTTATATTCATTGTACCGTACATTAGTTTTGAACTATCATAATGATAACCATGAATTTTGAAGCCAAAGACTTCATTAGTTTGCAGGCCATTAAATGTATAAGTATCACTGAGGTTAAAGCTATTACTATCTTGATAAAGCAATTCGGACGTGCCAAAGCTAAATGCTGTTAAAGTTAATTCGGACATAAACCATGAGTGATGGCCAATTAAGCTCCAATCAAAAGTAAAATTACCACCTTCTAAAGCTGTTGTGCTGATGGTCCAGTCGCCAGAATATAAGGCACCATTATTGTTGTAGGTAGCTTCCCATTCCCCAGGGAAGATTTGATTAATGGTTGTTAGACCATCGCCAATGATCTCCCAGTCTGATATTAAGCCAGCATTAGCACAGCTACTAACGTATAGTAATAAAGCTGCAAATATATTTTTTACGCTTGGTAAGCTCATGTTTATCCCCTTAAAATCTATTTATCAATCATAATGGTTTCTTGGGCATTCACTTAAGGTATTGCATAAACGAGACCAAGAGTTACTTAACATGGAAATTTGAAGTCTTCTAAGGGGGATATTTTTCGTTAAAAACCTAAATTAGGTTGTTTTATATTTTTGCCTATTGTTTTATAAGGTAATTATATTTTTGGTGTCTTGTTCTATAACTCGATATCGTTTAGGACTCATTTATGGAGCATGTTGAGTCTGACTGCTATTTTACAATATTAATCTTTAAGGAGCAGAGAGTTGTTTGCATAATGCGACGCTAAAGGAATCTCTTCCTAGTATAAAAACACTATCCATATTTACTTCCTGCATGATCCAACGCATTAAACAATCGCCTTAGACCTTCGCAATTATTTCAAATAAGCTATATGCACTTAAACATGCCATCTTCGTTATATTGATTTTTCTACACCGAATACCTACTTTATCATCAGAAATTGCTACTAGATTAAAAGTGATTCGTCGCTTTGAATTAAACGCAGTTATGCTCGATTAATTGATTTTCTTTGTAAAGAGGCAACATAATTTTAAAAGTTGTTTTGTGATGGTTTGAAAATACTTTAATTTGTCCTCCATGCTCTTCAGTAATTATTTTATAACAGATGTATAACCCTAACCCAGTGCCTTTTCCTACTGGTTTGGTTGTGAAAAAAGGCGTGAAAATATTTTGAAGGTTTTCATTAGTAATACCGAATCCGTTGTCGGTAATATCAATACAAGCAAAAATTTCATCTGAGTAAGTTTTTACTGTAATTAAACCGTTATTACGTGAAGCTTGTACTGCATTGAGAATAATATTCATGAAGACTTGATGGATTTTAGTTTCATTACCGTAAAGGTCTGGTATTTGGCCAAAATCTAATTCTAAGTGGCAATTATTGCTAATTTCCCCTTTAAGAATGTTGGTAACAATTTTAATACCCTTATTAACATCAAAATTGGATATTTTCTTTTCTTCATTTCTTGCAAATCCACATAAATCAGAAACAATATTCTTTATTCTCAATAAACCGGAAGAGGTTTCTTCAACCACCTCAGTTATTTCATCAAGAGCCTGGGTATAATTAGTCGACTGTAACTGCTGCTTAATTGTTGGTGAAATGTCCTCATCATCAAGTATTGTTTGATGCATACTGGTGATGTCTTCAATACATTCTTTAAAATATGAAACATTACTTATAGAATAAGCGAGTGGGTTATTTATTTCGTGAGCAACGCCAGCAGCTAATAAGCCTATAGAAACCATTTTTTCATTTTGAACAAGTACTTCTTGGTTTTCTTTTAATTGCTCTAATGAGGTATACAATTTATTGTTAGTTTTTTCGAGTTGTAAATGTGTCTGCTTCAACTCAGAGCAATATTGCGCTGAAGCGATACGAGGAGCTGCAATATTGGCAATAATTTGTAACACTTCCATTTCATTTTGAGAGTAGGCGTTTTTTAGCGTTGATTCGCTATCAATGACACCAATCGTTTTACCTTCATAAATAATAGGGACAACAAGCTCCGATTTACCTGAAAATTCATCCCAAATATATCGATGGTCAACGGTTGTATCAGTGACTATTTCACTCGCTTGTGACTGAGCCGCATAGCCAACAATTCCCTTACCCACAGGAATCTTAATTTCATTATATAAATTACGTTCGTTTGGGTTCTTGATGCCAAAAGCTGCTTTTTGAATAAGTAAGTTGTTATCATTTAAATAGATGACACAATCATCAAATCCCAATGTTTCACCAATATTTTTGGATATTGCCCAAAGTAAATCGTCTAACGTTGCAGCTTTGAGCATGGCCGTTGCAAACTGACTAATTATCTTTAAATCACTCATCATTTACTCACTAATTGCATATAGGTAAATTGCATTGCAATTTGAAATGTACAATGCAATTTGCTGTGATATTTTGGACAAAGTACTCAAATTATCAGCAAAATTATCTTTATTAATTAGCAATCAATCTGTATGCCAAAGTTAATGTTTTTAATTAATTATTTCACTGCTCTACAAGAATTATGCTTTTAAGAAATGAGAAGTGGCGGACATCTTAATTATTATCTGTCAGGGCTAATGACGTTTCTATTTTCTTGATTAGATGATAGAAAAATCATCGATAGACGATATCGAATAAGTTGAGAGCCTTATGGCTGGAGCACAATTATATGCTCAAACAGAGTAGCAACTTAGCAGAAAGTCGACAACCACGTGAGATAGTTCATCAAAAGTAATTGAAAACTAGCGTCCAAAACAATACCAACAACAAGTCGATAGCGCTGTAGAGATTGGTTTTGTCAGTATTGCTTGTCTACACTAAGGAAAAACTTGGTTTGTAGTGATAAGTGCAAAGTACTATTGTAAATAAGCAATAGCAGAGGAATTAATACGAAACTATAAGGAATTTTTTGATGCTAGGTTTAGAATTCATTAATAATGAAACGAATTTATCATTAGCGATGAGTAGCCAGTATGATTATTTGGTGGTTTTAGGCTCTTATATCGTTGCTTGGATTGGCGCTTACGCTGGGCTTTCTACCGTGCCAGCAATTCGGCTTGTTGAAACCAATAAAGCAAGAATTGCCTGGAAGTTAACCGGTGCTATAGCGATGGGCGCCGCTATTTGGTCGATGCACTTTGTTGGCATGTTAGCTCTTTATTTGCCTGTTAATGTTGAACACCATGTCGGTTTAACCACTTTATCTATTGTTCCTGCCATCATTGCCAGCTATTTTGCCCTATTTTTTATTGAAAGAGATCATTATCAACGTTCTCATCTCGTTTATGCGGGGGTTTTATTGGGGGCAGGTATCGGCACCATGCATTATATTGGTATGGAGGCGATGCAAGGAGAGTTCACTTTAGTCTATGAGCCTGTCACCTTTTTACTTTCGATTTTAGTCGCGGTCATTTTGGCTATTTTTGCGCTAAGTGCAGGACAATTTAAGCGCCATGCTCAAGAAAAAGGCAGCCGTAGACTCATTACCTCTGCGGCTTTAGTCGGTGCTGCAATCACAGGAATGCACTACATGGGAATGCAAGCCTCTTACTTTTTAGCCATTAACAGTGAGGCTATTGTTGACCATACTGGACATGGTTCAACCCATGGCGCGATGTTACTCATTTTAATTATCTCTACCGTATTGTTATCAACCCTTGCTGTTGTCTCTACTATTATTTACAAAATGTTTATCAAGCTGAATATGGCTAAAAACGAAGCCGAGTCATCGGCAATCGCAAAATCTGAATTTTTAGCGAGTATGAGTCATGAAATACGTACACCGATGAATGGCGTACTTGGTATGCTTGATCTTTTAGTTAAAACAGATCTGAACGACGACCAACAATATAAAGCAAAAATAGCCCATTCGAGTGCCAAATCATTATTAAGCTTAATCAATGATATTTTGGACTTCTCTAAAATTGATGCCGGTAAACTTGATTTAGAGTTATTACATTTTGATTTGCGCAGTATGCTAGTTGAATGCGCAGATACCTTAGCGTTAAAAGCAGAGGAGAAAGGCTTAGAACTCATTTTGGATGTAACTCATATCGAGCATTCAATGGTTAAGGGGGATCCCAGCAGAATTAGGCAAATTATCACTAACTTAGTTTCTAATGCGATTAAGTTTACCGATATAGGTAGTGTGACCATCAGAGCAAAACTTAAAGAATCCGAAGATAATAAGTTAATACTATCTTGTTCAGTAGATGACAATGGTATTGGCATTTCCCCAGACGCACAAAGTAAATTATTTCAAATGTTTACTCAAGTAGACTCATCGACAACACGAAAGTATGGTGGAACAGGTTTGGGTTTGTCTATTGTTAAACAGTTATGTCAGTTAATGAATGGCGACGTTTCAGTGACCAGTATTTTAGGTGAAGGAAGTTGTTTTAAATTCTATATAAGCTTGTCTTCTAGTGAGCAGTCAAAGCATATTGTGCCATCAATCGATGTTAGCAAATTATCGCTGTTGGTTATCGATGATAACCCTATCAATCGCGAAGTCTTACGGGGACAGTTGGAACATTGGGGGGGTAATGTTACTGAGGCGTCGTGCGCAGCAAGCACTTTAAAAATACTTAAGGAGCAAGTAGGCCAACAGAAAAAATTATTTGATATTGCCTTTGTTGATATGCAAATGCCAATAATGGACGGCGCTGATTTAGCTATAAAAATTAGAGCGTTATCAGAATATGACAGCATGTCACTGGTGATGATGACGTCAATGATGCAAAAAGATGACAAAGAATTTTTTGCTAAACTAGGTTTTTGTGGTTATTTTTCTAAACCTGTTGCCAGTGCTGATGTTTTAGATACCATTGCCGTTATTCAAAACAAAGCTGAATTATCAGAAAAAAACTCACCGCTGATTACCTCTCAGTATTTAGCAACATTAAGTCATGACGAAAATAAAGTTGATGAGCCAAAAGAAGCGGTAGATAAACCGAAAAAAGTAGAAACAGCCTCATTTGTAGACCATGAACCTTGGCCAGAACATACTAAAATATTATTGGTTGAAGATAATCGTATTAATATCGTTGTCGCCACCATGAAATTAAAAGAAATGGGACTTAGCGCTGAGATTGCATGTAATGGTGAAGAAGCATTATCTATATTGAAATCATCATCAGGTGACACACCATTCACCTTAATATTAATGGATTGTCAAATGCCAATGATGGACGGTTATGAGACAACTAAGCAGATAAGATCGGGTAAAGCAGGTGAGTGTTACCCAAATATTCCTATTATTGCGATGACAGCAAATGCAATGAAGGGGGATAAAGAGAAATGTTTAAACTCAGGTATGAATGATTACTTACCTAAACCAATTAACAGTGAAGAATTAAAAAGGCTACTAAAACAGTGGTTAGAGTGCACTAAAGAAGTCGTGTAGTTATAGCCTTAATTAAGGAGTTAATTATTGGCTGAGGCGACTGGTTCTGCCTGTTATGTGATAGCGATCATACCCAATGTAAAAGGGCAGGTGCAGGAAGTTTATATGTAACTAACGACTCAGGTTAAAAAAGTGCAAAAGCGGAAGTATAATATCAATGGAGTAGAATTTAAGAGAATGCTGAAATTAAACCATATTCAACCATCAGTTTTTGCTTTTCAGGCAAAAATTGAACTTGAAAAAGTTAAAAAGACATTTGAGTCAAAAGAGAATATTCCTAAAATTTACATTGATAAACTTGAAGAAATTTTTAATGTCTCATCACATAAAAAAGAGCTTAAAGACTAACTATTACCAACCAACTAAACATTCCTGTATAATCCCGCGCATCAAACAACTGCCTTAGCGCTTATTCCAAGTAAAGCCTGAATTTGTAATAAAGACAGTTAAACCACTACTTATGACGCTGCTCTTTATTAGTAACAGCACCATTAAAACACTATTGAGCAAGTTGAGACAAAACATGACCGTAGAACAATTCGACCCAAACGCCCCTAAAAAAAGCAGTAACTCAAATGAGAGCCAAACAACCACTTTAGACATTCCATCTAAAATGATTGAAAAACAACATAACGAAGTTGTTAAAGCAGGAACTGACTCAAATCGCGCTGCAAAGGTAGGCTTCGTAAGTCTCGGTTGCCCGAAAAACTTAGTAGACAGTGAACGTATTCTTACTCAGTTACGTACTGAAGGTTATGATGTTACTAATAGCTACGACGATGCTGAACTTGTTATTGTCAATACTTGTGGTTTTATAGATAG
>Ga0209395_1008118_pt1 | contig 10801 bp, 8 predicted proteins | sample GOMGulsemesocosm_3_FD_184635 | JGI IMG/M metagenome (GOLD analysis project Ga0209395, IMG submission 184635) | Methane-oxidizing microbial communities from mesocosms in the Gulf of Mexico - GOM9D Gulf of Mexico (SPAdes) (version 2) | ecosystem: Environmental > Aquatic > Marine > Cold seeps... | reverse complement strand
AAAAATGCAGCTGTTGATACTGATGGTTGCCAAGGCATTGCGATGGATAAATAAGGCTTTGAGCGCGCTGTCTTGGGTAAATAAATTATCGCCATTATTGATGAGGCAAAAGCGCGTGTGTTCATCATTAAAGACTTTTTTTAACCATTGTTTGTTACTGCGCTGATTTGAGCATCTGTCTAACGGAAGATGGGTGTACATTAGTGACATAAGACATCTCTGATTATGTGGTTATTTGCTTGGCCCATTGCTTCGACCAATCTCCCAATGGGGCTATTATCTCGTAGAGGTCTTTGCCTTGTTGGCTGAGTCTGTAGCCGCTATCATGTTTTTCTACCAGTTTTAGTGCTATTAACTCTTTGATACGTGTGTTCAGTAAGCTTGGCGAAATTTGCTCGCAGCGACTTTGCAATTCACGAAAAGTACTCGGGCCCTTATGTAATTGCCAAATAACGCCCAATGCCCAAGTTCGGCCCAGCAGGTCAAGTAGCGCCATGATCGGTTTTCCTGATAGCGAGCCGCGCACAGGTTGGCCAGGAACGGGAATCGCCATTTATGCTCTCCGAAGATTATTACTGAAGAAATCAAGATTACCTTGCTACTAAATTAGTAGCAAGCATTTGTTTTGGATTACAGCTAGTAAACGCTAAATATAAAGATCAATGATTGAACCTAAAAACGGTAGTTGGACATGATTTTAGGCGTAGAAAAATCGTGCTGTAACGAGGCTTTATTTGCCGTAAATGGTTGTTCCCTTTACAAAAATTATAACGAAGTTACGGTACGATTTAGCAAGTCTAAAGTGATGTAGTGTATTCACTCCCTAAGTGAATATGTTAATCGGGATAAAATCCAAAGATAATAATTACTTAACTTTCATTTTAAACGGTCAACTGCCGTTTTTAGGTTGAATGGCTTTAAGCGTGCTCGCGCAGGTCAATTGTCAACAAAATAAGGTATACTGTTGCGCAGTGGAATTAACCATTTCAATTTTTATAACTTCAAATCGCATTATAGCGATCAAGATATAGATCTTTGTTTTCACTGATCTTTGACCAGAACTAATTACCGGAGCCGTGTATGTCTGTTATTCGCCAAGAGGACCTCATCAGCAGTGTTGCTGATGCTTTGCAGTTTATCTCTTATTACCACCCGTTAGATTTTATCCAATCACTGCATCAAGCCTACGAAAAAGAGCAGAACCCAGCGGCACGCGATGCCATGGCACAAATGTTAATCAACTCGCGCATGTGTGCTCAAGGTCGTCGTCCACTATGCCAAGATACCGGTATAGTGACTGTCTTTGCTAAAATTGGTATGGATGTCACATGGGATGCAAAAATGTCAGTCACTGACATGATCAATGAAGGTGTGCGTCGTGCTTATTTGAATCCAGATAACGTTTTACGCGCCTCTATTTTGGCAGACCCAGCGGGTAAAAGAACTAACACTAAAGATAATACACCGGCTGTTATCCATTACGAAGTGGTAGAGGGTAATACGGTTGATATTCAAGTCGCAGCAAAAGGCGGTGGGTCTGAAAATAAATCCAAGATGGTCATGCTTAACCCATCAGACAGCATCGTTGATTGGATTGTAAAAACAGTACCGACAATGGGTGCTGGTTGGTGTCCGCCAGGTATGTTGGGCATAGGCATTGGTGGTACTGCTGAAAAAGCCGCGGTATTGGCGAAAGAATCATTGATGGGTTCTATCGATATTCACGAGTTGCGTGAGCGCGGTCCGCAAAACCGTATTGAAGAGTTGCGTTTAGAGATTATGGATGCGGTCAACAAGCTAGGTATAGGCGCACAGGGCTTAGGTGGGTTGACCACTATCTTAGATGTGAAAATCTTGGATTATCCCACGCACGCAGCTTCATTACCTGTTTGTATGATACCAAACTGTGCCGCAACACGTCATACACATTTTGTATTAGACGGTACAGGTCCCGCTGAATTGACACCTCCGGATCTTGATGACTGGCCAGAAGTTAGCTTTGAAGTGGGGGATACCACACGTCGGGTTAACTTGGATGAAATTACCCCTGAGGCCGTTAAGGACTGGAAAGTCGGCGAGACTATTTTGCTTAATGGTAAAATGCTGACTGGTCGCGATGCGGCGCATAAACGCATGATAGAAATGCTTGATCGTGGTGAAGAGTTACCGGTCGATCTTAAAGGGCGCTTTATCTATTACGTGGGTCCTGTTGATCCCATTGAAGGCGAAGTAGTCGGTCCTGCTGGGCCGACAACGGCGACACGCATGGATAAGTTTACGCGTCAGATATTAGAGAGTACTGGTCTTTTAGGCATGATAGGTAAGTCCGAACGAGGTCCTACTGCCATTGAAGCGATCAAAGACAATAAAGCTGTCTATTTGATGGCTGTCGGTGGCGCTGCATATCTCGTATCTAAGGCCATTGTCGGCTCTAAAGTACTGGCCTTTGAAGAGATGGGTATGGAAGCTATTTATGAGTTTGAAGTGAAAGACATGCCGGTGACAGTTGCTGTGGATGTCAACGGTGAATCGGTACATAACACCGGTCCTGAAATGTGGAAGAAAATTATCGCTGATCAAATCAGCTAATTCCCAAAATAAAAAAGAGGCGAAAGCCTCTTTTTTTTGGCCAGGGATATCGAGAATAGAGCTTGCGTCAGGGGTGGCCTGCCCTTATTGTGTTAGCTGTTAGCTGTTAGCTGTTAGCTGTTAGCTGTTAGCTGTTAGCTGTTAGCTGTTAGCTGTTAGCTGTTAGCTGTTAGCTGTTAGCTGTTAGCTGTTAGCTTTAAAGCGCTTGTTTTGTCTCAAAGATCAATCAGTTCAAAATCCTCACTTTAAATCATACTATTTTCTGCTATATGCCGTTATAGTGCGCTTCAGTTTTTACATCTATTTTGATTTTATCTAGGAAAGCTAATGGCTTACGTACTCTTAGTATTAACAGTGTTGTTTTGGGCGGGGAATTTTGTCTTAGCTAAATCGCTGGTGGGGATTTTGCCGCCGTTTTCGATGGCTGCTCTGCGCTGGAGTGTGGCGTTTTTGATTTTACTGCCCTTTGTCTTGCCTAAACTACGCTCTGAATGGCACTTGTTGCTAAAACATTGGAAGGTCGTTTCGATTCTTTCGCTATTTGGCGTGGCTGCTTTTAATTGCTTAATCTATTTAGGGGTGCAAAAAACGAGTGCAACCAATGCCGCGTTATTACAATCGGCAATTCCTATTCTTGTTTTATTGCTATGTGTCTTGTTTTATAAAGAATTGTTGAGTAAGAAACAGTTGCTAGGAGTCTTCTCATCTTGTTTGGGGGTGCTGGTTATCATCAGTGACGGCAAGCTGGAAACCTTACTGTCGCTCAGTTTAAATCAGGGAGATCTATGGATACTTGCGGCTGTCAGTTGTTGGACAATTTATTCTGTGTTACTTAGGTACAAGCCTGTTGAAATATCAGGGCCCAGCCTCTTGGCGGCCAATATTTTTATAGGTAACTTGTTGATTTATCCATTTGTTGTTTGGGAGGTCCAGTCCGTCGGTTTCATTGGCATAGAGCTCTCTCAAGAAATTATTCTATCTGTAATGTATCTCGCTGTATTTCCCTCGTTGTTGTCTTACTTGTTTTGGAACCGAGCAGTGGCAGAAGTAGGAGCCGCCAGAGCGAGTTTATTTATTCACTTATTGCCGGTATTTGGGACTATTCTAGCTGCGCTATTTTTAAACGAGGCGCCGCAAAATTATCACTTAGTCGGTATTGTTTTAATATTTACGGGCATATATTTAGCGGTTATTACTGATATACTCGCCCGTATTAAAAATCAGAATGTAAAGGTATAAAATTAATGCGTAATCTTTTGTTGGCTTTTTTGGTAGTGTTTGTTTCAACCAGTTTTGTGGTCCCTGAGGTCCAAGCTAAGCGCTTTGGTGGCGGTGGAAGTATAGGTAAGTCTTTCTTTTCCAAGAAATCAGCTGCTCCTGCTGCAAAACCTGGTGCAGCTAATGCGGCAAAATCGGGCACGGCTAAAAAAGCAGGCATGGCCGGATTGATGGGCGGGTTACTAGCCGGTGGTATTTTAGGTGCAATGTTCTTTGGTGGGGCATTTGAAGGTATTCAAATGATGGATATCCTATTATTAGTGGCCGGTGCTTTTATCATCTTTAAGATTATAGGGATGATGAAAAAGAGCGCTCAAACTTATGCAACTCCGCAGGGCCAAGTACGCATGAACCCGCAGCAAGAAGCTTTTAACTCAAGCGGTGGTACAGGCGCTAGCGACGAAGTGATTGACGTCCCAGCTTGGTTTAATGCTGAGCAGTTTGTAAAAGGCGCAAAATCGCATTTTAGTAATTTACAACAAGCTTGGGATGATAAAAATTGGGATGAAATTGCCACTTACACGACAGATGATGTACTTGCTGCGCTAAAGAGTGAGCGCGCTGCACTAAGTGATGATTTAAATACACAAGTCGTGAGCGTCGATGCGCAGCTAATAGGCTTTAAAGAAGAGCAGGGCTTTGTGGTTGCTGGGATTAACTTCTGCGGAAAAATCAAAGAAGATTCAGCGCTTGTCGCAAAAGATTTTGATGAGACTTGGCATTTAACCCGCGATATGAGTGTTGAAAATGCTGATTGGGTGATCGCTGGTATTGAGCAAAACGTTTAAGCTTATAGCCTAATAAAACGGTAGTTAGCTTGCGCTAATTACCGCTTTATTTTTTCAGTTTCTACTCTTATCCATTTTTCTATTTTCCAAGATCTTCACTGTTCTGTGAGTGACCCACATCGTCAGTAGTATTGATGCTGCAAAAAAGTACAATCCAAAGTGTACTTTTACACTGGCGATAGCGCCAAGTTTAACCGCGACTAACAGCAGTGCCACTACCATGACATCTAGCATAGCCCAGCGTCCGTAATCGTGGATGACTGCGATGATTTTGTCTAAGTTAGACGTGGACTTTACATGTAGTACCCAGGCTAATAGCACTATCTTGAATAATGGTAGCGCGATGCTTAATAGCCCAATTAACACGAACAGTAAATATTGCTGTTGCAACAGTAAATCTTTGAGCCCAGATATAATCGAGAAACTACTGGTTATGAAGAGTAGTTTGGTAATTGTCATGACGGGTGTGCTGATTGCAGTTATAAACAGGACCAGAGAAATCAACAGTAATAATTTTAGTAGTGTATGTTCATTGTTTTTAGCTTTGCTTATCTTTGGCATGTAACTACCTTGATGTCCTGTTGGCTGAAGAGAGTAAAGTAATAAGCTATGGGAATAGTTGGCAGCAAGTTTACGCTCAGTTGATAGCGATTCAAAGGTTAAACACCAGATGCTGTTAACCTCAATTGTATTGCTAATCAGTTTTTAAGTGGCAAGTCGAAAATTGGCTTTGATTGAAAATATGATATGTCCGGTTGATTAGTTTCGTAACTGAGATTTTAGGCATATACTAAGGAAGTAGCGAACAAGTCCCAGACGCCCCTGGCACACAGGATTTTCATGATTGAGGCAATGCTTATAGGCGGGCTGGTTGCCCGGCGAAAAGCATTAACAAAGAGCACGGAATATCCTGTGCGCCCCGCAGGGTGCTTACGTTTTAAAAGAAAGCTAAGCGGCCAACTGAGATGAAAGCTTGTTTCATCTTTATTTCCTTTGTCAGAACGCTTGTAAAGGACTGGCCATTCACTTCGCATTCTTTTCACGGATTTAACCGCTTAGACTTACTTGACAAAAAAAGCACGGGGAAAATCTAAGGATTTATTCGCTACTTCCATAAGAAAAAAGAACATTTTCTATGCGATAGAGGCGTTTGTGGGGAGATAATATGTTCACTGCATCGTACCTAGATATAAAAACAAGGAGTGTTATATGTTGAAGTCAGTACAAGCTAAAGATTACATGTCAGACAAATTTGTTAAAATATCAGCGCAGACAGATTTATTTGCAGCGATTGATATGTTGTTGGATTATCGTTTGTCGGCAGCGCCAGTTGTTAATGAAGCTGGTGAAGTTGTCGGGGTAATATCCGAAGGGGACTGTCTAAAAGCTATATTGACCTTAACTTACCACGAAGAGGAAAAAGGCGGTAAAGTAGGGGATTATATGACGTGTGATGTAGCCCCTGTCAATATTGATACGGATATTATTGCTGTCTCTAATTTGATTATTGAAAAAGATCTTTACTGTCTACCTATCACACAAAATGGTAAACTGGTTGGTCAGATCAGTCGAAGAGATGTTTTAAGGGCTGTAGAGAGTTTTTCAATTGAAAGTTGATTGAAAAAGATACAGATTGCCTGGGGTACAGGAATCAATAGCTCGTAGAAGCTTTGTATGTCGTTTTGTATGACATACAAAGCAGTTGTTATGCTGATATCTTTGGTCGTCAGTTTATTTGTACCGCGGTGCGTATTAGTTAATGCAATTTTTAAATGAGTGATTAGCAACGTCTTTTTGCATCCATGAAAAATGAGGAATCATGAGTTTTCCCGAAATACCATTATTAGTTTATCCATCGCTCGCTCGTCGTATCGGGGTTGAAGAGTCTTTACTCTATTTTATTTGCCAGCAACAGTTTGCGCCTTCTATTGAGCCACAACAGCAGGTTCGTGTGTCTAAAACACAGTGGCTACAATTGACGGATATTTGGGATGATCACAAACTTTCCTTTCTAGTCGCAAGCTTATCCGCTAAAGGCGTGTTGAAAATAGTGATGTCTCAAGATCAGGTTGTGATTACGAAAATTGATGATAATCCTGCAGCTGATACAGTTGCTATTATCGATAGTGTTGCAAATAAGCTCGATGATGTTCAGCTAGAGCCGCTAAGTCCCCAAGCAAATGTTGTTAGTCGTCCTTTATCAGAGGCTGTGACAACACGGTTCTCCCGCGCAGGTTCAATGCAAAAAGAGCGTTATTCAGCGCCTTCAATCAATGCCGATCCCCAAATGGATTCAATGCAGGTATTACCTGTTTATGATGTGCCACCTGCTCCACCTGCACGGCCTTTGCCGGTTAGGCGCACAGAAAGTCAGCAAAATGTTAAGCCTAACAACGGTGAAATAATTAAAGGCATTGGGCCTGCACCTTCTTTTGGTGGTTACAAAAGACAGAGCAATGCTCATGATCCATTTAAACAGCTGCTTGATGATAAGGAGCAACAGAATAAAAAACTTTACGCAATGACCATGGACTGGGAGCCGTCAAATCTATTTCTCAGCACTTTAAAGCGTAATAATATTCCTCGCGAAATAGCCAGTAGCTCCCTGGACGAATTTAGATTGTATTACTGCGACAGAAATAATAAAGAGCGTAGTTGGGATCAAAAATTCTTGGCTTGGGTGAAAAACTCATGGGTCAAAAAACAGTCGGCGGATAATAGGGCGTTAAGCACGCCTAAACAAGTGGGAACGAAACATGAAAACAGCCAAAGAGATACTCGAGAAAAACGCAAACGCATTAGCGCGGCAATCATGGACATCCACGACACCAACTGGTAGTGCACAGCCCCAAGCAGGTGCTGCTAGAGAGATAAGCCAGAATACAAAAACCTTGATTAACATGGTTTTTACGCGATTTATGGCGATTTATGGTCACAAGTTCAAAAGTAGTTTTGAAACAGAAGCAGAAATGAGAATAGCTAAGCGGGAGTGGGCGATGAGCTTGGCTAATTATTCAGAAAATGAGTTAGTCGCTGCGGTGAGTATCTCGAAAGAAACACTGGCTTGGGCGCCAAGTATTTCTGAGTTTATCGATATCCTACGTAATCTCAACGCTGCTTTTGGCTTGCCTGATGTGCGGGCCGCTTATCGAGAGGCAAGCTTTTATGCGCAATCGCCCAGTACTCATCAATGGAGTCATAATGTTGTTTATCATGCAGGGCGAGCAACAGGATGGTTTGAGCTAAGATCTGAGAGTGAAAAGCAAACTTTTCCGTTGTTTAGTTATCACTTTGATATCATGTGTCAGCGCTTTCGCCAAGGTGATCCGCTTGATAGGCCTGTGTCGGTCGCCATTGAAGATAAGCAGACCTCTACCTTGTTTAGCTTTATAGCGCAGTGGTCAGTTGATAATGGCCTAACACCAGAGGTGGGTAGCTCATTGCTTTATTATATGACCAAGCCTGAGGGTTCAAAAGCGCGAGCAAATTTTAAAGCTAAATCGCAAGCGAGAATGACTGAGATGTCTCTGACAATAGAGTTGCCGAAATAACGTTCTTAAAACAGGTCAGGGCTACGGCCTTTCCCCGTACTATATATTTATGCTGGTCCTAGGGACCTGTTTGAGAACAGACAGATCTACTGCGAACAAAGCTATTTGGCTAAATTTAATGCTCATTGTCGTTAAATAGCACGCTATTTGCCTCAAATGAGCAATAAATTTGACTCGAATAGCCTTACTCTCGTCACGAACGCAGTTCTCAGACAGCCTCCTAATGCGTATTAGGGCTGTGTCTCTACGGGGAAACTCTCTGGATAAATATATTCTAGATTTACGCGTGGTAGGCATCTATCCTTGGACAAATTCCCTCTTAAGCGTTAGCATAACCGGTTTGAAATTGCGGTCTGGGCTCTGTTGCTAAGTCTTTGATTATTCTAAATTCAACAACCGATTTAGAGATTCGGATAAGACTCATCGCGTTTGTTGCAGTAGAGACGCTGCGCTATTACATATATTTAGGTGTGAAATACAATGAGCTATCAAGTTCTTGCTAGGAAGTGGCGACCAAAACAATTTAGTGAAATGGTCGGTCAGGGACATGTGCTAAAAGCGTTAGTGAATGCCTTAGATGATAACCGCTTGCACCATGCTTACCTTTTTACGGGAACAAGAGGGGTTGGTAAAACCTCGATAGCGCGTCTTTTTGCCAAGGCACTAAATTGTGAACAAGGAGTATCCTCAAAACCTTGTGGGGAATGTAGTGCTTGCGTAGAGATTGCAGAAGGGCGTTTTGTTGATTTGATCGAGGTGGATGCGGCTTCGCGAACTAAAGTTGAAGACACTCGTGAATTATTAGAAAATGTACAGTACGCACCAACGCGCGGTCGCTTTAAAGTTTACCTGATCGATGAAGTGCATATGCTCTCCAAAAGCTCGTTTAATGCGTTGCTTAAAACGCTAGAAGAGCCACCTCCACACGTTAAATTCTTACTGGCAACAACAGATCCACAAAAATTGCCGGTTACCGTGTTATCTCGTTGTTTGCAGTTTAATTTAAAAAACATGATCCCGCAGCGAATTGTCGAGCATTTAGGTGCAGTGCTTAGCGCTGAGCAAATTGCATTTGAAGAAGGTGCACTGTGGTTATTGGCTAGATCAGCTGATGGTTCAATGCGAGATGCATTAAGTTTGACGGATCAGTCGATTGCTTTTGGGGCGGGTTCTGTCGCTGAAGCGGACGTGCGCGTCATGCTGGGTACTATCGATTTACAGTTAGTCTATAAAATTCTGAGTACACTGGTCGCAGGTGATGGCGCTGGTTTGTTAAAGTGCGTTGAAGATTTGGCACAATTCTCACCGGATTATAATACGGTGCTGGGTGACATCGTTAGTTTATTGCATCGAATTGCCATTGCTCAAGCCGTACCTTCTGCTCTCGATAATAGCATGGGCGATAAAGAGCAAGTGCAAGCGCTGTCTGCACAACTTTGTGCTGAAGATGTACAGCTTTTCTATCAGATTGCGCTTATGGGGCGTAAAGATCAGCCTTTTGTCCCTGATGCTCGCGAAGGTCTTGAGATGACACTGATGCGGATGCTGGCATTTAGACCAGCACAATCTTCACATATAGCGCCGGCCAATATTCAAAACCCAGTACTGCAAGCACCGACCATTGAACCTGTTGTTGAAGCGATACCCAGAGAAAGTTCGGCTGAGCAAGCGCAAAAAAAAACTTCAATAGTTGAGGGCGAGCAACTCGGTGAAGTAATACAAAGTACTGAAAAAGATGTCGACATTACAGCGACAAGTGCAGTACCTCAAGGATTAGGCTCCAACTCTGCTCAAGTAAATTCAGCTAAAGAGCAGCCGTCAGATGATGAAGTGATTGCTGAGGTTAATGCTACTCCTGCTGATGACAGTCTCTTATCAGTCAATGATGATACTGACCTTGCCAACCGAGAAGCTTCACATCAGCAAAGTGTAGCGGCTGAAAAGCAGGAAGATCAAGCGAGCACTGAAAGTCGTGAGATTGAGCAAATAGCGGGGCAAACAAGTCAGCTTGTATCACCTGTTGTTGAAATAAAACCAGAGAAAGCCGCTTCTGAGGATACAGAGCAATCACCAGTGATTAGCAGCCCAAGCGCTCAAGAGCGAGATACGCCTCCCTGGGAAGAAGATGACAATAGTGACCAACAGCAAAGCGAAGCACCTAAGGCAGGGCGAAATACAGCCCAAAGAGCAGAGCCCAAAGCGGCTCTGCCAAGTGGGGCAGAGCAGGGAGCGACTTCCCAAATCGACATCACTAAAATGTTGCCGCCTGCTGTGATCGAATTTTCGAGCCTGGGGTTGGATGATTGGCCTGCATTAGTAGGCTCTATCGGATTTACCGGCATGACGGCACATATTGCTGAAAATTTGTCTCTGGAATCAGTCGTTGGAAATGCGTTACAATTTAACGTATCCCAAGTACAAAAAAATGTATTAGATCACACTCAAAAAGAGCGCATTCAAAGTTTAATATCAGAGTATTTTAACAGTGAATTACATGTCGGCTATGAGAGTGAGGTGAGCACGCGAGAAACACCCTGGCAGTGTTTTGAAAAGTTACGTGCACAAAGATTAAAACAGGCAATAGCGAGCTTTCAA
>Ga0209395_1008114_pt1 | contig 10806 bp, 4 predicted proteins | sample GOMGulsemesocosm_3_FD_184635 | JGI IMG/M metagenome (GOLD analysis project Ga0209395, IMG submission 184635) | Methane-oxidizing microbial communities from mesocosms in the Gulf of Mexico - GOM9D Gulf of Mexico (SPAdes) (version 2) | ecosystem: Environmental > Aquatic > Marine > Cold seeps... | reverse complement strand
CACTTCGACATACACCGCCTTCAGAAGCAATGTTGCTGCTGTGGCGCTCGTGGTTCAGGAAGCTACTAATGTCGACCGGAACAACCGGCATCCCTTTCCCTTCCGCCAAGTAAAGACGAACTTACCAGCGACCAAAATCAACCCAATCCGATGATTGCATCAGCCATTCGCTCAACGCGCTGACCTTTCGACAGCCCTATCGGTCATCACGATCCAGTAACAACCACGGCTTCCTCGTCGCAGAACTTCTGTGCGGGGGAATTTTGTTGCCTGTAAAGACGGCGACGTGCTCGCACACTCTCGGTGATGTTGCCGGCTACACTAGAGCTATGCAAAAAGCCCAGCTGGGAGAACCTTTTTCTTGATGATGCTATGGATACATAATGCTGGCGAGGGGTTAGCCGGCAGACTATATGGAGAAAATACGCTAAGCCGGTAAAGCTACCTCTCCCAAAGACAGGTCTAGGACCAAGTAATTATCCGAGATTGGCATTATGGAGCACCGCTGAAGCTGAAGCATTTTGTCCAAACGTGGCCGCAATGATTAATTTTTTGCCGAGCCAAGATACACTGGCGATACAAGTGCTACTGCAACCGCTGACTGATTGCTGAAGCCAATATTTTCAAGCACCTGCGTGATACTTCTGATAGCGCCATGAAGGTAAAATTACATTCAAGATGGAATCGCGTGCTCTTGGATAGACATGTAGCATAGCGATTTCCATATTAAAATATTTGACAAGACTGAACCCTACTCTATGCTCATAAGAAGATTCTCATTGAAGAGAATATGAAAGTAGGCCCGCTCTATTTTTTTGGCTAGGGATAGCTCCACATCAACTGAAGCAGTATTTATTCGACCTGACTTTATTAACGTAAATAGCTGCGGCAATGCATGCCGCTGTTTGTTGCGGTATGTTGAGTTTTCTATCTATTCATATTCGAATCAGTATCGATCATCGAAGCCGCTTATAAAATAGAGGATTTATTGGGTCTGGAAGAATACTGATGGCAGTAGATTGTTCCTATCTAGAAATCCTAAGAATGACCTGGGCACGCTACTTATAACATTACTTTAACTTCAATTTAGACTATAGCTGCTTCTAATTTCTGTCTATTTTTAGCATATCAAAAAGTAGTAAAACCCTACTTTAAGATAACAGAAAAAGGATCTGCACCTGACGATTCTATAGGGAAATATCATGATACGGATATCACTGCGGGTTTCAGCCCTGCTTGCTGTTTTAATTGTCACCTTTCCTTCGCTGTACGCCTCTCCGCAAAATTCCAATTTTGTTTCTGCATTATGGATCGCTGAAACTGAGGGAGCTCTCAAGGTGGCGACGTCTGATGGGGCCACGCTTTTTGAGATCCCTGCCGCAGGTAATAGTAATGCAATCGGCGTTGATGAACACAGAGGTCTGGCGTGGGTGCATGGGAATGGTCTTCTGCACGCCTATGATTTCTCCGGCACAGAAATCCTCTCCATCAATATACAAAACGTCATTACCAGTGGCAATTTCCAGGCCTCAAAAGTTGCAGGCATTGAAGTCAACCCAATGGATGGGATGGTGTGGTTGGCCGCAGGGAATGAATTATACCGGTTTGGTCATTCCGGAAATTTTCTGGGGCAGACAACACATAGTCATGCTGTAGATGCGATATCTATGGATGTGGCACAGCTCAAGTTGTGGGTAGGGGGCCATCAGTCTCTTGCTGCTTATGATCATAACGGCCAGCAAATTTCATCGTTCTCCATCGGTTCGGCCTTGTCTTTGGCTGATATGGTTTACGACGCGAACTTGAACGAAATATGGGTGACACTCAATAATACTTTACGCAGATACGATGAATCTGGTGTGCTTCAATTTGAAATCCCCTTTAACGGCGTTAGCCTGGTGGCACCTGATGGCGACACGGGTTTGTGGGTCTCTGCTGGTAAAAACCTATACCTAATGAATCCACCTGGATCGGTGCTGTTCGAAGCGGTTGCTTTCTCTGGTGGAAGTAATGCCAATATCGTTAGTTTAGTAGTTGATGCCGATAAAGGTGCATGGGTTGCGAATCATAAAACAGCAAAACATTTTGACATTGATTCCTCCTTACTCAATCAAGTGGAGTTGGCCGGTAACGCAAAGTTGGCGGCGATGGCTATTTATGAGGACCAGCTTGCTCCCAGTTTACAGGTAATTTCACCCCTGGAAGGAAGTACGATTAATACCACGCTGCCGACATTTGAGTTTACCTTCGATGATGTTGGTATTGGTGTTGATGAAGGAACACTCAACATTGAGCTCGATGGGGCACCGTTACCGGTCAGTTGCAGTGGCGCCAGTACAAGTTACACCTGCAATCCGATTAGTGATATTACAGTCGGCTCTCACCAACTTAGTGCGATCATAGGTGATTTCTCTGGGAACGTATCGTCACCCACGACCGTCAATTTCACAGTAGAACCCTTGGACTTCATCCAAGTGCGCTCTTCCGTACTCACTAGCCAGGCCGCCTACCAATTGAATGGTAGCTTGTATGCGTTCGCCGCATTAACCATTAACGGCGCCTCCATTCCTGTCGATGCGAATAATAATTTTAGCCACCCGGTCACTTTGGCCGAAGGTGAAAACCGGTTTGCGATTGTGGCTTCAGGTACTTCAACAAACCACCAGCTTGATTTTATTATCACCCTGGACAGCGTGGCTCCTTTCATGTTTCCAGATCTGATTCAAGCAGGAATCAGAGGTGATAGTCAGCTAACGGTTACAGGGAATAGCGCGAGTGTGGAGACTGGCGCCATCGTCGAAGTAACTAATACAAATAATGGATTGACGGTTCTTACCATTGCCAATGCCGACGGTTCGTTTACGGTGCAAATAGCCGGCAATTTTGGCGACACGATCACGCTACGTGTCATTGATAACTTAGGTAACGCTAGCGCCCCCTCTCAGAAAGCCATCCTGGACATTCTTCCTTCATCAATCGACCCAACGGTGACGACGACCCTTTTTGACGCGATGTCATTTATCTACGACGGCGTCTCACCGGTGCAGATTGGGGTGAGCCCAGGTGCGATTGAAGCGAAGCGTGCCTCTGCGATTAAGGGCGTGATTGCGGGACAGGACGGCACTCCGCTCAGCGGCGTACAACTCTCCGTGATTGGCAAACCGGAATACGGCTATACCGTTAGCCGAGACAATGGTGCCTTTGATCTGGTGGTCAATGGCGGAGGGGTGTTAACTCTCAACTACGAAAAGGTTGGTTTCTTGCCGATTCAGCGTCGAGTTAATCCGTCTTGGCTCGGTTATACTGAGACGCCCCCTGTAGTCATGATGCCGCTCGATTCACAGAGTACGGTCATTGACTTGACGTTAGCCACCCCGATTCAGGTTGCCTTGGGTAGTACAGTTACTGATGCGGACGGCACCCGGCAGGCCGTCATCATGTTTCCGCAGGGTACCCAGGCTGAGCTGTTACTCTCTGATAACTCGCTGCAGTCAATCAGCACGCTCACCGTTCGCTCGACGGAGTACTCCAATGGTAATAATCGGAATAAGGCGTTGCCTGGAGAGCTGCCGGAAAATGTGGGTAATGCTTATGTGAATGAAATCAGCGTCGACGAAGCTATTGCTGCTGGTGCCAGAGAAGTCCGTTTTAATCAGCCTGTCACCACCTATGTTGATAACTTCCTCGGATTACCGGTCGGAGGCTTGGTTCCCTCTGGCTACTATGACAAAGTAAAATCTGAGTGGATGAGCTCTGATGATGGCCGTATCATTGCCATATTGAGTATCGCTAACGGCATGGCTGAACTCGATGTCGATGGTAGCGGCCTCGCCGCTAATGCCACTACACTCGCCTCCTTGGGTATCACCGATGCCGAACGACAGCAACTCGCCACACTGTATGCACCAGGTAAAAGCCTTTGGCGGACACAAGTCACTCACCTGACTCCCTGGGGCTTGTGCTGGCCCTATGGGCCTCCAGCGGATGCGGAAGCGCCGGTATTACCAGAACCTGAAGAGGAGAGGCCTGAAGATTGCGAGCAGGCATCATCCATCATCGAGTGCCAGAATCAAATTTTGGGTGAGTCGATAGGCTTGACCGGATTACCTTTTGATCTTAATTACCGCAGCAACCGAACAGAGGGACGAAAAGCTAATTACCGGATTGAGGTCCCGCTAAGTGGCGGTACGCTGTCTGCCAGCGTGCAACGTATACACCTGAAAGTTGAGGTGTCGGGGCGCACGGAGAACTTTGAATTCGCAGCCCTGCCCGACCAGACGTATACCTATGAGTGGGACGGAACCGATGGCTTCGGCCGCCGTATCTATGGAAGTCAGCGTGCAAGAGTGAGCGTCGGCTATGCCTATAAAGCAGCGCTCTATGAACCGCTTAGCACTGCATTACTCCAGAGTTTTGGTGCTCACACTGGTAATCTTACCCCGATAACTACAGAGCTGGAGCGGATGGAAGTGACTTTGTGGCAACGGTTTGACCATAGCCTCAACAAAAATTTTCCCACCATAGCTGGCCTAGGGGGATGGAGCCTGGGGGTTCATCACCAGTACGATGTGACAGCCAGGATGTTGTCTAAAGGTGATGGTACTCGGCGAGCGGCGAACAGCCGTAACAGGATTATTGATACGGTTGCGGGCTCAGGCACCTATGGCTATGCCGGCGATGGCGGGGCGGCTAAGGATGCCTCGCTAAGAAAGCCCAAGGATATTGCCTTTGCGCCTGATGGTACACTCTATATTGCTGATTCGGTTAACAATGTCATACGTCGAGTGGATACCGCTGGTATTATCACCACGGTAGTTGGCACCGGCGTGGGTGGTTTTAGTGGTGATGGTGGCCCGGCAGTCAATGCTCAGCTCAATAATCCTGTTGGACTCGATTTTGGTCCAGATGGCAGCCTCTACATTTCTGATGCGAATAACAATCGTATTCGCAAAGTCGATCCTTCAGGCATAATTACCACGCTGGCCGGGAACGGCACCTGGGGGTTCAGTGGCGATGGCGGAGCGGCGACCTCTGCAGCCCTGAATTGGCCGCGGAAGATTTCGGTGGCCGATGATGGCAGTGTCTATATTGCGGACTACACGAATTACCGTATTCGTAAAGTCGACGGCAATGGCATTATATCAACTGTGGTGGGTAGTGGTAGCTTCAACGGCAGCGAAACCGGAGACGGCGGCCTGGCAACCCAATATGGGCTGGATTTTCCTGAGGTGGTTACTGTTGCTCCCAACGGCAACCTATATGTGGGCGATTCGGTAAGGGCCTTATTGCGTGTCGTGACGCCCGATGGGGTAATTAACACGGTTGCTGGCCAGGTATACAGCGGCGGGTACTCCGGTGACGGTGGTCTAGCCAAGGATTCGACGATAACGGATCCCTACGACATCGCCGTAGATGAAGAGGGCAATATTTATCTGCCTGACATCTACAATGACTGTATTCGGAGAATTGGTGGTGACGGTATTATCGCCACATACGCCGGTGACTGTGCCGGTGGCCCGAGTGCCTATAGCGGCGACGGTGGCCCCGCCAAAGACGCCGGGTTCCACGAGCCCTGGGCGGTTGCTATTGCCCCGGATGGTTCGGTGTATATCGCCGACACCGTTAACAATACCATCCGCCGGGTGGATCGGACCTTGCCAGGACTTGGTGTTGATGACATCGCGATAGCGTCGGAAAGTGGTCGTGAATTGTTTCACTTCGATGTCTCCGGCCGCCATTTACGTACCCTTGATACCACAACAAACGCCATACTCTATCAATTTGATTACGACAGTTTGGGGTACCTTTCCCAGATTACTGATCGTGATGGTAAGGTCACCCAAGTTGAGCGTGACACCTATGGGCTACCTACTGCGATTGTTTCACACTTCGGTCATCGCACTGAACTTGGTATGGACGCTGACGGATATTTGAGCTCTGTTGCCAATCCTAATAGTGAACAATATCTATTGGGCTATTCCAGTGATGGTTTGCTTTCCGGCTTTACCGATCCGCGCAATAACACTTCCACGTTTACCTACGACCAAGAAGGTCGCCTGAAAACAGATGTTAATGCCGTCGGCGGTGGCTGGACACTGACACGTACTGATAACCCTTCAGGCCATACTGTGGCGATGACAACCGCTGAAGGTCGCAGCATCAGCTACCAAGTGAATAATCTCGCCACCGGGGATATACAGTGGATCAATACCAATAAGGACGGTACAACGCGGACTTCCCTATTCAAAGAAAACGGTGAAACCACCGTCAATACACCCGAAGGAACCGTTATTACGATAAAGGAAGGGCCAGATCCTCGCTTTGGTATGGAGCGGCCTGAGAAAACGACCATCACTACCACGCCTGCGGGGCTGCTTCACTCGGTAAGTGAAAATAGAAGCGCCGCCTTGTCCGATCCTGACGATAAATTTAGCCATACACAACTCACCCACTCTGTCACCATTAACGAGCGGACCTCAACCGCAGTATTTGATACCGCCAGTAGTAAATGGAGTATGACCAGCGCGGCCGGAAGATTGACCGATGTCGTGGTGGATGCCAATGATCGCCCGCTGACAGTAACAACTTCAGGCATCGCGCCGATTAGTTATACCTATAATGACGACGGGAATTTAACATCCGCTACTCAAGAAGGTCGAACCAGTACTTATGACTATTACAGTAGCGGCTCACAAGCGGGTTATTTAGGGAGTGCTACCGACGCGTTAAGTCGGCTGTCCTCCTATAGCTATGATTTAGCCGGTCGCCTCAACCAGAAAGTCTTACCGGGAAATCGCGACATTACCTTCAACTATGATGCCAATGGAAATGTGACCGGTATACTGCCCCCCGGGCGTCCAGAGCATGCGTACGATTACACCAATATAGATCAGGGCAGCCTTTATACACCTCCAGCGGTGGCAGGTATCAGCAATCCAGCAACACAATATACTTACAACCTAGACAAACAGCTTGAGCTGATTACTCACCCGAATGGCCAGACTCAGGACAATGTCTACGACTCTGTTTCGGGCAAAATCACGTCGAAGGTGATACCACGTGGCAGCTATAACTACAGTTATAACAACGCCACCGGGCAGCTCAATCAAATTACCGCCCCTGATGCTGGTACGTTGATATACACCTACGATGGGCACCTACCTCTATCGACCACTTGGGCGGGAACAGTAGACGGCAGTGTCAGTCAAAGCTATAACAATGATTTTGTGGTGAGCCAACGACAGGTCAACGGCGCTAACAGCATCAACTTTAGCTACGACAATGACCTATTACTCACTAATGCCGGGGCAATGACTCTTAGCCATGAGGCACAAAATGGCCTGTTGACAGGAACCAATCTGGCGGCGCTCGCCACGGCTCGGACTTACAACACCTTTGCCGAACTCAGTACGGTGGCTGCTCAATACGGTGCCAGCACGCTCTATAATGCGAGCTATAGCTACGATGACATCGGGCGCATTACTACCAAAGTTGAAACGGTTCAAGGCGTTACAGTCACTTACAGCTATGGCTATGATGCAGCCAGTCGACTCAACGAAGTTAAAAGCAATGGTACGGTCACAGAAGCCTATACTTACGACAGCAACGGAAATCGATTGAGTGCCACACTCGGCAGTCAAACAGTCAATGGTAATTATGATGAGCAAGATCGCTTAAGCCAGTATGGCAATGGCACCTATACCTATACGGACAATGGTGAACTGACCACCAAAACGGAGAGTGGTCAGATTACCCAGTACAACTATGACTTGCTGGGCAACCTCATTACCACCACGATGCCTGACACGACCCTGATTGAATACGTCATTGATGGTCAAAATCGCCGCATTGGGAAAAAAATCAACGGTAGTCAGGTACAAGGTTTTCTGTATAAAGACCAGCTTAACCCTGTGGTAGAATTGGATGCCCAGGGCGCTGTGGTCAGTCGTTTTGTTTATGGCACCAAGGCATTTGTGCCGGATTACATGATTAAGGGGAGCATTAGCTATCGCATTATTTCCGATCACTTGGGAAGTGTGCGACTGGTCGTTAATACTTCGGATGGCAGTGTAGCTCAGCGCGTGGATTATAATGCCTATGGGCTTGTTATCAGTGATTCCAATCCAGGGTTTCAACCTTTTGGATTTGCGGGTGGGATTTACGATGGCGATACGAAGCTGGTGCGGTTTGGTGCGCGGGATTATGATGCGGGCTTGGGTAGATTCATTCAGAGTGACCCTATAGGGTTGGCGGGTGGCCTCAACACCTATGTATATGTAGCAAGTGATCCGATCAATTTTATTGATCCACTCGGACTGTGGTCCGTCAGCTTCGATGCTTACGCTGGTGCAGGTGGCGGAGTGACCTTTGGCTACAATGAGTCAACAGGAGGGTGGTTTGGTGGTGGCCGAGTAGGATTTGGGGTAGGTGGAGGATTTAATTTTAACGCCTCAGATAAAGGACCTGAAGGCGAAACTTGCAGTAGAAGTGGTACAAAGTTTGGGACATTTGGAAGCGTGGGCGCAAGTGTGGGGCCTCTCGGAGGTAGTTATGGTTTTGAAGGCGGGCGCTATACTAGTGGTGGAAGCTTTTCCAAAGAGCCTTCTCTCGGTGCCACTGTAAGTGGCCTGGGAGGGAAAGGGGTGTCGATTGGTGGCGCTATTGGAGTGCAGACGATTGGATTCTAATATTTATGAACATTGTTAGAACGCTAAAGGAGATGCCACGCTTGTTAGTAATGCTAACGTTACTAGGCCTTTCAGCTCCTTTTCTTGCGCTTATTTCAGTTTGGACAGGGAATGTTATTAATGGTGGGGCTGATGATTATGCATACGGGGCGGCTAAAAGTATTTATGAATTGATGTTTGTAATTCTTTTTACAACCCCTATTTTTGTGGCTTCCATACTCATCATGAAGAGGAGAAAGAAATCAATTTACTACTATTTAGCAGGGTGGATAGCTGCTTGCTTATCTCCTCTATGCTTAAGTAGTGTAACTGTAAACACTAACGTTTATTTCCTAGAGCTAGCTTCATACATTATCATTGGTCTGGCAATAGGAATCTTTTTATCCAAAAACCAAAGTGTTGATCTCTATTTTTCTAGAGCGCCGAAGAAAAATGATGGGAGCGAAATATAAGGCACTATGCAGAAAAAATAATACGCTATTAGTCTCCTGTTTGTTTTTGTTGTTCAATATGGGTTTCTATATTATTGGTTTTTACCTTATATACTAGAGCCATCTCAAGAATCTTCAACGGCTGGTGAGCATGCTAGAGATAATATTATTAAGATATACTTGTGTCTATCTTTTTGGCCGGCTTTTTATTTCGCATTTGTTTTCCATCTATTTTAAAAATAAAATAAGAAATAAGGTACCGGCCTTACACTCGACATTTTCTACCCACCGTCTATTCTTCGGAATATGTTAATTACACAACCCTCATCATAACTGGGCCGCTACGCACAAAATATGCGGAGGCGTTGCTTCCCGTTGCAATGTGCAGCAAAAATTTATATCACCCACAATGATCGGCTGTATTTTCTTGAATTATTGGCACATAGCTGTGAGAGATATGGATGGTTTTGTCATACTTACTGCTTGAGGTCCAACCATTATCATCTATTAATCGAGATTCAAGAGCCTACCCTAATAACCAGCCCACGGGTTGTCGATGTCGCGAACCATTGTCTTTATGCGAAAAAACAAGCCGCAATGCCTGGGTGGGGCTAAATTCCAAAGACAACTGCCGCGCTGAAAATTTATTTATAAGGGTAACTGGGCAAACGCAAACACTCATTCTAGCCAATGAATTACAAATGATGAGCTCTATCTCAGGAGATAAGAAAATTGAATGGGACTAACGGCGTTTGTTTGACAACATTCATTTACAGTTGCAAGATGAATATAGGTAGTAAGCTGCTCGATAGAATAGGCCGTATATTACCGGGGCTCTTTGTGATCTGAATCCGAGCTCTACCGATTCCAACGACATATTGAGCACAGCTACCCACAAACTTATTATCCAGAGATACCTAAGCGTCACGAAATACCTCAGGAGTCAAAAATGGCACGGACTGCGCTCATTATTATCGATATGCAAAACGGTATGTTTACCGAAGAATTGCACGCCCAAATGCACGAGGGAATCGCACTTCTCGAAAACACCTCTCACCTCATTAATGCGGCAAGAAAATCTGGACTGGCCATCATTTATATTCAGCATTGTGCATACCCAGGCCAAGCCTTGATCAAGGGCACCGAGGCATGGGAAATTCACCAGAATATTGCCCCTGTCGAGGGCGATATAATCATTGAGAAAATTGAATCGAGTGCATTTAGGGGAACTGAGCTGGCTGATATTCTACAGGAGAAAAATATCGACAACTTAATTACCTGTGGAATGCAGAGCGAACATTGCGTCGCCAATACCAGCCTCTCCGCACTAGAGCTCGGATTCACAGTAAATGTTGCCAGTGACTGTCATAGTACATTTCCTTCCCCGCAGCTGACAGCGAAGGACATAGTCGAGCAACAAAACAGTAAGCTCAAAGCACAAGGAGCAAATGTTGTCTCAGTTAGTGAACTCGTTGCTTCGGGCATGGCTGCATAATTTGACCTCGACTTTTCGGCCCTCTCAATAGAACTAACGCAGCTTATCAACGGGAAAAAAATCGCGAACAGCATAACAAGCACGTCTTACTAATATAACCTCCGTCATTCAGTCCTCAACTTGAAAGCATGCCCCCCCCTTTCGACCCAACTACCGCAGCCATAATAAACTCGATTTATCCAGCGCCCCCCCC
>Ga0209395_1008113_pt1 | contig 10807 bp, 11 predicted proteins | sample GOMGulsemesocosm_3_FD_184635 | JGI IMG/M metagenome (GOLD analysis project Ga0209395, IMG submission 184635) | Methane-oxidizing microbial communities from mesocosms in the Gulf of Mexico - GOM9D Gulf of Mexico (SPAdes) (version 2) | ecosystem: Environmental > Aquatic > Marine > Cold seeps... | reverse complement strand
TTAAATTTTTTGAATTTGACAACATATCAACAATTTCTAAATGGTGCTTGAGTTGTTGAGGGTCTATGCGCTCAGAAGAAGCTAACATACTTGGTATGGCTATTATGGTTGCTGTTTGTGCCACAGCTACAAGCCAAAAACCAAAAAATATTTTTAAAAATAACTGCTTAGGCATATCAGGTGTTCCACAATACTAATTATCTAACCAAATGTAGCCATGGCCACGAACTGTTTTTATGCGGGGTAATTTGTCGGCACGTAGGGGTAATTTTTTACGTAGATTGGACATGTGCATATCCAAGCTTCTATCGAAGGCTTGAAGCCGCTTACCTAGTACTTTTTGGTTGAGGCTATTTTTATCTAATAGCTCACCGGGCATTTCAATAAGCTCAGCTAGCAGCAAGAATTCCGTACCCGTAAGATCCAGTTCCATGTCACCACATCGTGCTTCTTGGCGGCCATGATGCAAGTAGATATCACCTAACTGTATTTGTTGTGCTTTTTGTGGCGTGAGCTGGCTGCGACGTAAAATTGCCTTAATACGCGCTAACAGTTCTCTGTCATTAAAAGGCTTTGGGAGGTAGTCATCAGCGCCAAATTCAAGACCGATGACTCGATCAATCTCATCGCCTTTAGCTGTAAGCATTAATACGGGTAATTGACTGGTTTGACGAAGTTTTTTTAATACTTCAAAGCCATTAAGTTGAGGCAACATAACATCGAGCAACACCATTTGATGATTCTCTTGTAAGGCAAGGGCTAATCCTGATTCCCCATCACTGGCCGTATCTACAACGTAGCCTTCCATAGTGAGCAGCTGAACCAATAACTCACTGAGTTCTTGATCATCTTCTATCAGTAATAGTTTGTTAGGGGGCGTCATATTGCTTAACCTATTAAATGTAACTTGGGTTAAGTGTAACGAGTGTGACAAGGAAACACACTTACTTTACACATTTTTACACTCGACATTCATAGCTTTACATGGAGGTGTCTAATATAGATTGCGAACCCAAACAAAAGGAAAACCACATGAAAGTATCAACAAAAATATTAGCAACATTGGCACTATCTAGTTCATTAATGCTGACCAGTGTTATGGCGATGGAACGTGGCGAAGGCCGTCACATGGAACGCGGTTTAAAAGTTGAACATATGACGAAAAAATTATCGTTAACAGAAGCTCAATCGACAAAGATTCAAGCGTTAGTGGATGCACATAAAGGTGAGCGTCCTACGGTTGACCGCGCGGCCATGAAAGAAAAGATGAAATCGAAAAGAGCAGCCATGAAGGCTAAGTTTGTCGCGATGATGAATGCACCAGAATTTGATGAAGCAGCAGTCCGCGCTAAAATTGCTGAGCGTTCGAAAAAGCATACTGATCGTCAAGTGTCTAAAATGCAATTACAGCATTCTATCTATCAAGTGCTTAACGAAGAGCAACGTGTTGATTACTTAAAAATGATGAGCAAGAAGCATCGTAAAATGAAAAAGCACATGAAAAAACAGCGCCATGAGCACAAGAATAAAAGATCACATGATTAATCGCCTTAATATAAATAAGCGACTTCGGTCGCTATTTTTTTACCTAATTGTTATTCGACGGAAAGTTTTTATTGCTAAGGCGTGTCTTATCCATTAATTATAAAGTCATACCGTAAGCAACATGCTGGAGTAATATCGTGTCGAATAAATTTACTAAAGGGTTACTCAAGAAATCACCTTGGCATATCAAGGATGCTGAAGTCACACCAGAAGTCGTGTTTAAAGATCGTCGAAATATTATGAAGGCCTTAGGTTTCGGTGTTGTTGGCGCAAGTATGCCGAGCGTTGCGAAAGCTGATATATTCGATTTATTTGGTAAAAAAGAAAAGGCCAAGCAGTTTTTAACAATACCTCTACCATTTGAAAAAGACACCAACTATGCTGGTTCTGAAATCGTCACGCCTTATAGTAAAGTAACTACCCATAATAACTTCTATGAATTTGGTACTAGCAAGAAAGCGCCCTCGCAAAACGCTCAAAATTTTATTGTTGAGCCATGGACGTTAGTCATCGATGGTGAAGTAGACACGCCTCTAAAGTTAGATATTAACGATTTCACAAAGCTAATGGAGCTTGAACAACGAACTTACCGAATGCGTTGTGTTGAAGCATGGTCGATGGTCATTCCTTGGTTAGGCTTTCCGCTCGCGGCGCTATTAAAAAAAGCAGGCGTGACATCAAAAGGTAAATATGTTGCTTTTGAAACATTGCACGATCCTGAGCAAATGCCAGGACAGAAAAATAGATTCTTAGGTGGCGGTATTCATTACCCTTATGTTGAAGGTTTAACTATTAGCGAGGCAATGAATGACTTAGCGTTCATGGCCGTTGGTTTATATGGCAAAACGCTTCCGCCTCAAAATGGCGCGCCTATTCGTTTAGTAGTGCCGTGGAAATACGGTTTTAAGAGTATAAAATCAGTGGTTAGAATTAGTGTTACTAGCGAGCGACCACCCACCAGTTGGAATCAATTAGCAGCCAATGAATATGGATTTTATGCCAATGTTAATCCATTTGTTGATCACCCTCGTTGGTCACAAGCGAGTGAGCGCCGTATTGCAGAAGGTGGATTATTTTCAGCTAAACGCATAAAAACATTACCGTTTAATGGATATGGAGAACAAGTGGCTGACCTATATCGTGGGTTAGATTTAACCAAGAATTTTTAAAAAGTAGAATACTATGCGCTTAACAAACAAACATTTATTTTGGCTTAAAGCATTAATGCATTGGATCGCATTACTGCCGATTGTTTATCTTGTTTTATTGGTTCTTACAGGTGAAGCGGGTGGCGACCCTGTGCAATATATTATTCATTACACCGGCATTGGTGCGTTAAACACCTTGTTGATAACACTCTGTATTTCACCTATCGCAAAACGCTTTAAACAAGGGGCTTTAGTACAAACAAGACGCTTAATTGGCCTTTATGTTTTTGCATACGCCACGTTACATTTAGCGGCATTTATTAGTTTAGATTTGTTGTTTGAATGGTCTTTATTTATTACTGAAACGGTTAAGCGTCCGTATATATTGGTAGGAATGGTGGCTTATTTACTGCTGTTTGCCTTAACGGTGACTTCGTTTAATGCTATCAAGCGAAAAATGGGTAAACGCTGGCAGAAGCTGCACAATAGTATCTATTTAATCGCGTTGTTAGTGCCGCTGCATTTTATTTGGTCTGTCAAATCTGAAATCATCGAGCCTAGCATTTATATTGTGGTTACGGCGTTGTTGTTATCACTGAGAAAAGAGCAAATTAAGCGCATTTTTACTCGATGAGCATTAATCGCTAATAACTAAACGTATCGCGTTATCTTTTAATTGTTTGGCGTAGCGAACGCGCGCCAAATAATCTCGCCATAATGTATCTTGTTGTTCGCATAAGTGTTTCAAATACGCCGCTGAGTAATCCTCACTAGTGTGATTATCATCAAACGAAATTGACATCGCGTTGTCATCAAAGTCTAACGTCACTATTCTCACAAATGCTTTATTCACAACGAGTGATGGTAACTGCCCTATACTTTTCGTTGAGGCTTTTGGAGAGTATATTCGTAAGATCTCAAAGGCGATAAAGTATCTTTCTGCATTATCAAAGTGCACTTCAAGTAATGATGAAAAACAGTGTTGGATAGCATCAGTGATAATCATTTTTGTCATTTAATGAATTGACTGATATCTACAGCACCGTTAATAGTGGTGCCCTCAAGCTGAAAGATGAGTCGGTTATTTAACGCGTAAACCGAATCAAATGTTTGCACTACAGATTCCTCGCCACCCCTAGAACGTTGCCATAGCAGCTTTCCATTTTCTGTTGAGAATAAAGCAACATTTTGAGAACCTTGAGCAACGATAAGGTTTTTATAACTGAAAAATGTATAGAATCTAGCAGTTAATTTATCTGGAAGTTTAGTGGACCATTGAATTTTCGTTTGACTGAAGCGGTTAATTTTGTCTTCATATAGCACATATACTTCATCACTATTAACCATCTGGACGGTGCGAAATGTGTTATATTCTTGCCAACTTAACTTTATGCTTGGACATTTAGGATAAGCGATTAAGTCAATAAAATTGCATATATGTAGCGGTGTTTCCATTCCATCGTGAGTAAAGAATGCCAAATATTGAGAGCCCGTATTTGACACAAGTTGGGTATCAACTCCTTCGTATCGAAAACAAGGCATTTTCTCTTCTGAATGATCTGGGTCATCGTCGTAATTGTTAGTGTATTTTATTTCATGCATGGTGACTTTGTTATTAATAACAATGTCGATTTCTTTATGATAAAACTTTTGGCGTACTAGTAGTGTTTGGCCATTGGGTGAAAACTCTAGGCTATCAAAATAGCCACTCCCCTTCCAAATTAGTTGTTTATTACGTATTACGGCAATTTCTTGGGTGAGAGAAAATGTCCCACTATCAGGTGAGCAATGCTCAGCGTTGAATGGTTTTTGAGCTGTGTAGATTGTTAAATCGCTCTCAACGGGCTGATAGATATGAGTTACTTCAAAATCGATGCCATCAATTTTTTTCTTTAAATTAAAGGTGACAATAACTTGATTATCGACGTATTGATTAGACTTAAGATGTTGAGATAGCACCGAAAAAGGAAGCAGTAAAGCTGTAAATATTAACGTGTATTTAAATAATGAATGCATTCCGTGGCCAAGCTAATATTCCTAATAACGGCAATATAAAGGTTAATTGACAAGGAGTAAACCTTCTTCGTAAGAGGGGATTGGTGGGGATACTTTGGGGAAATAAATCTAAAAGCCCACTTGAATGTGATATCAAGCAGGCTATTTTAGTTTTCTATAATGTATTTATTACAAAATAAAGCGGCTTAGATCTTCATTCTCAACCAAATCACCTAAGTATTTATTAACATAGGTTTCGTCAACAACAACTTTGTCGCCACTACGCTCTGACGCGTGATATGAAATTTCTTCCATCAAGCGTTCTAAAACGGTGTGTAGGCGACGGGCACCAATGTTTTCAGTGGTTTCGTTGACTTGCCATGCTGATTCTGCAATGCGCTTGATGCCGCATTCGGTGAATTCAACATCAACACCTTCAGTGGCTAACAACGCTTTGTGTTGCTCGGTAAGTGACGCATTCGGTTCAGTTAGAATTCGAATGAAATCTTCAGTCGTCAATGCACTTAATTCAACACGAATCGGCAAGCGACCTTGTAACTCAGGAATCAAATCAGACGGTTTTGATACTTGGAATGCACCAGAGGTAATAAACAAAATGTGGTCAGTTTTAACCATGCCTTGCTTAGTTGATACCGTACAACCTTCAATTAATGGCAATAGATCACGTTGTACACCTTCACGTGATACATCGGGTCCAGAAGCTTCACCGCGCTTACATATTTTGTCGATCTCATCGATAAATACAATACCGTGTTGCTCAGCCATCTCAACAGCTTGCTCTTTTAAGTCATCTTGATTAACTAGCTTGGCCGCTTCTTCTTCTTGAAGTGCTTTAAGTGCTTCTTTGATTTTTAGCTTACGTTTCTTGGCTGGAGCATTGCCCATATTTTGGAACATGCCTTGAAGCTGGTTAGTCATTTCTTCCATACCAGGAGGCGCCATAATTTCAACGCCCACTTGCGGCGCGGCAATTTCAATTTCAATTTCTTTATCGTCTAATTGGCCTTCACGTAATTTTTTACGAAAAACTTGGCGAGTATTGCTATCGTTTGGTTTTTCTTCTTCAAAACCGCCACGAGCCGGTGGTAATAAAGCATCTAGTACGCGCTCTTCTGCAGCTTCTTCAGCCGCATAACGTACCTTGTTCATGTGCACTTCACGCGTTATTTTTAGCGCTACGTCGGCCAAATCACGAATAATTTGATCGACTTCTTTGCCCACGTAACCGACTTCGGTAAATTTAGTCGCTTCCACTTTGATAAACGGTGCATTGGCTAGTTTAGCTAGTCGGCGCGCGATTTCAGTTTTACCCACACCGGTTGGACCGATCATTAAGATATTCTTAGGGGTTACTTCTTCACGCAAGTCATCAACAAGTTGCATGCGGCGCCAGCGATTACGCAAGGCAATAGCAACTGCGCGCTTAGCATCGCTTTGACCAATAATGTGAGCGTCTAGCTCTGAAACAATTTCTCTAGGTGTCATTTGTGTCATGAAGGTGTCCTACGCTTTGTCAGTTTCTATATCAAGGGTTTCAACCGTTTGATTGCCATTGGTAAATACACAGATATTACCCGCAATGGTCAATGCACGTGTAGCAATGTCATTAGCATCTAAATCAGTATTTTCAAGTAGCGCCGTAGCAGCTGCTTGTGCAAATGGGCCACCAGAGCCAATCGCAATTAAATCGTTTTCAGGTTGAATGACATCGCCATTACCGGTGATGATTAATGAGGCCGTATGGTCAGCTACCGCTAAAAGCGCTTCAAGTTTTCGAAGGCCACGATCACTGCGCCAGTCTTTGGCTAACTCAACAGCTGCTTTTGTCAAATTCCCTTGGTGCATTTCGAGCTTTGCTTCAAAGCGTTCAAATAATGTAAATGCATCGGCGGTGCCGCCAGCAAATCCTGCAAGTACTTTATTGTGGTAGAGACGACGCACTTTACGTGCATTGCCCTTCATAACTGTGTTTCCTAGTGATACTTGACCATCACCAGCGATGACAACTTTGCCTTCGCGGCGTACAGATACTATCGTAGTCATTATCTGTCCTTTTATAAGATAGGCGCGTAATGCGCGAAATTTTTTATTTGCCTCTGACTTATACTTACCTAAATTGGCATTAACTGTCATTAACAAATGATACTTAGTAATAGAAATGGGGGCGCGCATTTGATTTTCAAGGGTTGCTAATATCCAGTTGGTCATTAATTGAGATGATGCGGATTACCTGTTAAAAAGTGATGAAATTAAGTTTATTTGTGATAGAAAAATGCCTGTGGCAGTGTGTTGTCGTGGTGTTGTCGGGTATATGACGTGATAATGGCCTACTAAAATTCGTTAGAAGTTGATTAGATTAGTCTCGCTGAATCATCAGGGGGAAATACAAGAGTATTAATGATGAAGCTTGATGGTAAAAAGATATTAGCATTGCGTAATGAACGTTGTTGGAGTCAAGAGCAGCTGGCGGTTGCAGCTGGTTTAAGCGCTCGAACAATTCAGCGCATTGAGAAAGATAAAGGTGGCTCGTTGGAGTCGATGAAAGCGTTGGCATCCGTATTTGAAACTAACACTTTATCACTTCACAAAAACAAAGAGCATACAGTAGTAAGGCATGAGTTAGTTATTCGTTTAAGTTGGATGACTGCCTTTTTGATTGCTGTTGTTTTACTCGGTTCATGGGTGATTGATATATTAATTCCAACCCTTAAAGGCGCTGACTTTGATAATCAGTATGAAATTAACGGAAATTTTAGATACCTAGATTTTGCGTGTGTGAGTTTTTTTGTTGGCGTAACTATATTATGTGTAAGTGCAATCCAGCGCTTTTTAAACACGCCAACAGGGGGATCAAAAATGGAAAATAACCTTAAGGATTAGCGATAGTTCTCGTTAATCTCTTTTAAAATTAACGAGAAAATAATGAATAAAATCCGCAAAATATTAGCTAAGTCTCTTTTGGCTTTCACCGTTATTTTTGGCGTTTCTGTCGTATTGGTATGGCAGTATCCACATAGCATTGTAAATCTCATGTCAAAGCGGTCGAGCTATCAACCGGTTCCCATTACGGGGTTAGTCACGGAGTGTTTTGAACAGACCATTCCATTGCCCTTTTCGTATTGTATTAATAGTCACCATGGTGACAGCGAACGTGTTATTTACCATTTTCATGGTCGTAAAGGCACAGAGTTTTGGTGGAATGATGATACCTATTACACGGGAGAACTTTATCGCCAGTGGAGTGCGCAGGGGAATACATCACCGACAGTGATCAGTATTTCATTGGGACCGCTGTGGTTATTTAATGATAAAAAACTCAACGCTTTTTTTGAACAAATCATGCCAATAGTGGAGTCAAAAATAGCGCACAAGATAACAACGCGCTTTATTGTCGGCGAATCGATGGGGGGTGTTAATGCGTTAACCGTATGGGCAAGTCATTTATCTTCATTTGATGGTGTTGCAGCATTGTGTCCGCCGCTACCAACAATATCACCTTATGCAAACGTGAACGACTTAGGGCGTTATTTGACCAACTCTACGACCTCATTGCAACGTGGGTTAATGCTGCTGCTCATGGGGCGCAGTCTATTTGAAAGCACTGAAGATTGGGAGCGGGTTGACGCGCTTCAAGTTATATCTAATCGTCAGTTGTTCTCTGCTTCACCATTATACCTAAGTTGTGGCGCACAAGATCAGTGGGGGTGCATGGCTGGCTCTACGCAGTTAATTGATGCTGCAATACGTAAAGGGCATGTTATCAATTGGCATCCTCGTGAAGGTGGACATTGTGATATTGATGAAAAATCACTGGCAAAATTTCTGATGCTGTCAATTCCTGTTAACATTTTTTAACATAATAAAATTGAGATTATGTTTTGTTTATGTTTGTTGTTTTTGTCGATACGGATTTGTTTTATAGGGAATTTTATCATTTCCATGATTTGATACCTCGAATTTTTTATTAGAAATTCTGCTTAGAGACTTAAAGTTTATGTCGACTTTTTTAAGCTTTTTGTTGTTTTAAGTGCGTCACAATAGGCTTTTAACTATTAGGAGATAATTAATTGGCCAGGTCGATAAATGTACAATGAGATTTTTATCACAAATTAATATTTAATTTGTGTATTTGTAAATGGCTATTTTTATATATGGATATCAAGAGATTAATCTAAAAAAACAGCCTTAACAAAGCCACTTCGACCTCAATTGTAACAAATTATTTTATGAATATTGTATGCAATGCGGTTAATGACATGTAAGGTGTTTGTTAATTCAATGAGTCAGCAAGATAAGGGAATATCAAAATAAGCAAATAGGTTAATGATGAGTAAAGTACAAACTTTTATAGTGGCTAGTATCGTGTTAAGCGGCTGTGCTATCGGTTACATGCAGTTGGCTAGCGATGATAGTATGACATCTGAGTCAAATAAAGATGTAACATCTTCACCAAAAACACTAATCAATAATACTAATGTTAATGACTCTGTAACTTCGTTAACAACATTAAGTAAAACTCACGCAATCAATCCCATTGCGCCTCAAGCCATTTTAAAATCAAAAGATGTAGATATTCCTTCATCGTCGAGTCGTATGCGTCATACGCAACACACTCAAGCGAGAGCTCATGGTCATGAAACACCAAGAGATAGCGCAGCAAGACCACCAATGCCTCCTGGCGAACCTACTACCCCTCGTTCTAAAAGATAAAGTTATAACTAATATTGTTAACGTTTGCTCTCACGAGTTAACAATATAGTTGTGCGTTTCAGTTCAAATCTCAAAAAAACAATCAGGTAACATTATGATATTTAAGACAAAGAAATTACTTACAGCGAGTGCCATTTTACTTGCTATGAATACTACATCAGCAAATGCAGCTGGTTCTTGCACTGAAAAAACGCAAGCGCGCCAAGGGGAAGTGGCCATTAATCAAGATCATTGCATTAGCGATTATGGTCATTATTTATATATTAATGTGCCATATGACAACAGTCAGGTAACGATTTCTACGCTTGGTGGTAGCTTTAATGGACTTGATGCTAATTTGTTTTTGTATGAGGGTGATGATTGGTCTGGCACTGTTGAAGTAAGCAGCGAAAATGCAGCGACTAATGATGAAAGCATTTCATTTGTATCACGAGCAGGAGAGCGTTACTTTAAAATTACTGGCAATGTCAGTTTGACGAGCCTTACGGCTACTGTTACTGGGGGCGATGCTCCTGCGCCAATTGGTGAGTTCATTGTTTATAATACTGAAGTAAAAGTTGATGTTGCTGCGCCACAAATTAGTAACAAGTCTCAGTATGGCGCTGTTATCTCTAAAATATTATCAGCTAATTACGATGGTTTTGTGACCATTTCTTCAGCCACTGAAGATCCAATTGTAGACGTTGCTAATGCTATTCATATGTTAGCTGCTAACGATGTACTAACTGACCCAGATTTAAACCAGCTACTTTATTTCTTAACAGCTTATAACCAAAGCGCCGATTTAATGACTCCGGCACAAGCACAATCGTTAAGCACTGCATTATTAGCTGTGACTCAAATGACTGGGTTTGTTTCTCCAGCGGGTAGTGTTATTCAAGAAGGTTATGCAAAAGCATTAGTTAACTTTGAGCGTGGAGATGGCGCGGTTCATTTCGAATCTCACTTGCCTCATTTATTAGCCGCCATCCAATTTTATTCGTTGCAAAAAACACCTTTTAGCATCAGTAACTCAGGTAATGCGACAATGGCCTTGTTGGGCGCCGTTGGTTCTGCAGCATCTTGGGGTAATAGTGTTGTTAAAAAGGGCATGATTAATTCGATGCTTGATGTGTTATCAGTTCTTAACTCTTTCACTGTTTTAGGTGAAACATCGCTAGATATGCGATGGAATGTTGAAGGCGATATTAAATGGATTCTTCCTCATAGTTATATTGCACTAGCACGCGTTTCAAGCCTAGCCGGTGGTGAGACAACTGACCGTATCGATCAAATTGTATTGGCGGCTCGTGCTAAAGCGATTGAATCAATTTCTGTGGAAACTACTGAACAAATTTTAACAAAGAACTACTTACAAACGGCTAATCGTTCATGTGATGTGTCAGATC
>Ga0209395_1008112_pt1 | contig 10807 bp, 11 predicted proteins | sample GOMGulsemesocosm_3_FD_184635 | JGI IMG/M metagenome (GOLD analysis project Ga0209395, IMG submission 184635) | Methane-oxidizing microbial communities from mesocosms in the Gulf of Mexico - GOM9D Gulf of Mexico (SPAdes) (version 2) | ecosystem: Environmental > Aquatic > Marine > Cold seeps... | reverse complement strand
TATTGCCGCTGGATTAAAGACGCCCGTCCCCGGCTGCAGAATGACCATAACGCCGATCAACCCCACCCCAATCGCCATCCAGCGACGCCAGCCAACCTTCTCGCCCAGTACCGGACCACTGAGCGCCGCCACCAATAGCGGGTAGCAGATGAACACAGCCTGGCTTTCGATCAGCCCAAGCAGGGTAAAACCATAGACCGCAACCGCAACTTCAGCCGCAAGCAACACGCCGCGCAGGATCTGCAGGCCAAGTTGATCAGTTTGGGCTGTTGCCCGGATGCCACCGGGTGCACGGGCGGCCAGAAACACCACAAAGGCGGCAAAGAACCAGTAACGCACCATCACCACCATATTGGTGTTGTATGCCTCGGCCAGATGCCGCGAGATACCGTCTTGCAGGGCGAACACCACCGTCGCCCCGATCATCAGCATGACGCCCATCGGTACGTTATTGGTTTGTGTTTGCGCGGTCGCGGTCTGTGTCATGGCATCTGTGCCCTTGTCATATGCCGTTTGCGCCCAAAACCGGGCACACGGGTTACGTCAAATCCGGCGTCCTCGAGCCCGCGCCGCACAAAACCAGCGGCCGTATAGGTCGCGGCACTGCCCCCGGTTTTGGTATGACGCGCCACCTGATCCATCAGGTCTGCCTGCCACAGCTCGGGGTTCTTAGCGGGAGAGAACCCGTCCAGAAACCAAGCATCGGCCCGCCCTGTCCACTCTGGCAGCGACGCCCGGGCGTCGCCTATGATCACCTCAAGCTGCAAAGTGTCCAGATCACAGATCCCGCCACCCTGCCAATGGGGCAGGAACCGCTCGGCCCAAGGGGTGATTTCGGGGAAAGCCTCTAGCGCCTTGGCCATATCTGCTGGCGCCATTGGAAAAGCCTCGAAGCTGGTGAAATGCAGGGGCGTGGTCATCCCCGCCTCTTCCCAGGTTTTCCAGGCGGTCAACATGCTGAGCCCGGTGCCAAAACCCAGTTCGGCGATCTGAAACCCCGGCGCAAACCTACGGGGCAGATCATTGCCAGCCAGAAACACATGTTCACCCTCGGCCAAGCCGCCTTGCAGCGAAAAATAGGGGTCATCAAACTGATCCGACACTGGAATGGTGCCGTCACGCCAGCTGAGGCGAGCCTGCTGGTCTGCCATGCGATTATCCCCTAGATGGTGGTTTGGAACGGCGCGACACTGGCGAAAGGTCAAACAAATGGCAATGGCGGACATAACAGTGCGTGGCGCGGGAGCCTTTGGGCTGACAATCGCATGGGTCTGCGCCCGGCGTGGGGCCAAGGTGCAGGTGGTTGATCCATATGGTGCGGCCTCTGGATCCAGCGGCGGTTTGGTTGGGGCGCTTGCGCCCCATGTGCCGGAAAATTGGAACCCGAAAAAGGCCTTCCAACTGGAAAGCCTGTTGATGGCAGAAAAATTCTGGTCCGAAATTGCGGCGATTGGTGGTGTCTCCGCTGGATATGGCCGCACCGGGCGATTGCAACCGATCAAGGACGACAAGGCGCTGGGGTTTGCCCGCAGACGCGTTGAGACCGCCCGCCAATTGTGGAGAGGCGAGGCAGAGTGGACCGTCTGCAAAGTATCCGACGTGGGCACCTGGGCCCCGCCCAGCCCCACGGGTTATGTCATCCACGACACTCTGGCCGCCAGAATGTCACCGCGCCGGGCTGCAGACAGCCTGATCGCCGGGCTTGCTGTGATGGGGGTCCAAGTTGTGCCTGACGCGCCAGATCAGGGACAAGTCGTGCATGCCAAGGGGTTCGCCGGTCTGCAGGAATTAAACGTCGAGTTGTGTAAAACCGTTGGTGGCGGCATCAAAGGCCAGTCTGCTGTCTTACGTTTTGATGCTGGGGACGTGCCGCAGATATTTGCCGATAACCTCTACATGGTTCCCCACTCGGATGGCACTTTGGCCATTGGGTCCACCAGTGAGCGCGAATTCGATGCGCCATATGAAACCGACAACCTGCTTGAAGATGTGATCGAGCGCATCCGCAATCTCATGCCCGTGCTGCACGGGGCTGAGGTGATTGACCGCTGGGCCGGAGTGCGCCCACGCTCCAAAACCCGCGTACCGATGCTGGGTGCTTATCCGGGCCGTCCCGGCCATTTCATCGCCAATGGCGGCTTCAAGATCGGCTTTGGCATGGCGCCCAAAGTGGCGCATGTGATGGCGGATCTATTGTTGGACGGCGTGGATTCCATCCCCGATGGATTTCGTGTCGAGGATAATCTGTAACGGATTGCGATTGCCCGTCGGCCACCATGGGCGGGCGCTGCGCCGCCACCCATGGACAGGGTCAGTCCGTAATTTCAGCGCGCAGGTTATGCATCAGTGCCGCCAGCGTCGTTGTGTGCTCATCGCTGATCAGGTGACCATTGTTGTCAAACTGGCTGCCGGACCCACCCAGATGCAGCACCGGTTCGGACAGCACGCGGGGCCGGAACGACACCAAAAAGTCGCGTAGGATTGCCTGTGCATTTTCGCCCCCGGTCTGTCCGGCTGCTGCTGACATCACCGCCACGGGCTTGTCCGCGAAGGGGCGACCTTCGGTGCGACTGACCCAGTCGAGCGCATTCTTCAGCACGCCCGAAGGGCCCTTGTTATATTCCGGGGTCGAAATCAGCACCGCGTCCGCAGCTGTAATCTGGTCAGCCAGCACCTGTACTGCCGCTGGGATACCATCGCGGGTTTCAACATCGCCGTCATAAAGCGGCAGATCCAGATCAGCCTCAATATGGGTGGCATCGCCAAACAACCGCATGGCCTCGTGCAGCAGTTTGCGGTTGGTGGCGTCGCGGCGCAGCGAACCGGACAGTGTTACGATAACGGGATCTGGCATTTGGGCATCCTTTGTTCGCGAGTGGCTTTCCGTAACACTTACGTGCCACTCGCAAATGCAAAAGCCCAAACCCCGCGCAAGCTATGTGCGCCCTCGCGCAATTCCTTATCCGTTAGCCATGTCGCAACACTGAGTCGGTCGGTTTTGTCTTGAGGAATTCGGCCAATATGGGGGAAACACGGACGGGAGTGCAGAGATATCGCTGTTCCGCCTGCCCTCAGACCTATTCCGGCCTTATCGAAACCGCGATTTGCGGTCTACACCGGCAGGATCTCTTTCTGGAGACCATCAGAAATATGTTCTCGGATCATCGGCTATCTTCTCGCAAACTTGCAAGGCAACTTGGAAATACCAAGGATACCTTTTTGGCGCTGGCGGATGTTGATACTAGAGGCGGTTGCAACTCCCTCTTCTAACCATCACTGACCGCTCCGGGCGTCAGTATCTGAAGCGGGTCAATAACCCCCGCACTTCATTTGCCAAATCGATTGTCTTCTTCAGCAATGCCTAACGCGGGCTGAGCAAGGCACGGACACCATGGGCCTCCATGCAGATAACGTCGAACCCTTCTGCTTTCAAACCGAGGTACAGGTGTTGGCGCATGGTACCAGCCTCAAAGTCGATCCGCTCGAACTGCGTCGCTCCCTTACTATCAACAATGCACAGCGCACAGGATCGCAGCGATACGTCTAATCCGGCAAAGTACTCCATCATCTATCGCCCTTGTTTACAATCCTCCTGTGATCTTATCGGGGGTTCGACCACGGAACAGAGGCAGCCCAATTACGTATGCTACCCGCAGAATACTGTCCGCGTAGACACGCCCCAGCAATCAATAGAGGGCGCTGCAGAGCGGCCCGTCGAAGCACCCATTCATACATAGCGCAGCAATTTTTCGACTTGTTCGTCAATATGCGAAACAAAGCGACCTGTCCTTCGCCCGTTCAACCAGATGTTAAGCAAGATATGGCTTTGGTGGGGTAACTTTTTTCTGAATAGGAATTGTAACGTGACTGAGAAAACGAAGTCTATGCCCAAACGCTTTTCACTTACAAACCTCAAAACCAAGCCCAAGGTGATGTCAGTTGCATTTGTCCCATTACTCTTGATTGTGGCCGTCGGCGTCTTCACGATGATCAACCTCGGGCGAATGGAGGAGTCCTCGCGCCTGGTCGAGCACACCCAGAATGTCATGGGAGAGTCGCAATCTATCATCTCTTCTGCAGTTGATATGGAAACCGGCCTGCGCGGATATCTTCTGGCAGGTAAGGACGAATTCCTTGATCCCTATCAGGGCGGACAGGCCAAGGCTTATCAAACGTTGGCTGATCTGCGCGAAACGGTCAGCGATAACCCCCGCCAAGTTGCGCGGCTCGAAGAGGCTGAACAGGCACTCAGAGGTTGGCAAACACAAGTTGCGGAACAGGCCATCGCCCTGCGCCGTGATATTGGTGATGCCCTGACCATGAACGACATGGCTGACGAAGTCAGGAAAGCTAACGGGAAGACCTATTTTGACCGGTTTCGGGCCGAAATAGTCAATTTCATCGAGACAGAGCAGGCGCTGTTGTCTGTGCGTCAGGAAAAAATCTCTGCCATTGTCGCCAGCCCATTTATTAATGCCGTTGCGATTGAAGAGGGGCTCAAGCGGGTTGAACACACATACACGTTAATCAACACAGCCAAGGATATCTTGGCTGCGGCAGTCGACATGGAAACTGGTATGCGCGGATTCCTATTGACTGGTGAGCCTTCGCTTTTGGATCCCTATAACGCCGGTATTGAACGGATCGAACAATTGGTTGTCGAGCTAACTGAAGCGATAACTGACAACTCGGAACAGGTCGCCCGTGTAACCGAAGCTGGCAATGTCATTGCGGAATGGCGGACAAATGTTGTTGAGCCGTCACTCAAAATGCGTCGCCAAATTGGCAACGCAGAAACTATGGACGATATGGCCGATCTGGTCGGGCAGGGTCGCGGCAAAACATTCTTTGATGGGTTCCGCGCCATCATGGCAGATTTCCAGGCTGAGGAACAAGCGCTGATGGATTCGCGGCGAGCGGCGAATGAACGTACCTCGGAAATGACCACGACATTGATCCCGGCTGCGATTGCTGTGTCCATCGTGATCGGCGCAGCTCTTGCTTGGTTCATTGGCTCAAGTATTGCCAATGCAGTCAGCACGATCACCGTTTCCATGCGAGGGCTTGCTGATGGCAACAACGCGGTCGACATCCTGGGACAAGATCGTGGCGACGAGGTGGGCGAAATGGCCCGGGCGCTTGAAGTGTTTCGCGATGCCTTGGTTGACATGCAGGAGGCCGAGAAGATGAAGGCCGAGGGCCGTGACGCCGAGTTGAGCACTATGGTTGAGAAACTCAGCAGCCACCTATCACTGTTGTCACAGGGTAAACTGGCGGTGCAGATCCAGGATGATTTTCCAGAAGGTTATGAGCAGCTGCGTCGAGATTTCAACACAACGTGTTCTAAGCTGCATGATATCGTCGAAAAGGTTGTTCAGACGTCATCCAGTATTCGTAATGGCGCGGATGAGATCAGCCATGCCTCGGATGATCTGTCACGACGCACCGAAAGTCAGGCCGCCACACTTGAAGAGACTGCAGCGGCGCTGGATGAACTGACAGCATCAGTGAAATCGGCAGCTGAGGGCGCTCGCAGTGTTGAGACGACCATGGGTGAAGCAGGGACCGAGGCGGAACGTAGCGGTGAAGTGGTGCAAGACGCTGTGGCTGCAATGACCGAGATTCATGAGTCCTCGCGTCATATCTCCCAGATCATCTCGGTGATTGACGACATCGCATTCCAGACCAACCTTCTGGCGCTGAATGCCGGGGTTGAGGCGGCGCGGGCTGGTGAGGCCGGTCGAGGATTTGCAGTGGTGGCGAGCGAAGTTCGTAGTCTGGCGCAACGGTCCTCGGATGCTGCATTGGAGATCAAGACCTTGATCGGCGACAGTTCCAAGCAGGTGGAGCGCGGGGTTGAGCTAGTCGGCAACGCAGGCACAGCGCTGGAGAGCATTGTCAGCCAAGTCAGTCACATCTCCACGCTGATTTCGGAAATCGCCGAAGGCTCTGCTGCGCAGTCCACTGGACTCCACGAGATCAACACCGGCATGACCCAGCTCGATCAGGTGACCCAGCAAAACGCCGCCATGGTAGAGGAGGCCACAGCCGCTGGTCACTTGCTAAAGTCCGATGCCTCCAAATTGACCGAACTTATGGCGCACTTTGAAATCTCTGGCGGCAGCGCGGCACAGAGCGAGGCCGCACCATTTGAGCCCATGGCACATGGATCGGGTGGCCAGAGCGACGACTGGGCGCTGGATAGCAATGCCATGCAGGACACCGCTGCAACAGGCTCAGATGGCAAGTCACTCTGGACAGATTTTTGATCTTTCACAGGAGGCCATCCGTTCAGCAGGGCCTCCTGCGTCGCGGCGCGCAGAACTGGGAGCGGCTGATCTGATGATCTAGATTATAGTTGGCCCTGAGCTCACAGCAATCGTCAATGGCGACAACCAGAGCCGAGCTGAAGGGCTGCCGCTTCATCTAAATCGGTCAGTACACCGCCAGCCAATAGATGACGAATTCTCTAGCGGCAACTATAGGTATGCAATTAGTGGGCTGCAGATTGCCCTCTAGTTTTCAGTCGTTGGTCAGTCAGCCTTTACTAATTAATAGTGAAAAGGCCGGATCGGAGAATGTGATTGCTTGCGGCCGCGTTCGCAGCGAAAAATCAGAGCCCGCCCTTCCTGACAAATTTCTAAGCCAGAAACATTGATCGAAACGGGCCCAAAGCCAACCAACACAGTTTGGCAACATGGCTTATCTTTAACCGCTCAGACTGGTTCTCAGGTCGATTTTGGAATCACTACGATCTCAACCCGACGGTTCTGTGCTTTGCCTTCAGGCGTCAGGTTACTGGCCACCGGCTGATCCTCGCCGCGTCCCAATGTTTGCACCCGGTTGTACGGCACCCCACCGGCCTGAATTTGATCCGCCACTGCATCGGCACGCCGGACAGACAGGCCCTGATTGTAAGAGGCATCGCCATCGCTGTCGGTATGGCCAATTACTTGGATTGAACTGTCAGGGTAACGCAACAGACTGTCGGCCACTTTCTGCAGATCCGACTGTACGGCTGAACTGATGGAATAGCTATCGGTGGCAAAGGTCAGATCATTGGGCAGTGAAACGATCAACCGATCGCCGGTATTGACGACCGTGATGTCCTCGTTGGCCAGAGTCTGGCGCAGCTCAGCGGCTTGTTGGTCAAGCGTGGCACCAATTGCCCCCCCAGCAACCGCACCAATGGCAGCACCGCCCAAAACGGCGGCGGTCTTGTTGCTGCTGTTGGACAGGGCACCGATACCGGCCCCGACCAAGGCGCCAATTGCAGCGCCCCCTTTGGTGTTCTGCTTGGGGTCACCGTTGTAGTCGCCCAGCGACGCCGGGTCAGTACAGGCGCTCAGGCCCAGTGCAGCAACCAGAACGGTTGCAGTCGAAAATTTCAGCATGGTCATGGTGTGGCCTTTTTCTGCTCGGAACCGCGCCTACCGCGCGTCTTTTGCCACAACATATCATAACTATGGGTCTTAGGCTCAACCCCTGTGACCAAATGATCGGCAATACCCCGCGCAAAATCACACCTATTGGCTTGCTTCCGCCGCTCCACCATCTTCCCACGAGTATTGTTCTGACCAAAGTTTCCGCAGAGCGGGTCCCTGCCCGGAAAAACAATCATCCAATACCTCGCAGCCCCAAATCCGATCACTGCGAAAATGGCGAAAGGCCCCGCGCAGCTCGCACCAGGCGGCAAGCATGGTGCAGTCCAGGTGATAGATCAGCGCCACCGGCCGCACGACACGATCGGTTTGGAGTTCGGCACCATCGCGATAGGCAAGCTGCAGTTTCTGCTCGCAGCGGATAGCATTGCGCAGGACACCCAGCGAAACGCAGCCCTTAGCCGGGTCATCAGGCGCAGCCCCCCAAGGCGCAACCCGCAACCAGTCGGCATCCGCTTGCAGGTCTTCGATTTTGTGGCAAATTCGCTGGGCAGCTTGCTGTAGTGTGCTGTCGCCGGTGCGCACCAGCATCGACAGACCAACCTGCAGCGCCTCGACCTCTTCGGCATCAAAATTCAGCGGCGGCAAATCATAGCCGCGACGCATCACGTAACCGAGCCCCGCCTCGCCCTCGATTGGTGTTCCCATCGCCTGCAGCGAAGCGATATCACGATAGATTGTACGCGCCGAAACCTCCAGCATCTCTGACAGCCGTGCAGCCGTTATCGGGCTGCCATTTGCGCGCAGGATCTGGATAATTTCGAACAGGCGGTTTGACCGGTGCATGGGGGTTCCTGCGAATTTGCGATGCGGACTGCTGACACCATAACACCCCCTACTGACAACAGGGTGTCAGTGGCCTTGTGTGACACATACTCCGGAACTTAGGAGACAAACATGTGCTATTACGACAACATCGTCATGATGAAGCTGCAACTGGGGCCTTGGCAACCTGAACCGGCTTTACGGCCCCATGAACACGAGCATGCATACCATGTCCGGCTTCGCGCACAAAAACTGGCGCAGATGCCGGGCGGGATTGCAGCCGCCAAAGCTGATCAATCTGGCTGGCGACTGCTGGGTTGGCTGCGGCGAAAACCCGTCAAACACTCATTAGCTGGGCCGGGATGAATGTAGATTATCCTTCGGCGCGGGCGGACTCGAATGCCAGCATGGCGCGTTTCACCGGCAGGCCCCAGTGATACCCGCCCAAGGCACCGGATTTACGCAAGGCACGGTGACAGGGGATCAACCAGGACACTGGATTGCGACCCACGGCAGTGCCGACTGCGCGCTGAGCGCGTGGTTCACCAATCGACTGGGCGATCTCGGAATAGGTTGTCACCTGCCCCGACGGGATCCTGAGCAATGCTTCCCAGACCTTGATCTGTAATGGGGCGCCAATCATGTGCAACGCGGTTTCACCCGTTTGATCAAAAGCGGCCGTGACCAGTGGGCGCAAGGCCATGGGGTCTTCGGTAAATGTTGCCTTGGGCCAGCGCGACATCATGTCTGCCATCGTCGCCTCGGCTCCGGTTTCTGCCGCAAAGGCCAATCCGCAGATGCCCTTGGCTGTGCCCATCGCCAAGGCGAGCCCGAAAGGACTGTCGAACCAGCCCCAGAAAATCTCCAAATCCGAGCCCTTGCGGGCATATTCGCCGGGGCTCATCGCTTCCCAGCGCAAGAACAAGTCATGCAGCCGTCCGGTTCCCGACAGCCCAACCGAATGCGCCGCGCCCAAGGTGGTGAAATTGTCGTGCAACAGTGCCTTGGCGTGACCCAGCCGCAGGTATTGCTGGTAGCGTTTGGGAGACACGCCCACCCAGGCCGAGAACAGGCGCTGAAAATGCGCCGGGCTCATGTCCATTTTCTTTGCCAACTCATCCAAAGACAGCCCCTCGCCGCCCTCGTCGATCAACTCGATCGCACGGCGCATAACACCGTAGTGATAGCTTTGCTCGTTGGCTTGGGTGTTCATCAGCACGTCTCCTGTCGTCGTCTGATGTCAGATTAAGGATCTGAGCGCGAACAAACGACCCGAAACTTGCGCCTTGTGTTGTTTAATAGGGGCTTTTCTGGAACCCTCACCCGCAACGTCGGGTAACCTTTTCCGGTCCTTGGCGCCCAATGCAGCATCCACTACAAAGGCGGGAACCAGATTTTCGCTGCACGTCACGCCAAGGCTAGCCAATGAAGTTCGTGCTAGTGTCAAAGCCACAGTTTAACGGAATTTAGGATTGTTATTATGGAATTGAATCACAAAGAAGACGCAGCTCGGAAGAAAATCAAGTTGCTGTTTGGAACTACCGAGGGTGAGTTTGGTCCAGATCTCTTTATTTCTCATCATCTGGAAGAAGTGAAATCTGACTATTGGAAGAGCACTTACGGCACGGAAACACCAGAAGCTGAACGAATTTTGGAGTCCTTGGTATTAGTCAGCTCTTGGAGTTCGGCGGACGATGAAAATATTGACGTCTTTGACTTCAGTCTTCCAAACAACATTACAAACTACATTTTGTCAGCTCGCTTTGCGGATGGCGAAGTTGCTGAGGTCTCGATGGAAAGCTGATACTTTTGCCAGCGTCCCTATTGCCAATTCAGGGTTCGCAGTGGCTGTTGCGAAACAGCACAGGGTTAACGCCGCCTGAGCCATTTCACAGGTTTCTCGTTGCGATGCGGGACGCGCCGCGTCATTAAGGCCGGCGATGGCAAAGCAACTCGATTATCATACGATCCGCGAGATCTTCTCTCGGTTCCAGGCAGCTGAACCAGAACCCAAAGGGGAGCTGGAGCACGTCAACGTCTACACCCTGGTGGTGGCCGTCGCCCTATCGGCGCAGGCTACTGATGTCGGGGTGAACAAGGCGACGCGCGACCTGTTCAAGATTGCGGACACACCGCAAAAGATGCTGGATCTGGGCGAAGAAAAGCTGATCGAACATATCAAAACGATCGGTCTGTACCGCAACAAGGCCAAAAACGTGATCAAGCTGTCGCGTATTTTGGTTGATGACTATGACGGTATCGTCCCCAATTCCCGCGCAGCACTGCAATCGCTGCCGGGTGTCGGGCGTAAGACCGCCAATGTGGTTTTGAACATGTGGTGGCACCAGCCTGCCCAGGCCGTGGACACCCACATCTTTCGCGTTGGCAATCGGTCTGGCATCGCGCCGGGCAAGGATGTCGATGCGGTAGAACGCGCCGTCGAAGACAATATTCCAGCTGATTTCCAGCTCCACGCCCATCACTGGCTGATCCTACACGGCCGATATCATTGTAAAGCACGCAAGCCGCTGTGTGGCGCCTGCCTGATCCGCGACCTGTGCATGTTTGAGGACAAGAACCTATGAAGACCTATCAAATTG
>Ga0209395_1008110_pt1 | contig 10808 bp, 13 predicted proteins | sample GOMGulsemesocosm_3_FD_184635 | JGI IMG/M metagenome (GOLD analysis project Ga0209395, IMG submission 184635) | Methane-oxidizing microbial communities from mesocosms in the Gulf of Mexico - GOM9D Gulf of Mexico (SPAdes) (version 2) | ecosystem: Environmental > Aquatic > Marine > Cold seeps... | reverse complement strand
CTCGGAAAAAATCGGCCCAGCTTGACCCAGACACCCTCCTAACAACTTTGGGTATCCCAACAGGAAATAATGCAGGAGCTACAAATGCGTAATATTCTAGAGATTCTTCCGGGGGAGCACCTTTCTGGGTTTGTGGGACGCGTACATCATCAAGGACTGTATGGCGTGCTTTCGTCGACAACCAACTACTTGGGTATGGAGACATCCGCCATCCGCCCCCAACGGTTTTTCCATGCCGACGACCTAATTCTGAGCCGCTCTTTGATGGAATCGGATCCACTCTCAATTTGGCGACAACATGGCTTCGGCCATTACATTTGGCCGTTCCTATCCAGTCAGGACATCAATGAGTTTCTAATGGACTACAGCTGGCGCACAACAAAGGGGCAGTATTGCATAGCGCAAAACTACTGGCGTTGGTGCTCAGCTTGTGCCGTCGAAGACTGCGATACCGAAGGTATCAGCTACTTTCACCGCGACCACCAAATACCGGGCGTGTTTCACTGCCATAAACACCAAGTGCCCCTTTCAGGTCTGTGTGACCACTGTGGCTTCCACGCAGCAGTACTTGGCCAGCTAGTCATACCACCCGTAGATAATCGCTGCCCAGGCTGTGATTACTCAATGAGTGTCTACGATGGTCATTTCACCGCTCAAATGCTCGATATTGAGCGCAAGTCTATTGAGATCGCCAACGCTACCCAAGGATTGCACTTCAAACAATGCACGCGATCTATTCGAAAGCATATGGGCCTAGCCAACAAAGATCTTACGTTACTTAAAAACCAACGAATCATTGGCGAGTGGTTTGACGAATTCGCTGATCACATCGGCTCTGAGGCAGTTAGCAGTTATTTTTCCAACGCCAAACCCAGAAACGGACAGATGACCTCTTCATTGCTACGTAATCCCCGTATTTACGATGAGTCCAGCACTCAAGGTCCTTTGCACCCACTGGTCCACCTGCTTGCCCTCCAATTCGCAGGGCAACTCCTACCACAGCAGATACCAGAGGCCGCATGAGGAGAAAATTATGTATACGCCAGAATATATCAGCGGTGAATCGGTCTACAGCTGGGTCGCACAATGTGCACAGCAATCGCCATATGACTCTTGGAAACAAACTAATCTGCGATTATTCGACAAGGAGTACGTAAGGCTACACCCAACACTGCCCGGCCACATCAACAAGATAGCCAAAGCATCAGGCACTTGCCCAGAACAATTACTACGGCAAGGTACAGCTTACTCATTGTTTGCACTTTCACTTGGGGATCCCGCGAAGGCCCTCGCACTCAAGACTGCCATGCTGGGCCAAGATTCCGGGGGTATTGCTGCGATATCGAGACAGACATCTTGCAAAATGAGCCTCGGCAATCGACTCAAATTCTGCCCCTCTTGCCTTGTAGATGATGAGAAGGCTTATGGCGTTACTTACTGGCATACCTGCCATCAACTCCAAGGTGTGGCTTTTTGTGTAAAACACAAAGAGTTGCTACTCCAAATTGGGGCCGGAGAAGGCGGCATTAACCATCAATATCTTCTGCCTACCTTGAGCCTTGACGGAACATCTTCCGCCTCCTCCAGTCCCCAACTATATCTCTCCGAGTTCATTACAGAGCTTCATGCATTTCTCAACCGCAGCCAACATCCATCGGCTCTCAACGAACTTTACCTTGACTGGCTAGACTGTAGAAATTACGTCACCGCTAAAGGCCATTTGCGCAGCAAACAGCTTAAACACGATCTTCGCCAAAACTGGTCGAAGCTTTTTAATGTCTACCCAGAGGTTCTTCCCGGAGAGCTATTCGACTTTCACTATGTACCAAACCTGGTTCATAGACGCACGAGCACGCACTACATAAAACATGTGCTATTAATGGCCTTCTTGACGAACACTCCAGAGAATTTCTTTAAGGGAGTAACGCGCAAGCCAGCAAAGAAACCCAGCAAAAAACAAGAAGTAAAAGTCGATGATTGCTCACTCTTATCGCTTCTCAAGCAGCAAGTGCCAATGCGGCAGATCGCTGCCAAGAGCGGTTATAGCATGGGCTATATCAAACAATTTGCCTTGCGCCATAAACTTCCTATCAATCGACGAAGACAACACATCTCAGCCTCAGTTGAACGCTCAATTTGGCGGCAGGCATTCATGGGACACCACAGAAAGGAGATTGCGGAACACCATCAGGTGTCCATCGGTTCGGTCGAACATATTATTCAAAGCCATCGGGGTTTATCTGACTGGAGAAGGCATCTGAATTTTGTGAAGAAACAAAGAACAGCCAGAGATGAACTCACTGAGCACCTCTCAAGCGCCCCCAAAGCCACACGAAATGAGGTCAAGCAAGAATGCAGTAGAGCTTATATGTGGCTCTATAAGCATGACCAAGAGTGGTTATATGAGCATCTCCCGGCGGCCCAAGCAACAAAGTACAGTCCATGTGTTGTCTGGGAAAAACGGGATTCTTTCATTGCAACACAAATTCAACATATGGACGTACGCGTAAATTCATTGTCTGAAATGGACCGGAAGATCGGTGGACACCTATGGCTAACCGCTCACAGGGAGCAGATGCCACTGTCGGTTTCTGCCGCACAGAAAAAGATTAAAAGACTATAACGGATTAGTGGTCATAGCACTAAACAACATATAAGCCTTCCAAAAACAGTGGGAATGCTTTTTCAACCTAGTTTTCGACTAGCATTTAGATAATACGTCAACAAACATTTATTCAGGAGCAAAGATGAAGAATTCAAAAAAAGAAACTGAAAACCCTGAAGACATATTCATTCAGCTCGAAGCCGATCGAAAATCTGGAGTTTTGAAAAAGCGAATCCTTCAGCAACAGGAAATCAGTAGACTGGAATATCAAAATCAGATCGATAGGGTGAAACAGCTATCGAAGGGGTTTGACAATAATAAGGAATTTGCACAGTCGGAAGCCCTAAGGTTTTGGCGTACTCTACATATTTCAGATGAACTGCTCGAAAACCGAGATTTTATAGATCTGTTTCTGTTAGGGATCACTTACTTTAAAACAAACGCCAGCTTCGCGAACTGGATTTTGGAGAAAAATACAGACCTCAACGCTCGGGAACCTTGGTCGGTGCTACAGCATAAAAACGGAGAAACATCTGTATCTGCCCTTTTACAAAAAATGACATCTAACGATTACGAATGACATACACGTGCGCGACGAATTAAGGCTATAAGTCAGCCATATCCTCGCTTGAAAATATAGGAGATCACTATGCCGACCGCCAAACACCGCAGGCCCACTGTAGAGCACAGTCAAATTACGCTTAAGGTTAAGGACTTTTCTATACACGCTGGCGGAGGCATCAACTATGAAATCCATGACCATCGCTACGCGTTTGACGAAACAAGGGTATACAAGTTCGACAACTCAATTGAAATAGTTTCAGATTGCACATGGCCCGAAGAACGGATCAAAGACGAATTTCGAGTACACATACGAGGGCAGGATACCGGAATTTTTGATTTTGAAAGTACTTTGTCTGAGCATCATGTGACAGACAAAAATGGGTGTCCCAAGTATCGAAAACGCGGGAAATACGAGATTCCCGTTTACGATCCACCTGACAGCATAGGAATGATCGAAAAGGTGCGAGGGGAATCGGTATGGCAGGTAAACGCTTGGCTTCCGCAATCAGTAACTTCAGATCTGCAACGACTAGTAACAACCTGCCCTAATGTTTACATTGAAATACATGAGGTGAAAACTGGAAAGCGGAGGGCCCTTAGGTCAATACAGTTATCATCCAAAGACCCCGATTCCGAATAAATACTCATTAGGCCTATCAGGTCCTCGATCAAACTCAACGTTATTGGGTTAACACAGAGGAAGGACGAATCAGTTGTCAGCTGAACAGAGGGAAGCCCATATCATCAATTTCATGATCTAAATTCTGGGATCAAGGTCAGAATACCAAAACCAAATTGGATTACTCTCCTTGTTGAAATTAAGGAGCTGCTCAGAGCGCACTAAAACTTACGACAATAGGGTAGCTTTGTCTGTAGTAGCTCAGACTTGATCTGACACAAAGGGATAGCAGGGCGAAACCAAATCGTACAGTCTGCTCTCAACTTGAAAACAGACCATTTACCGAAGATAGATTGAGATGTACGGCTGTCGAAATGTGCCAATAGGAGACTACACAAGATGTAAGTCTCGGAAAAAACTGGAGCTAGGAGTATAGGCGAAACAAACGCCCTATTCGTTGCCACTCTACCCTATCCGCCTGGAGTGCGGCAATTCCGCATAGCTGCTGAGGCGGCGAAAAACGCGTAAATAAAAATCCAGAAAGACAGCGTACACGAGATGCCAAGAGCTGAGGTGGCTTGGTTTTCTGAGGCCGTCAAATACATGGATGTATTTTGTCGAGCGCCCAAGGGTGGCTTGCAGCGTGCCCCAGAAAATCAAACCACCTCAGCTCGTTCCTAAACCAACTACTCACCCAATTAGATACTTTGCTGATTAACCCGAGCCATCAACGCCTCAGCACTTTCCTTACGCTCAGAATATCGATCAACCAAAAACTCACTATTATCTCTAGTCAGCAAAGTAAATTTAACCAACTCCTCCATCACATCAACAATACGATTATAAAACCCAGAGTCTTTCATCCGCCCATCGTCATCAAATTCCAGCCAGGCTTTTGCAACCGATGATTGATTAGGAATAGTAATCATCCGCATCCAGCGTCCAAGCACTCTTAATTGATTAACGGTATTAAATGATTGTGAGCCGCCTTCCACTTGCATCACGGCTAATGTTTTTCCTTGAGTGGGGCGTACAGCGCCAATAGATAAAGGTACCCAGTCGATTTGTCCTTTCATAATGGCAGTCATCGAGCCGTGGCGTTCCGGGGAGCACCATACTTGCCCTTCGGACCAAGTCATAAGCTCACGCAGTTCTTGAACCTTAGGGTGGCTTTCATCTTCGTCATCGGGCAAAGGCAAGCCGGAGGGGTTAAAGATGCGTGTTTCACAACCTAACTCTCGTAAAATGCGTGCGCTTTCTTCAACCACTAAGCGACTATAAGAGCGCTCTCTGAGCGAACCATATAACAGCAAAATTTTTGGCGGGTGCTTAAGTGCTTCACCGCTAGACAAATTACCTTGTAAGTCTGAGCTTAACAGTAACGTGTCTAAGTTGGATATGTCATTCATTACATCATACCTGAGTCTTTAAATGGAGTGCTCTGGAAACCAGTGGCGAGTTCTATTGGCGAAGGCAACCAGCGATAACATAACCGGTACCTCAACCAAAACGCCGACTACCGTAGCCAATGCCGCGCCGGAGTGGAGGCCAAACAATGAAATAGCAACCGCTACGGCCAGTTCAAAAAAGTTACTGGTGCCGATCAGAGCGGAAGGTGCGGCTACGTCGTGTGTCAGCTTCAAATAGCGTGCGGTAAAATAGGCAATAAAGAAAATACCATAGCTTTGAATAATCAAAGGCACTGAGATCATTAAGATGCTTTCTGGTTTTTCCAAAATAGTTTTAGCTTGAAAACCAAACAGCAACAATACTGTGGCTAATAGTCCAGCCACCGATAAAGGCTTTAATTGACTGACAAAGCCAGAAATTTGACTATGTAAAAACCACCGAGTTATATAGCCAGCCACCAACGGCAGTACCACATAAAGCATCACTGACAGTAATAATGTTTCCCATGGCACAACAATATCGGTTACACCCAATAGAAGCGCAGCAAGCGGTGCAAAAGCAAAAATCATAATAATGTCATTAACCGATACCTGTACAAGCGTATAGTTTGGATCGCCTTTAGTTAGTTGGCTCCAGACAAACACCATCGCGGTACAAGGTGCGACGCCGAGTAAAATCATACCGGCAATATATTCATTTGCGTTTTCTGGGCTAACCCAGCCGGAAAAAATAAAGTGGAAAAACAACCAGCCCAAAGCGGCCATGGTAAAAGGTTTAATAATCCAGTTGACCACTAACGTTAGTACTAAGCCTTTCGGTTTTTTACGGACATCTTTGATGGCAGAAAAATCTACCTGAATCATCATGGGGTAGATCATTAACCAAATCAGTACAGCAATGAGTAAATTGACATGGGCATATTCCCACCCTGCAATCACTTCAAAAGCCGCAGGGAAAAGATTGCCCAGCAACACGCCGAACAAAATACAAAGGCCCACCCAAAGACTGAGATAGCGTTCAAAAATTCCCATTAGTGTTCACCTACTTGTTGGAAAATGGACGGCCAGTTTTCTTTATCGCTATTAGCGACCTCTAAAATGAGTAGCTGTTCAATGCGGGCTTTTAGTAATTCAATCGTTTGTTGAAAGGCTTCGGTAATCTCTGCTTCAGAGCCTTCCATGCGTGAAGGGTCAACCAAACCCCAGTGTACTTTTAAGGAGTCACCAAACCATAGCGGGCAGGATTCTCCAGCGGCGGAGTCACATACGGTAATCACGACATCCGGTTGCCAGCTTTCATGGTCATCCCATGATTGGCTGGTGAGGCCTGTGGTGGAAATATTCGCCTCAGACAAAAACTTTAGCGACAAGGGGTGAACCTCGCCAACCGGTTGGCTGCCAGCAGACTTAGCGACCAACACAGACTGGCCAAAATGATTAGTGACCGCCTCGGCCAAAATGCTACGGCAGCGGTTGTGGGTACAGATAAACAATAATTTCACAAAATAACTCAACAGTAAGGCTTAACAACACTGTTCTTTGCGTTCAGGGCGGTCGCCCATATTGCACAGTCGTTGGTAGTGAGGGTTGATAAAGTCTTGGTTTTCTTCGGCGGTAGCGTATATCACCGCTTGCGCCCAAGCCGGTAGAGAAGGAGATACTTGGTAATAAATCCACTGGCCTTCGCGGCGGTCTTTTAACAAGCCGCACTCACGCAGCTGCGCTAAATGGCGCGAGACCTTAGGCTGGCTAACTTCCAGAGCTTCGGTTAACTCACAAACACAGAGTTCTCCTTCCCGGTGAATTAACAGCACACTCTTTAGGCGTGTATCGTCGGCAAGGCATTTATAAAAGGCTAAAGGATTCATAACGTACATCCGTTAAATCATATATGCGGATATTATTATATATGTTTTTCCGTATGTCCAGAAATTATGGAGCTGAAATCAATAAAGGGGAGGGCCATCTCTTTTCTTTTAATTGCCCCCGCAATAAGGCCGGGGGCAAGGTTCCCGCCTACGCGGGAATAACGAAAAGATTAAATGTCTATATACAACAACCACATACAGACATAGCACACTGCTGCGTAGAAGACCATTGTCCACTCCATGTTCTGGCTACGCCACTACAAATCGTTGAGCACTTATTGTGTGCATCAGGGTTACGCCATATTGGGCCGGCTTTAATATCCTGACAACCACTGGTGGCAGGTGTCACAAAGGCCAGAAACCAGGAAAAATCAAGGAGCATAGGCGTAACAAACGCCTTATTCGTGGCCACTCTACCCTACCCGCCCGGAGTACGGCAACGCGCATAGCTGCTGAGACGGCCGCCAGCTTTATAAACCACACGATGTCCGCCTTGGGTCAGCTTCGACAACAGTCGCTGCACGCTCCCTATGTCTGTTCTATGCCTGACTACCGACAATTCACCTACGACTCGCGATCACTCCCGAAATGGTCCGCTAACGTGCTTGTAGCGCCTACCTTCCAGCCAATTCGTGGTGATCTCTGCTGCCTGCTCTGTGCCATGAACGGTCAAGAAGTTGTTTGGGGCCGGAAAAAAGCAGACATCGAGACTATTAATCAAGGTCCAAATTCATCGTACCACTACAAACTTACTTTCAGCCCATAAGTTGGATTTTGAACCGCCAGGTTCATGGTTGTGCAGGCGAGATGCCCTCCCGATCAAACTTTGAGCACGTAATGTATATAAGATCAAACATTGGCGAAAAAGCCGCTCGTAAATTGATAAATCAATAGATATCATAAATTTATCAATACAATATAAATTATCGGTTTCCACCTAGCTAGTAGCATATGTCGAGTCATCTAACACAAAAGGAGAAATGACATGGCCAAGCAAGGAAACCATCAAAAGAATATCAGCAACCCCAACAAAGGCACTTCCGGTACTAACAAGACCTATTCACTGAACCAAGGTAATCGTGGATGGCAAATGAATCCACAAAATCCAGCTAATGCTGGGAAGAAGAAATAAAAGGGAACGGGAGGTGAGCTAATTACTCACCTCCTTAACAGAAGGAGTATTATGAAAACGTCAGAAGAAAAAGGTAAAAACGCCAAGAAGAAGCCGTTTAAACAGACAAAGATCCTTATGAAGCTTGCTCTTGATGACGGCTGGACACAAAAAGAGATTGCAGATAAATGTCGGTCGCATCAATCCGTTGTTAGCAGCTGGAGAAAAGGCGTTAAAAACGCTACAGAAGAACAGCTGAAACCACTTCTTGAATTATTTGGCCACAAACTCAGAAGAAACTCCTTTCGAGTCTATTGGAGCATTGACCCTGAAACCAATGAAAAGACTTTCCTTAAAGTAGAGGGGAAAGTCATTATGTCTGAAGCATTTTGTGACGCAAGGCGGAATGGCCCGAGGCTCATAAAGAAAATCCCCAAATATAAGCTAGTTATTCATTATCAGGGGGGAAATGAGTTTCGAGTAGTTAATCAGACCAGATTGACATTCAAAGTAACAAATGAAGAGCTTGAATCAAGCCAAGAAGATGCAGTTTGGGGATCAGAAATTTCAGATAGACTTTCCATCCCCGCTCTTTTAGAGCTCGTTGACAACTTCGCAGAACAGAAACTCAGCGATTATCCGAGTGATGCATATACGTTGCCGTATATAGCTCGAAAAGCACTCCTAAATCACGGCTTTCCACTGGTCGGGATTGTTGAATACCCCGCAGTTTGGTAGCCTACAGGAGCCCAAAAACGGATATGGCACCGAAACGCCAAAATTGCGGAAATACCGCACAGGCTTGAATTCCTCTGGGTTAACCTCGTGGCCAGCCAATTACGCTACCATGACGTGAATCAAGCCAATCTTCGGAAAGTATTGCTGCTGCTCTTAAGGTAGAGATAGGCGAACGGGAGACCTACTAGCCGAAACGCCACAATACTATACGGGTATGGGGTGGGATACTGGCCAAGCCGTCACGTTTGTGGCCGCTTGGCCATTTTACTAGACTTGTAACTTAATGACTTTTAAAGAAAAACCACCTGTTTCCAACTCGAATTGTACGAAAGCAATGACATCTGTTACTGATTAGGCTACAAAGTTTCCAACTTAATCATCCAGCACAAAGTTTCTAACTCATTGATTCTATTGAAGCGCGAGTTACCAACTAGAATTGTCGTTATCACATTTGAGGATAGCTAATTAAGTTGGTTAACGATTTAATGAAGATGGTTAATTTAATTAAGTTGGTTAATTATTCGCACCTCAGACTTAAACCAGTGCGTTGACCTTCAGTAAGAGTCTTCAAACCTACCTGACGGCGAGTTATGTGCCAATAACAGACCAAAGGCCTAAACTGTTTTTGGTATCAATAATGGCAGCCGGAGTGACGGTTATAGCCTGTGGGTTCAACCGGTGATTGCAACGCTATAATCTTCATACGAGGAGAAAGCGTAGCTATGAAACGAAGAAAACGGATAAATTACACCGCTGAACAAAGATCCTTGATGTGGGACCGCTATCAAAAAGGTGAGTCCCTCGCAGATATTTCTCGTCTATTTGGTAGGTTTCATTCGTCCATCGAGCGTGTCATCGCTAAAACTGGTGGCATCCGGCCGCCAGAGAGAAAGCGCCCCAGCAACTGTTTGTTGCCATCTGAGCGAGAAGAAATCTCTCGAGGTCTGGTCGCTAAAGAAAGTATGCGATCGATAGCTGTTCGCCTCTCTCGCTCCCCCTCCACCATTAGTCGTGAAATCAATCGTAACGGCGGCTGCCATGACTATCGCGCCAGCAAAGCTGACAAGGCAGCATGGGAACGAGCAAAAAGACCAAAACCCTGTAAGCTATTATGCAACAAACCTTTGAGCCGGATAGTTGCCAAGAAGCTCAAAGAGCAATGGTCACCTCAGCAAATATCAGGCTGGCTGAAAAGAACATACTCATCAGAGAGTTTTTACGTGTCACATGAAACGATCTACAAAACACTCTACATACAAGCGCGCGGGGCTTTAAAGAAAGAGCTTGTTCAGTGTTTACGTACACAACGAGTTAAGCGCAGGTCGAAGCACTTCAGCCGTAAAGGCTTGGGACAGGGCAAGATAGTTGATGCGGTACGTATTAGCGAGAGACCAGCTTCAGTTGAGGACCGCGCTATACCTGGTCACTGGGAAGGCGATCTAATTGAGGGCAGTAGCAATAGTTATGTAGCAACGCTGGTTGAGCGTCATTCACGCTACGTCATGCTCGTTAAGCTAACGAACAAAAAGTCAGCGACCGTTATAACCGCACTGATCAAGCAGTCGAAAAAGCTACCGAGTGAACTCTACAAATCGCTGACATGGGATAGGGGCTGTGAGATGCACAACCATAAGCAGTTTACAATTTCGACCGACATTCAGATCTACTTATGTGACCCTCAATCTCCATGGCAGCGGGGGTCAAACGAAAATACGAACCGACTGTTGCGGCAGTACCTACCCAAAGGCACAGACCTTTCTACTCACACACAAGCCAAGCTAAATTCCATAGCTAGACAATTAAATGAGCGACCAAGGAAAACCTTGGATTATGAAACACCAGCTGATAGATTTAACCATTGTGTTGCAATCACCGGTTGAACCCACAACCCATA
>Ga0209395_1008105_pt1 | contig 10813 bp, 7 predicted proteins | sample GOMGulsemesocosm_3_FD_184635 | JGI IMG/M metagenome (GOLD analysis project Ga0209395, IMG submission 184635) | Methane-oxidizing microbial communities from mesocosms in the Gulf of Mexico - GOM9D Gulf of Mexico (SPAdes) (version 2) | ecosystem: Environmental > Aquatic > Marine > Cold seeps... | reverse complement strand
CCAATAGAAAACAGCATTGCTGGATTGAATTGGAGGTTACCTTTCCATAATGTCGTTATATAGTTAAATGCTTTTACCGCTGAAGGAATTGCAATTAATAAGGTTGTAAATGTAAATACAGAACCTAAGAATGGATTCATACCAGAAACGAACATGTGGTGTCCCCATACAATTGTAGATAAGAATGCAATTGCTAATATAGACGCAATCATTGCACGGTATCCAAAAATTGGTTTACGTGAATTGGTTGCAATAATCTCAGATGTTATTCCTAATGCTGGTAATAATACAATATAAACTTCAGGGTGACCAAGGAACCAAAATAGGTGTTCAAATAATACTGGAGAACCTCCTTGGTAATGTAATACTTCACCTTGAATGAATATATCTGATAAGAAGAATGATGTTCCAAAACTTCTATCCATAATCAATAATAATGCAGCAGATAATAATACAGGGAACGATACAACACCAATAATAGCGGTTACAAAGAATGCCCATATTGTTAAAGGCAAACGTGTCATTGACATTCCTTTAGTTCTAAGGTTGATAACGGTTACAATATAGTTAAGTGATCCCAGTAATGATGACGCAATAAAGATAGCCATAGATACTAACCATAAGGTCATACCCATCCCAGATCCACCTTGAGCCATTGGCAAAGCACTTAACGGTGGGTAAATAGTCCATCCTGCAGCAGCTGGTCCAGCTTCAACAAAAAGTGATATAACCATAAACACACTTGATAAAAAGAATAACCAATACGATACCATATTTAGGAACCCTGAGGCCATATCACGTGCACCAATCTGCAATGGAATTAACAGGTTACTAAATGTACCACTTAAACCAGCAGTTAATACAAAGAATACCATGATTGTACCATGAATAGTTACTAATGCCAAATATATATCGGCATCCATAACACCATCCGGTGCCCATTTCCCTAATAAAGCTTCAAAAAGCACATTAGGTTCTTCTGGCCATGCAATTTGCATACGAATCATCATAGACATTAAAACTCCTATAACTCCCATAATGGTACCTGTAATAAGGTACTGTTTTGCAATCATTTTATGATCTTGACTAAATATGTATTTAGTTACAAAAGTTTCTTTATGATGATGTCCGTGATCGTCCTGATCGTGAGTATCTGCGTGTGCTGACATAATCTATATCTATTTTTTTGAATCTTAGTTATAATTAATTTTGTACTAGTGAGTTTTTGAAAACTTTTTGCTCTTTTATCCAAGCATCATAATCTTCTTGAGACTCCACAATAATTTTCATTTGCATATTGTAATGCGACTTTCCACAAATCTTATTACAAATTAATAAGTAATCGAATTCGTAACGATCTAAAGCTTCATCTCCTTTTTCAATGAGTTTCTTGCTTTTTTCTGTTCTTATTCTATTAATATTCGCCACCTTATCAATCATCTGAGGTGTTAGTCTCATGTCTGCAGTGGTAACAGTAGGTGTAAAACCAAACTGAGTTATCATACCAGGAACACAATTCATTTGCGCTCTAAAGTGAGGCATATAAGCGGAGTGTAGTACATCTTGAGAACGCATTTTAAACAGTACTGGTTTCCCAACTGGTAAATGTAATTCTGTTGTGATAACATCATCTTGTGCATTAGGATCGGACTCATCTAATCCTAAAATATTAGCATTGTCAAGATTAATTAATCTCACATTTGCCATACCTAAAGTATTATCCTCACCACCATAACGTGCTTTCCAGTTAAATTGCTGAGCGTATAACTCAATAACTAAAGGATCATCATCTTCATTTACACCCATGATTTCTGTCCAAGTGAATAAACCATAAATAATTAATCCCGCTAATACAACTACAGGAATAATTGTCCATATAAATTCTAACTTATCGTTATCTGCATAAAACAAGGCTTTTTTACCTTTTTCACCTTTATATTTAAATGCAAAATAATGTAGTAAAAACTGAGTAATGGTTTGTACAATAAAAATGAGTACCATAGAAATGATCATCAAATTGTCAACTGTTTGACCATGTTCAGAAGCAGAATTCGACATTAATGGTAAATCCCCCCATTTTACAACACATACAATTGTAATGATGTAAATGAAGGCCAAAAACCCTAACATTAAATATCCATTCATTCTATTGTCCTTATCATTGGCAATTTGAGAGTTCTCATTATTAGCGTTTGCTAAATCAAAGATTTTAACCATTTGCCAAATTGCAACGGCAATAAATACTAAAACTATAATTGTTAATAAAGCAGTCATCGTTATTCTTCGTCTTTATTTATTAATTAATAATGGAATTGTTCACTCTCCTTAACAAATGGATTTCCTTTTGCTAGTAATGGCGCCTTTGATAGTGCATAAAACACAACCAATATAAACAACCCTAGGAAAAATGCTACTGCTGAAATTTCAGGTAATCCTATATACCATCTATCTCCAACTGTTGCCGGCATAATCATATTAAATATATCTATATAATGTCCAACTAATATCGCAATACCAGCCATAACAATAAACCAAGGAATACGTTTATAATCACTATTCATTAATACTAGGAATGGGAATATAAAGTTTAATGCTAGCATTCCGAAAAACGGTAAGTTATAATCTTCAATTCTTGTTACAAAATAAGTAACTTCTTCAGGAATATTAGCATACCATATTAACATGAATTGAGAGAACCATAAATACGTCCAGAAAATACTAAATCCAAACATAAATTTAGCTAAATCATGTAAGTGACTATCGTTAACAAACTCTAAATGTCCTTTAGCTCTTAAATATATCGCAATTAATGCAATTACAGTAATTCCACTTACAACCATACTTGCGAACACATACCATCCAAATAATGTACTAAACCAGTGTGGGTCTACACTCATTATCCAGTCCCATGACATCATAGATTCAGTATAGATAAAGAACACTAGGAACACTGCCGATATACGGAAGTTCTTTTTAAAATTACTTGTATCTCCTGCCTCATCTTGAGCAATTGAAAATTTACGTGAAAAATATCTGTATAAACTCCATCCACCAATAAATATAAGTGCTCTTACAGCAAACCATGTTTTATCTAACCAACCAGATTTACCAGCTATTAAAGCATCATAATCAGCACTTTCAGGATTAATAAGTTCCGGATCCATCCATACAAATAGATGTGGTCCTGCCCAAAGAGCTATTGCCAATACAATTAAAGCTCCAGGTAACAAATAATATGTTATCCCTTCCATAACTCTAAATAGTACAGGTGACCAACCGGCTTGTGATGCACGTTGAATTCCATAAAATGCCAACACACCAAGTGAGATCATCATAAAGAAAAATGCAGCAATATATAATGCCGAATATGGTCTGTTATGAATTTGATGCATAACGTGTTCTGCATGGGCATCGTGATCATCGGTCGCCACATCATGTGATGCTTCTTCACCATGAGCATTTGCAGGTGCAACTTCGTGCGTTGTCTCTGCTTCATGTCCTCCACCATGGGAAGCGTCTTCTGCAGCTAGCATCGTTTTAACTTCTTCTAATGTTTTATGAGAAGATACATAACTTGTAACCCAACCTAATGCTCCTAAGAGAATAAGAGCTATAGAAAATATTTTTAATCTTTTTGAAATCGTATACATATCGATATATAACTTTATCTAAATCTTACTTTGTTAAATCTGCTTTCAATTCTAGCACGTATGCCGAAACTTGCCAACGTTCTTCTTCGTTAAGTTGGTTAGCATATGAACCCATACTATTTAATCCATAATAAATAACATGGTATATACTTCCTTCAGTAATTACTCTAGTATCATAACTTGGAATTCCCGCCAATTTATCACGCTTTACTAAATTACCTTGACCATCTCCTTTATTACCATGACAAATACCACAGTAAATATCATACAACTCTTTTCCTCTAGCCAAATCTACTTGAGTTGAGTCTAAAGGACTCGTTAATTCTACTTTTGCGAGTTCGTATTCTGCGTTTGTATTTTCATACTCATATAAAGAGAACCCTCTCGCAATTGTTCCTTTCACAGGAATCATTGCCGATTGTTCACCTGGAAAAACCTCGTATGCACCATAAGTTTCATAACCCACAGATTCGTACATATTAGGCATAAATTGATAATTAGGTCTAGAGTCTTTTTTACAAGAATAAACCGAACTTACCATCACCGCTAATACTAATATCTTAATTAAGCTTTTCATAATATACTAATGTGCTTCTTTATCTACTATATTAATTTCTACTGCTGCCGTCTTTCCAAGAATACTCTCTAATTCTTGTTCATTCCCATGAATGGAAATTTCCATTAAAAAGTGATCATCAGTGGTTCTTGGATCAGGATTTTCTGCTTTTTTAAACGGCCACATTCTACTTCGTAAATAAAAGGTAATAACCATTAAATGCGCAGCAAAAAACACAGTTAACTCAAACATAATTGGAACAAATGCTGGCATATTTTCCAAATAACTAAAACTTGGTTTACCACCAATGTTTTGAGCCCAATCCTCTATCATCATGTAATTCATCATAACAATAGAAATAACTAACCCAACACAACCATACATAAATGATGTAATCGCAATTCTTGTTGGTGCTAACCCCATAGCTTTATCTAGTCCATGCACTGGAAAAGGGGTGTATATCTCGTCAATGTGATATTTCTCAGCTTTAACTGTCTTTACAGCTGCCATTAAATCATCATCATCTGTATAAATAGCGTGAATAACTTTTGAAGACTCCATATGCTATCTTAGTTTTTTAAATTTTTAGAATTATCCTCAGTTACATTTGAGGTTCTCTCATCTGCTCCAGTTCCTGCCAAGCTCTCACCAGATTCTCTTATCCTTTTATAACGCTCACCTGAAGATTTTAAAATCGTCTTCACTTCGGCTTGTGCAATTACGGGGAAGGTTCTTGAGTATAATAAAAACAACACAAAGAAAAACCCTATAGTTCCTATAAATATCCCTATATCAACAAATGTTGGAGAGAACATAGACCATGAAGATGGCAAATAATCTCTATGTAATGAGGTTACAATAATTACAAATCGCTCAAACCACATTCCAATGTTTACAACAATTGAGATAAAGAAAGAGAACATTATACTTGTTCTTAATTTCTTAAACCACATGAACTGCGGTGAGAACACATTACATGTCATCATAGCCCAATATGCCCAAGCATAAGGTCCTGTTGCTCTGTTTAAGAATGCATATTGCTCATATTCTACTCCAGAATACCATGCAATAAACAACTCCGTAATATATGCCACACCAACTATAGAACCTGTAATCATTATTACAATGTTCATTAATTCAATATGTTGAACAGTAATATAATCTTCAAGGCTACACACTTTTCTCATAATAATAAGAAGCGTGTTTACCATTGCAAATCCTGAGAATACCGCTCCAGCAACAAAATATGGAGGGAAAATTGTAGTATGCCATCCAGGAATTACTGATGTTGCGAAGTCAAAGGATACAATTGTATGTACAGAAAGTACTAATGGTGTTGCTAATCCGGCAAGGACTAAAGATACTTCTTCAAAACGTTGCCAATCTTTAGCTCGTCCACTCCATCCAAAACTTAATAAAGAATATATTTTCTTTTGAAAAGGTCTAACAGCGCGATCACGAATCATTGCGAAATCTGGTAACAACCCTGTCCACCAAAATACCAATGATACCGATAAATACGTTGAAATTGCGAATACATCCCAAAGTAATGGTGAGTTGAAATTCACCCAAAGAGATCCAAATTGATTTGGAATTGGTAATACCCAATATCCTAACCAAGGACGACCCATGTGAATAATAGGAAACAAACCTGCTTGTACAACCGAAAATATTGTCATTGCTTCTGCAGAACGGTTAATACCCATTCTCCATTTTTGACGGAATAATAAAAGTACTGCAGAAATTAGTGTCCCTGCGTGACCAATACCTACCCACCAAACAAAATTGGTAATATCCCAGGCCCAACCAACGGTTTTGTTTAATCCCCAGGTTCCAATTCCTGTTGATATTGTATAAATTATACAGCCTATTCCCCAAAGAAAAGCTGTAAGGGCGATAGAAAATACTATCCACCAATGTTTATTTGCTTTTCCTTCAACAGGTTTTGCTACGTCCACGGTTACATCGTGGTACGATTTCTCTCCTGTTACTAGAGGTCTTCTAATAGGTGCTTCGTAATGAGACGCCATATCCTTTTATAATTATTACTTAATTAATTTACTTTTATGCTTCGTTTGTATTTCTCACTTTAAGCTGATACACCACATTTGGCTTAGTACCAACACTTTCAAGTAAGTGATACGCTCTATTATCGTCTTTAAGCTCAGCAATGTTACTATGCTTATCGTTAATATCTCCAAATACCATTGCTCCTGAACTACAAGCAGCAGAACATGCTGTTTTAAATTCATTTGGTTTTACAATTCTACCTTCTCGCTTAGCATCCAGAATTGTTTTTTGTGTCATTTGAATACACATAGAACATTTTTCCATAACTCCACGAGATCTTACAGTAACGTCAGGATTAATGACCATACGTCCTAAGTCATCATTCATATGGAAATCGAATTCATCATTCCCATTATATAAGAACCAGTTGAAACGACGTACTTTGTAAGGACAGTTATTTGCACAATATCTTGTTCCTACACAACGGTTATAAGCCATATGATTTTGTCCTTGACGACCATGTGATGTTGCGGCTACTGGACATACAGTTTCACAAGGCGCATGATTACAATGCTGACACATTACTGGTTGAAATACCACTTGAGGATTTTCTGATGGATCTTCCATTTCTGCAAAACCTGTCAAAGAACTTCCTAAGCCTCTAATATTATCTTTCTTCTCATTATCAGTATCGAAAGAATCCTCTGCAGAATAATATCTATCAATACGCAACCAGTGCATATCACGACTACGTCTAATTTCTTCCTTACCTACTACAGGTACATTGTTTTCAGCGTGACATGCTATTACACATGAACCACATCCTGTACAAGCATTTAGATCTATCGATAAGTTAAAGTGATGTCCTATCGAACGGTCAAACTCATCCCATAAATCTACATCTGAAGATGTTACTGGCGTTTCTTCATGGTTTAAAGACACTACAGGAACAGCATTCCATACGCTAGCTTTTTCAGAATTAAATACTTCTAATGTTGTTTCTTTAACTATATCACCACGTCCCATTAAAGTATTATGCAACTGTACACAAGCAAATTCATGCTTTCCAGTTGTAGCTTCAATAGTTACATCTTGAACATTATCAAAATTAACATATAATGGATATGCATTCACTCCTGTTTGCATTTCGCTTTTCAGGCCTAATGTTTTTCCATATCCAAATGATAAACCAACAGTCCCATTAGCTTGACCCGGTTGGATCATCACTGGTACTTTAATAGTTACATCATTAACTGTAATATTTGCGTATTTACCATTTAATCCTCCTGTTGCATCATGTCTTGCTTCATTAAAGAAAGTACTCGCTTCCAAAAACAATCCAAATGATTTAGCATCAGCTTCAGACATGGTCAAGTAATTATCCCATGATGCTCTTGTTAAAGGATCTGGGAATTCTTGTAACCATGGGTTATTGGCTTGTTGCCCATCACCCATACCAGTTTTAGAATATAATGTCAATTCAAATCCATTTGAAGATGCTCCAGCTAAAGCTCTAGCGTCTGCATTTGCTGAAGTATTATCTCCTGCTTCAGAAGCAGTTTCAACATTTGAAGTATCAACATAGATCCCGTCATGAAGTGCTTGACCCCATGTAGATCCGTTGAGTACATTAGTATTCCAAGTGTCTTGTATATAATCGTGATACGTCGCAGAATTCTCATTCCACATTAATAACGCATCTTGAAATTGTCTTGTATCAAATAATGGACGAATTGTAGGTTGCATTAACCCATAATGTCCTTTCTTTAATTCTACATCACCCCATGATTCTAAATAGTGAGGTGCAGCAGCAACATAATTTGTTAGTGATGATGTTTCGTCAACCTTCATCGAAAAGGCTATTGACAATTCAACATTTGCTAAACCAGCTTCAAACTCAGCAGGATTTGGAAGTGTATACATTGGATTAACTCCACTCATAATTACAGCACCAATAGTCCCTGCATTCATATCAGCAACTAATTGAGCAACCGCCTTATCATCACCTTGTCTTGTTTTAATAGGTGTCGATGCATCAAATGCTTTACTTGCTAAGGCTTCATTAATTGCCAAAACAACATTTTGTGCTTTTACATCTTTAATACCTGTAACCACAACACCATTACTTCCAGCTTTTAATAATTCTGAAGCAGCGGCATCAACAGCTGCTTCTATATGTGTAGGTAAGTTTCCTGAAACCGAAGACCCAGTAATTTTACCATACAATTTAGCTAGTGCTATTTTTTGTTCGCTCGGTTTTAACGGCACACGCTTATCAGCATTTGCACCTGTTAAACTCATGTTTGACTCAAACTGAATATGGCGAGACATTTTCCCATGTTGAGGGATACGTCCTTTTGCATATGCAGAATCAAATCCGCCACCTTGCCAATCTCCTAAGAAATCAGCTCCAACAGAAACAATTGTTGTTGCTTTTGAAAAATCGTAATTCGCTAAACCACGTTCTCCATATGTATTCTGGTAAGCATCTAGTGCAGTCGATTCTGAAATTGCATCGTATACTACATGACGAACATTACCGTATTTTTCTTTAAATTCTGAAATTAATCTTGACGTCGAAGGACTAGCAAAAGTTTGCGTTAACAATACAATCTCTTTACCCGAGTCTTTAAGACTACTTAAAGCTTGAATTGTATCTGAATCAAACTCTGTCCAAGAGCTTTCCTCTCCATCTTTCATTGGAGAAGCTACTCTTAAGCTATCATATAAATCCAATACAGAGGCATTAACTCTGGCATTAGCACTACCATTAGTAGCTGCCAAGTCGTTGTTCTCAACTTTTATTGGGCGACCCTCACGAGTTTTAACTAAAATGCTAGCGAAATCATGTCCATTAGCAATGGTTGTTGCATAATAATTAGCAACTCCAGGAATAATTTGATCTGGCTGAACAACATAAGGAATCGATTTTCTCACAGGACCTTCACAAGCGGCTAACGACGCTGCTGCAGTACTAAAACCAACATACTTTAAGAAATCACGACGCGATGTAGAAGAAGACTCTAAAGTGTCTTTATCTCCTAAAAATTCATCCACAGGAATTTCTTGCACAAACTCTTTATGCCTAAGCGTCTCAATCATAGAGCCATTATCTTCGTTTAGCTCTCCAACACTTTTCCAGTATTTCTTGTTTGATGACATATTATAATTGAATTAACTTCTTTAGTATTAGTAATGACATTTTCCACATTCTAACCCACCTTGCATGGCTACGGTTAGTTGGTCTACACCATATTTTTTTGATAATTGCTCATGTATTTTCGTGTAATACCCATTGTCTTTAATCTTAACATTGGTTTCTTTATGACAGTTAATACACCAGCCCATTGTTAACGGTGAATGTTGCTCCACAATCTCCATTTCTTCAATTGGACCGTGACAAGTTTGACATTCAATACCACCAACCATGACATGTTGTGAGTGATTGTAATACACAAAATCAGGAAGATTATGTACTCTAACCCATTTTACAGGTTTAGTTTCTCCAGTATACTGCACCTCTTCATCATCCCAACCAACAGCGTCATATAACTTTTTGATTTCACCATCATAAAACTCCTTGCTATAGTCAGCAGTAGTTTCTCCATTATACTCAAAAATTGACTTATGACAATTCATACATACATTTAGAGAAGGAATCCCAGAGGTCTTACTAACTCTTGCAGAAGAGTGACAATATTTACAATCTATTTTATTATCTCCAGCGTGAATTTTATGAGAAAAATGTATTGGTTGTACAGGTTGATATCCTTGATCAATTCCTATTTGCATCACATATCCGTACATAAAATACGCAGATGTTAACAAGAAGAAAATCGCTGTAACCAATAACAAAAATTGATTTTGAACAAAAGCTTTCCAAAGTGATTTACGCTTCACCTCTTCTGCGATCTCAACATTATTTGCAATAGCAAAACGACGCAATGTTTTATTAACAACTATCAATCCTATTGCAAGCAACATAAATAAAATTGCTAACGCTCCAAGAATTAACTCATTTGAAATACTTCCTTCTGCTTGAGCAACTGGCTGCATCGCTCCAACCGCAGCTCCTCCAGCAGGTGCCGCTTTTTCTTGAGCTGTATATGCAAGAATATCACCAATCTCTTCATCACTTAACTGCGGCATAGCAGTCATCATTCCATTATTGTATTCAGCATAAATTTTAGCTGCATACGCATCTCCAGATTTTATTACTGCAGCACTGTTTCTTATCCAAGCAGAAATCCAATCTCTATCCAGACCTTCATCATCACTTAATCTTGCCTCAACACCTCGAAGTGCAGGACCCGTCATTTTTCTATCAAGATTATGACAAGCGGCACAATTGGTATTAAACAATGTTTTACCCTTTGCCGGATCACCGTCTTGGGCAAATAAGTTGCTTGAAAATGTAAGTAAAAAAATTAACCCTGTAAGCAGTATTCTTGAGGTTATTTTACGGTGTATCACCTGTTTCATATCATTAGTTGAATTACCTTCTAAACTTTGGTATGATTTTTTCATACAAATAGAACAATATTTGGTTATAAAAATCTCGCACAAAAGTAACATTTAAAGTCGATTTTATAAATGT
>Ga0209395_1008104_pt1 | contig 10816 bp, 9 predicted proteins | sample GOMGulsemesocosm_3_FD_184635 | JGI IMG/M metagenome (GOLD analysis project Ga0209395, IMG submission 184635) | Methane-oxidizing microbial communities from mesocosms in the Gulf of Mexico - GOM9D Gulf of Mexico (SPAdes) (version 2) | ecosystem: Environmental > Aquatic > Marine > Cold seeps... | reverse complement strand
GCACATGCTTGGGGTTATACAAAATCTTTAGGTGGATACTCACCTTTTAGGCTCTATGGGATCCTAGGCAACTGGCTGGTTATTGTCGTATTAAGCGCTTGCAACTTATATGCGGCTATTTTTTAGCTTTGCTGAAATTAGAGATAAGCTATTATGGAGATTTTAATGCACCTAATAATGTTTGATATTGATGGCACGCTTATCGAGTCGTGTGATTTTGACGCTGACTGTTTTTCAGAAGCGATAAAGAACGTTACAGGGCATGAGTTAAATACTGACTGGACTAGTTACAAGAATATTACGGATGCTGGAATATTGGATGAGTTTATTATTCAACATGATTTAACTGACCAGCGGGATCTAATACATCAAAACGTTAAAGAATCATTCGTTCAGCTTGTTCAAGCTCACCTTGAAGAATCACCTGCTCGTGAGGTCGATGGTGCGATTGATTTTTTACGACAGTTACAATTAAGAACTGATGTTGAAGTTGCCATCGCCACTGGAGGTTGGGAAGAAACTGCCAGAATAAAGCTTCAATCAGCGGGCTTCAATATTTCAGGGTTAGCTTTTGCGTCTAGCTCCGATGCGATAGAGCGTACCAAGGTTATGCAAGTATCTGAATCGCGGTGTTGTAATACGCAGTTTATATCCAAAACTTATTTTGGTGATGGTGTTTGGGATAAAAAGGCATCTGAAAACCTTTCATATAATTTCGTACTTGTCGGCAATAAATTGCTTAATAGTAAGCAAATTGATAACTTTCAAGATACTGGCCTTGCACTTCTTCATCTTGGTATGTAATAAGCTGATCCCTTCACCCGTTCCTTTAACAAAGTGTGAATGATAACGCCATTGTAGACAAAGTCTGATGCTGCAACCCACTGCTATACAACACTCCTTTATGATTCATGTAATTAGAGTCGCTACGATTAAGATCTAATGGTGCCCCCTGATAATCACTTACAGCACAGCATGCTTGCGAAGACGACGCTAAATCCTGAGTAGACAATGCTTGTGTTATTGCTGCTGTAGCACTGAAATCCCATAAGCTGCCGCCGCCGAGTTGTGGTTTAGGTAACTTCACATAACAGGCTGGAGCATTTTCGAGTACACCAATCGCATTCATGACTGCTCCGCAGTTTTTGCTTATCTGTAGTTCCAATCCTTGTTGTTGAGCAAGTGCTGTTAATTTCTCAATAACACTTGGGTAACGGGAGTCTTGCTGGAAACTGCGATCTATATACAAACTTAGTGACTGGCTGCTCTTCTTAACCTGTTCAGACTGCTCTGTCAGCCAAGGTGAGCCATTTTTCAATACTGTTGATATCAGTGGTTGTGCATTAATGGCCTGATAGATATCACCTGTGTATGGGTTATGCACCACACCAATGACTGGTTTACCTAAAATATCGACTAAAGCGATAGACACGGCAAAACCATTACCACCTTCAATGAAGGGCAGGGTGCCGTCGAGTGGGTCGATACACCAGAAATAGTCTTTGTTAAAGCGAGCATGGGTTGCTACATCCTCTTCACTGGTATTTTCTTCGGTTAACAGGGCAATATCATATTGTTCGATAGTTGGCTGTAAAATCTGCAATATAATCGCTTGGCTGTCCAAGTCGACTTGCGTTACTACCTGTGCACTTAAACTTGAGCCTGCCTGTTTACAGTGAACCTGCAGAGAACTTCTATCAACGCTATTGATGTATGCTCCTGCTTTTAATGCCGCCTCTGTGGCGAGTTGTAATAGCTGTTCTAACTGACAAACCGTGAGTTTCATTGTTTTTATTGACCTTGTTCATCTGAATTTAATTGTGCTGTTTTTAACTGTAACAGTGCCTGCTTGGTCAGTGCTTCCGTATAGCTGTTTATCTTCCAATGGTTCGGGCTCCAGCCTTTCATAAAACGTTGGAAATCAGCCCAGGCAATACAATAAAGCGATCGCCATTCATCTTCTACTGCTTGCGGTTCTACGTCTGGTTGATGCACGACTAGTGCCTGTTTTAACAGTTTAAAATAATAGTTCAATAGCTCAGGCACATCTTGCTCACAGTGTTGATATGGCAAACAACTGCTGAGCAACAAGATCACGTCTTTCATACCGCACCCTTTGCCGACATATTGAAAATCAACGCCTGCAGCCCGATCTCCTGAAGTGGTGAAACAGAAGTTAGCCAACTTAGCATCGCCATGAACCAGGGTTTGAAACTGACATTGTTGCAGTGTTTTATCTATTAGTTCTGCTGCTTGCTGCAATGGCATATCGGTTAATGCGATCAGTTCGTCGGGTCGGGTGGCTAGGTGCCAGTAGCTCCCGCAATCCCATAAACCTTCCGGTTCAATCGCGAGGTGCTGGGCATGGAAATAAGCCAGCCAAGTTAAACATGCCTCTATCTGTTGATTACTGATATGTGGATTGTCTACAGCAGATTCGTAGGAAGCAGGTTTAGGCTCAAAACTAGTGAACGCCTGCTCAAATCCTAACGTGGCTAAATCTTCCATGATGAGTAATATTTCATCATCTTGCTCTTCAACATACAGACACTTAGGTACAGGGCATTGCGCCAGACAATTGTTGGCGTAGTGCTGATACCAGTGTAGTTCCACCTGATATGATTTTAATTTTCGCTGATGAGAGAGAGATGTACTCCAACCGCGCGGATGCACTTTTGGTTGCGGTAATTTGATGTGTTTCACTATTACCGAAGTATGTTGACTACCGCCTAACGTGGCGCGAAACAGTTCGCCGTATCCGCCCCATAACTGTTGGATCAGCTGGGTACTGACAACGCGTTCTGCTGTCATGGCATTGGCAACGGCCTGTAAAACGTCTGTTGGTATACTCATAGCTGGCTCATGAATGAAAATATGCCAACTAGTGTATAAAATAGTGCTGCACATGGGAATTGTAGTGGCACAGTTATTTTGGCTACTTAACCATTAAAGCAACCTGCATCTTAAAGAAACGAAAGTATTAGGGCCAATCTTTGATTTGTTGTCAGCCCAAGTGTTAATGGTCTAGCTAATCTGTTAATTGTACTGCCGAACCAGATACTTTTATGCCGCCGATTTTCGGAATCGAAAGGTTTAACTGACTTGGTCGTCCCATGATTTCGCCTTGTAATATATTTATATCCTGCGGTGCATTTATTATGTTTGCTTCGCGTAAATAGCCACCTAAAGCCACTGCTGCGGCGCCCGTCGCTGAGTCCTCGACTACACCGCCAACCGGGAATGGATTACGAGAGTGGATGAGAGCATCGTTTTCACGCCAGATCAATTGTAACGTGATTAAATCATCATCTAGCATTATTTTTTTAAGCTTCTCGAAGTCGTAGCTTAAATTATCTAAGCGTTGTTTTGATTTCACTGCCAATACTAAATGCCAGTTCCCCCCAAAAGCACGTGCTGGTGGAATGCTGGTATCTAAATCATCTGAATTCCAGCCCAGTGCAGAAAGCGCGTCTTTAAGCAAAGTCTCTGATGGCCTTTCAAACTTAGGCTCCACTGACGTAAGCGCGGCTCTAATTTCACCGTTATGCTCGCTAACCTCCACAGGGATAGTTCCTATAGTTGTTTCAAACTGATAGGTACCGCGGCCTGTTTTTTTGCCCAAAGCAACGCCAGTTGCAATCGTCGCGTGTCCGCAAAATGGTACTTCAGCTTCAGGGCTGTAATAACGTACTGTTCGTTTGCTACCCTTGCTTGGTGCGACAAAAGCTGTTTCTGAAAAACCAACTTCAGCCGCAATGCGTTGCATTTCACTCGGTTCTGGTAACGCTTCACCAATCCATACGCCTGCCGGGTTGCCACCTGTAGGTGTGGAAGTAAATGCCGCTAGTTTTTGTAGTGTATGAGAATTCATTGCATGATCCTTGGGACTTGTTAGGGTATACATTTAATTTACTCCACCCAATAAAGACAGTAAATGAGTTATTGTTGACATAGTATGTGCATAATTGCACACTGAATTCAAACTCAAGTAGGTGTTTGTTTATGAATTGGAATGATCTTAAGTACTTTTTGGCGTTGGCGAGAGAGGGCACGATTAGTGGTGCTGGTAGAGTGCTGAATGTCAAACATACTACCGTGGCAAGACGCATTGAAGCGCTTGAACTAAGTCTGGGGACGCGTCTATTTGATAAGAGTCGAAGTGGCTACGCGATGACACAAGCGGCTGAAGATCTATACCAACAGGTCGTATCAATGGAGGAAAAAGTACATACCATAGATAGACAAGCTGCCAATCAGGATTCAGCCTTAGCCGGTCCATTAAAGCTAACTATTGCGTTTGAACTTGCTAATCGTCTTATCATTCCGAAGATGGGTGATTTTTGCCAACGCTTTCCTGATATAGACATGCAGTTACTCATGACCAAAAACCTTGTCGACTTGGCTGCCATGGAAGCCGATTTGGCCATTCGTATGACACCAAATCCACCGGATTATCTCGTGGGTTCGGAAATTATGAAATTACACCATGGCATCTACGCTTCGCCAGCGCATTTGCAAGGTCATGTACAATCTCGTGCAACAAAGTCAAAAGTAATACTTTTTCAGTCGGAAACTAAGCGACCGGATTGGGTAAAAAAACAGGCCCGCGATGCTGACGTTTCACTTCGTGTCGATGATGTCGGTTCAATGGCGGTTGCTGCGGTTAACGGTTTTGGCTTGGCCAAGTTGCCTTGTTTTATCGGCGATAGTCAATCTGGACTAGTTCGCTTGGATGTCGAAATGCCGCCATCCGATTGGGGAATTTGGGTCTTGAATCATGCCGAATTACGGACAACTGCGAGAGTTAGAGCGTGTAAAGAGCACTTAATTTCTGTATTAGAAAATCAACGCGATCTAATTAGCGGTAATTTATCTGACTATTCATTAAACCAGCCCTCTAACTATGCATCAGACTAGGCCTCTCACTACGCATCAGACTAACCATTCAATTAACATTTATCTCAACCTCTACGCTACAAGAATAGCCCGCTGTAGAGGTAAACTTGGGATGCATTGCTGAACAAAAAAGAGCTGGTTGTAAAATACAACCAGCTCCGTAAGGATGCAGAACGCTATCACTTGCGTTATTTAGTCTCGGTTGTTATCCAACCAATGTTTAAATTTATCCAGGTGTTGTAGCATCTGCTGCATTTCTGGTTCTTCCCATTGCTGGAAACAACTGTTCAATTTTGGCGTAAAACTAGCGTGTGCGTTCTCTACTTTTTCCAGACCATTGGCATTGATTTTAATCCACTTTTTACGGCCATCTTGCTCGTCTTTTGTTATTTCTATCATTTTCATTTCGACCAGTTTATTGACAACCTTTGTTATGCCTGGCTGGTTCATTTGCATTACCTGGGCTAATTGGCTGATCGTTTGTTGCCGTTGTGGTTGATGGGCGAAATGATTCAGCAAATTGAATTGTGACTGATTAAGCCCGAGAGGAGTCAACGCCTTAGCTAGCCATGCATTATTTAGTTGATGAATAATTCCTAATGATATTAATATCTTAGTTGGTAATTCTTGTTTTTCTATCGACATAATTTAAAAACACCTTGAAAATACATTCCAAAGAATATATATTTATTCCATGGAATGTATTTTAACAGAACTAGTTTAAGAGGCAAAGTCATGAATAGAAGAAAATTCATAAAAGTGATTGGTTCAGGTGCGGTGATTCTGGCTGCGAGTCCTATTGTGATAAATCAAGTTAATGAGGTAAAGCCAGAGAGTTTTAGGCCTGCATTAACGTATGATGATTTAAGAAAAACCTTAATAAGTTATGCGATGCTTTGTCCCAACCCACATAATAAACAACCTTGGAAAGTTGCTTTTCAGGGGCAAGACAGAATCATGCTTTATGTTGATCCAACACGATTATTGCCTGAAACGGATCCTATACACCGCCAAATCCATATTGGCCAAGGCACTTTTATTGAAAGCTTAGTGATCGCCGCCAGTCATTTTGGCGTGAGAGCGGAAGTGAGCTACTTCCCAGTGGGGGAGTATGACAATCAAAGTTTACCGTTTCGTCCTGTGGCGGATATTAAATTGGTAAAACAGAGTGATATTCACCCCGATCCGCTGTTTACTCAGCTCGTGCGCCGTCAGTCAACCAAAACTCCTTATACGGAAGAAAAACTGACAGCACAGCAGCTAGATAAACTAAAAACGGTTATCGATGGCAGTGAATTTTCGCTGCAATTTATCGACAGTGAACAAGATAAGAAAGCAATGGCAGACTTTTTGGTTCAGGCCATGGAAGTTGAGGAAAAAGAACGTGCCAGAAATATGGAAACAATAGCCATGTTCCGGTTCAATGACCAAGAATTTACCCAGTACCGAGATGGCTTTGGTTTGCCACAAAATGGGACGTCAGGTTTAAAACGTGTAATAGCTGAAACATTTTTTATTAACCGTAAAAAAGCAGAAGAAGATCCGTCTAGCTTTGGTCAAGAAGGGGTGAAAATTACGGCTAACGTTGCCTACAATACTCAACATTTTGCGTTGTTATCTAGCCAAGATAATAGTCGGACAACACAATTAAAAATAGGACGGTTATATAATCGTATCAATCTAACAGCAAGTGCGCTGGGGGTTGCTCAACATCCTATGAGTCAAATTTTGCAGGAATATCAGGATATGTTACCGCTGCAAGTCAAATTTAAACAGCATTTTGGTATTGCAGAGCAAGAGACCGTACAGATGTTATTTCGCTTAGGTAAAGCAGCACCAACAATGGTTTCACCAAGACGAGAAGTGCATGAGTTGTTATTGAATAGCTAAGCTAAATTGGCACACTTCAACGGTGGAAACATTCAATAAAAAAGAGTCGCGCAGAGATGAGAGTATCGCTGCTTTCAGTGGTTTTTCCTATGACTGACCGTTCTGGTCAGACTTTATGGTAATACTAGAAACCTTTATCTCAACCTCTACAACACAAGGATATTCTGCCGCTGTGATGATTTTGTTCGCCGGGGTACTTAACTGACCTTCAGGTATAAATAGCAGTTTATCAGGGAACGCGCGGTTTATTTTTAACGGTGCTGTGATAGTGGCATTACCACGAGTGATGGTCACCTCATAATCCTGCTGTTCGTCATAATCTGCGCCGGGGTTCATTTCCACATAAGCGTCATGACCGAGACCGGACAGGTTTTTTGATTGTGCAGTGAGTTTGCCTGAGCGAAACAGGCTGTCGCCAGTGATTAGCGTGTAATTTTCCAGTGCAAGATAATCGACCGCCGGCGCTTTAATCTCTGCTTCTGTAATTGCTGGTGGCGAAGTAGTTAAACCATAATCATTGAGCTTAGGACCAAAAATAAAGTCTTCTTTAAGCGTTTGATAACCGTCTATCTCTTGTTTGATTTGGCTGAGTATTTGCGCTGCAGTGTTTGGAATAATATCCAACCCCAGTGCACTGGCGAGCTGAGTGAAAATTACTGTGCTGGGTAATATATTAGCGGCGAGTGGCCGAATGGCGCTGACTTTCTGGACCCTAGCTTCATTATTGGTATAAGTGCCATCTTCCTCCCCGTATGAAGGCGTAGGTAAAATAACCATCGCTTGTTGTGCGCTGGCGGTCATAAAGGCTGTTTGAACTATGAGGCAGGGGCTATTCAAAGCGGCTTGTTCCAGTTGATCTCCCGCAGCACAATCTGCGATTGGATCTGCACCCACAACATAAAACATATCTGGAATACTTTTTTGATCGTAACTTTGCAAGTCTGGCAGGCAACCCATATGCCACTGGCCGAGCTGATTGGGGCGGTCAAACAGGAATTGCATAAACACCTGTTTACCTTGCTGTTGCAGGTGCTGTACGGTTTCTGTTATCCATATTAAACAGTTTTTTGCTTGCTGCCCGCGCATAAACTCGGTGCCGATTAATAGGGAGACAGAAGCACTCTGTTCCAATATAGTTTTACCCGCGATCACAAAGTCGGACAGTTGCTGGTCTTCTGATATAGCTAGTTCATCAGGCTGAGTTGATAACAGCGCCGATAATACTGCTGCTTCATTGCCCGGTAGCAAGCGTAACTTTTCAGTGGCAATATCATCCAAAGTACAGGGTCTAGAGCTCGCGATTAACAAGTGATTATGATTGTCGCGTTTATGCTGCCTGATTAGATAACTAGAGACCGGATTTTCATCACAGATGTTGGTTCCTAATAACAAAATGCAGTCGCTTTGCAAAATGTCACCTAGTGGTTGACGACTATAGGTTTGGGAGAGAAGAGCTTTCAGGATATCAGTTGTTTCTGGTTGTAGATTCAGACCTGAGAATCGGCAACTGGCATGGATGTCTGATGACTGAAAAACCTCTCGCATTAGTTTCTGAAAAATAAACGCGGTTTCATTGGTCTGTCGTGGAGAAACCAGGCCTTTGATATGCCCATTTTTACCGAGTATATTCAGGGACTTGTCGATGATAAAATCTAATGCTTCAGACCAAGTTACAGGGGTCAGGACATCATTTTTACGCAGCATAGGTTGAGTGATACGTTGACCGCCGTCGATGAAATCAAAACCAAAGCGGCCTTTAGCACACAGCAGCTCGCCATTAATACCCGTTTCATATTGGCTTTTGACCCGCGCCAGTTTACCTTCACGGGCTTCGATAGTCATGCTGCAGCCTGTGCCGCACATGCCGCAAGTGGTTTCAAACTTGTCAAGATCCCAAGGTCGCGCTTTATAACGATATGGGGTACTCATTAGTGCGCCCACCGGGCAGACTTCGATGCAGTTACCGCAATGACTGCAATCTTTCAGGCTGTTACCAACACCGGTAATTTCGGAGTCCAATCCGCGCTCCATGGTACCAAGTGCCACATCACCGACCACTTCCTCACAAACCCGCACGCAACGCTGACACTGGATGCAGCGGTTGGCATTAAAAGTGATGACATTATTGAGTTGAATATCGTCGATTCTAAATACGCGTTTAGGATCTACAAGCCTTGAATCGCCTTTGCCATATTCAAATACAGTATCCTGCAGTTCACATTCACCACTTTTGTCACATACAGGGCAGTCGAGCGGGTGGTTGGCCAACAGTATTTCCAGCATATCCTCGCGGCTGGAAATCACTTTTTCAGAATGGGTGAGTACCGCCATTCCTTCCGCAGCTAAGGTGGCGCAGGCCGGTTCCAGTCTTGGTCTGCCTTCAACTTCAATCAGGCACATGCGGCAGCTGGCCAAGGTTGACAGCCGGTCTTGATAACAAAAGGTTGGGATCTCAACTGCGTTGGCACGGGCGGCGTTAAGGATAGTAGTGCCTTCTTCGACTTCTATTTCCTGACCATTGATTTTGAAAATGATCATAAGTTTGTCCTATCGTCCACCGGGATCGTTTGCTGGTTGATCAGCGCATCATACTCATGAGGAAAATGCTTTAACGTTGCCCTGATCGCCCAAGCTGCACCGACACCCAGAGCGCAGAAACTATTGCCAAATACACCGCCGCATATTACCTGCAGCTGCTCTATATCTCCGGATCTGCCATGGCCAGACTCGATGCGGTTTAGGATCTTACTGGCCCAGGGCAGACCTTCCCGGCAAGGAGCACATTTACCGCAGCTTTCGTGCGAGAAGAACTCGGCAATGCGTCTGCCGACGGTTGGAATAGAGGTGGTCTCATCCAAGGCTATAACTGCAGCAGAGCCCATCATGCTGTCGGCTGCGGCCAGATCGGCAAAATTCATTTTTACATCAAGCCCTGCTAACGGGATCATGGGGGCAGATAATCCGCCTGGGATCACAGCTTTGAATTGTCCAGTCAAAGGTCCGCCGCCATAGTCATAAACCAACTCTCTCAGCGAAAGTCCCATCGGCAGCTCAACGATCCCACGGTTCTGCAATTGCCCGCTCAGGCCGAACAGACGTGGACCAGGCGCATCCTCAGGTCCGATGGAAGTAAACCAGTCAACACCTCTGGCAAAGATATGTGTCACACAGACAAAAGTTTCGACATTATTGATCACGGTCGGACAGTCATAAAGGCCAGCTACCGCAGGGAAAGGTGGTTTTAATTTTGGTTGACCGCGTCGACCTTCGATGGACTCCAGCAGCGCAGTTTCTTCTCCACAGATATAAGCACCAGCACCTTTATGCACATAGATATTGAGAGAAAAATCGGTGTTAAATATATTCTGACCTAGATAACCTCTAGCGTAAGCGGCTTTGAGTGCCTGGGTGATCATGGCGATTGATAAGCCATATTCACCGCGGATATAAATATAAGCCACTTCAGCTTGGATCGCATAAGCGGCAATGATCATGCCTTCAATCACCCGGTGGGGGTCGCGTTCCATTAGCAGTCGGTCTTTGAAAGTGCCGGGTTCACCCTCATCGGCATTACAACACAGGTAATGGGTTTTACCATCGTCTTTGGGTACAAAACTCCATTTCAAACCAGTGGGGAAACCAGCGCCGCCACGACCACGTAGATTGGAAGCTTTGACTGTGTCGATTACCTTATCTGGGGAGTAAGTGGTCAAGATCTTTTTGAGACCCTGATAACCACCAGTCTTTTCATAAAACGCAATACTGGTAGAGTCCGGATGAGTGATATGTTTTAGTAATACAAGTTCGCTCATTGCTCATTTCCTGCTGAGGGCTCATTTCCCGTTAATGGATCCGTGTCGGCTTGTGACAGCTGGTCGAGCAGTTTGTCTACTCGCTCCTTGGACAGGTTAGTGTAATAAGTATCATTGACCATCATAGCTGGCGAGACATCGCAAGAGCCGATACATTCAACTGCGGTGAGGGTAAAAAGACCATCTTTGCTGGTCTCGCCTTTGTTAATACCGAGTAG
>Ga0209395_1008103_pt1 | contig 10816 bp, 9 predicted proteins | sample GOMGulsemesocosm_3_FD_184635 | JGI IMG/M metagenome (GOLD analysis project Ga0209395, IMG submission 184635) | Methane-oxidizing microbial communities from mesocosms in the Gulf of Mexico - GOM9D Gulf of Mexico (SPAdes) (version 2) | ecosystem: Environmental > Aquatic > Marine > Cold seeps... | reverse complement strand
TGCTTTGGTGTAAGGGTGTTTAGGGTCAGCAAAGATTGCTTTCGACTCACCTAATTCAACCGCATTGCCTAAGTACATAACCAATACTCGATCAGAAATGTGTTTCACAATGGATAAATCATGGGCAATAAATACTAGACTCAAACCAAATTCTTTTTGTAGCTCTTGTAATAAGTTCACTACCTGCGCTTGAATTGATACGTCAAGAGCAGAAACAGGCTCATCACAAATGATCATCTTCGGTTTTAAGATCAACGCACGGGCAATACCTATACGCTGACATTGGCCACCAGAGAACTCATGAGGATAACGATTGATCACGTTAGGTAGTAAACCTACCTTCGTCATCATCTCTTTAACCTGCTCTTTCACTTCTGTTTTAGACAGCTTTGGATAAAAGGTTTGCAACGGCTCAGCAATAATATCACCCACTGTCATGCGCGGATTTAGCGATGCTAACGGGTCTTGAAAGATCATTTGAATTTCTTTACGCTTTTCACGTAATTCTTCACGCGGCAAACGAGTTAGATCTTGACCTAGCCACACCACATTACCTTCAGCAGCCGGAACTAAGCCAATCAAAGCGCGGGCAAACGTCGATTTTCCACAACCCGATTCGCCTACTACACCGAGCGTTTCACCTTCAAATAAGCGAATACTCACGCCATCTACGGCTTTAAGTTTACCCGGTTTTGCCCAAGGTAAAATAGATTTAGAAGGTATGTTAAATTGTACTTTCAGATTATCGACGTCTAGCAACAATTTTTTATCTGTATTCGCCTTTTGCTCTACAGTTAGAGTCATGACCATGTCTCCTGATCTGAAAAACAAGCACGTAAACGCTCTTCACCAAATGGTGATAATACTGGTTCTTCTTGTTTACATTTATCCATTACACGATGGCAACGGTCTTGATAAGGGCATCCAGGGGGCAATGACAATAGATTGGGTGGGTTCCCCGGAATAGTCGGTAAAATATCCCCCTCCGTATCTAAACGCGGAATAGATTTAATTAGACCTTCGGTATACGGGTGGCTTGGTGTATAAAAAATATCATCGACAGTGCCGTATTCCATCGTACGGCCAGCGTACATCACTAACACTTTGTCACAACTACCAGCAACAACACCGAGATCATGGGTGATCATAATAATGGCGGTATTGAACTTATCTTTTAACTCATTCAACAGTTCCATAATTTGCGCTTGAATAGTGACATCAAGCGCCGTCGTTGGTTCATCAGCAATGAGTAGTTTTGGACGACATAATAATGCCATCGCAATCATCACACGCTGGCGCATACCACCTGAAAACTCATGCGGATACATATCAATACGCTGACGCGCTTCTGGAATTTTTACAGATTCCAACATGAACACTGATTCTTCGAACGCTTCTTTACGTGACATGCCTTTGTGATGAATGAGTACTTCCATCATCTGCGCACTCACTTTCATGTAAGGATTCAACGATGTCATCGGATCTTGAAAAATCATCGCAATCTGTTCTGCACGAACATGATTTAGCTCTTTTTCTGGTAGATTCAAGATCTCGCGATCTTCAAATTTTGCACTACCAGAAATAATACCGTTTTTTGCTAATAACCCCATGATAGCGAATACAGTCTGTGATTTACCTGAACCAGACTCACCTACAATACCGAGGGTTTCACCCGGTTCGAGTGAAAAATTCAAATCATTAACTGCGGTTACAATCCCGTCTTGGGTGGTGAACTCGACTCTCAGGTCGGTTACATCTAATAAACTCATAATGCTTCCTTAAATCTAATGCTTAACGGTCTTTAGGATCTAATGCGTCACGAAGACCATCACCTACATAGTTAAAGCAGAACAGAGTAACAACCATGAATAGCGCCGGAAAACCTAATTGCCAGATTGCCAGTTCCATCGTTTGTGCACCTTCTTGCAGTAACGCGCCCCAACTGGTCATAGGCTCTTGCACGCCTAAGCCGAGGAAGCTAAGAAAAGATTCAGTTAAAATCATGCTTGGAATAAGCAATGTAGAATAAACCGCAACAATACCTAATACGTTCGGTACAATGTGACGGGTAATAATATTCCATTGGCTCACACCACAAACGTGGGCAGCTTCAATGAACTCTTTGCTACGTAAGCTTAGCGTTTGACCACGTACGATACGTGCCATATCAAGCCAAGCAATTGCACCAATCGCCACGAAAATTAAGATAATATCGCGACCAAAGAAAGTTACTAATACAATTACTAAGAACATGAATGGAATGGCATAAAGGATTTCTAATACACGCATCATAATGCGGTCTGTTTTACCGCCAATGAAACCCGATGCCGCACCATATAGCGTACCGATAAGTACAGCTACAAATGCGCCCATCACACCAACCATCATCGATATACGTCCACCAATAAAGGTACGAACTAATAAGTCTCGGCCTAAACTGTCAGTACCAAACCAATGCTCGGCAGATGGACCCGCATGCATCGCATACCAATCTGTGTCATCAAACGCATATTGGCTGAACATAGGCACAAAGATCACCGAAAGCGTGATCATAAATAGAATGAACAAACTCACCATCGCCGCTTTATTGCGCATAAAACGAATACGCGCATCCTGCCATAAACTACGACCTTCGATCTCGAGATCATTTGAGAAGCTTTCTAATGCTTCTACTTTTGCTTTTTGAGTTAACATTATCGTCTCCTAATAACGAATTTTTGGATCAATATAAGCGAGTAGAATATCGACTACGGCATTGAACAAGATAAACAAGAATCCGATCAGGATAGTAACGCCCATAACTAACGAGTAATCACGGTTAAATGCGGCGTTGACAAATAGCTTACCAATACCCGGTAAACCAAAAATCGTTTCGATAACAACGGAGCCGGTAATGATCCCCACGAAAGCAGGCCCCATATATGAAACCACAGGCAACATAGCGGGTTTCAATGCGTGCTTCATTACTATGTATGGAAAACTCAATCCTTTCGAACGCGCAGTACGAATAAAGTTACTGTTCATGGTTTCGATCATACTACCGCGGGTAATACGCGCAAAAGTAGCAACATATAACATCGACATCCCCAAGACAGGTAACACCATGTATTTCAGAGAGCCATCTAGCCAACCGCCCGCAGGGAACCAGCCTAGATCAATAGAGAAAAGATAAATAAGGCCAGGGGCAAGCACAAAGGATGGCATCACTACGCCGATCATGGCGGTAGACATAATACTGTAGTCTAACCACGTATTTTGCTTTAATGCCGCTATCGTGCCGACAAAAACACCGAATATAAGCGCAAATACAAACGCGAAAGCACCGATTTTAGCTGAAACGGGCAATGCCGAAGCAACCAGTTCATTTACGGTAAAGTCTTTGTATTTAAAAGAAGGACCGAAATCACCTTGAATAACGTTGGTAAGGTAAGTCGTATATTGGTCAAACACGGGTTTGTCAAGGCCGTACTTGGCGTTAATATTTGCCATCACTTGTGGCGGCAGTGTTCTTTCGCTGGAAAATGGGCTACCCGGTGCGAATCGCATAAGGAAAAAAGAAACGGTGATCAATACCAGCATAGTGGGTATTGCTTCCAGAATTCGTTTTAAGATGAATTTAAGCATAATCTAACTCAATCTGTGACAATGTAAATATGAGAAAAGGCTGCATGTGCTATTCCACATACAGCTTGATATAAAAATACGATTTACTGACTAACGATGATTAACCCAATAAACCGTATTTAGTAGGACAAACGTTACTTAGCGATAATGTACATATCTTTAGAGTAAAGTTGATCTTGTGCGTTATTTTCCGCATAGCCGCCCACATGCTGGCTAACTAAACGCGCCGTAACATACTGATAGATAGGAGCAATTGGCATATCTTTAGTTAATAATGCTTCTTGAGCATAATAGAGCTTTTGACGTTTCGCTTCAGATGTTGCTTTAACAGCAGCTTTTGTTAGCTTATCGTAAGCAGCGCTCTTATAGTGAATACCACCGGTTGTGTTGCTGCCTTCCATTAATGAAGTGAACGTAGATGCTTCATTATAATCACCACACCAACCAGCACGCGCCGCTTCAAAGTCACCCTGTTTCTTGGTTTCTAGGTAAGTTTTCCACTCTTGGTTTTCGAGCGTTACTGATACACCTAGGTTTTTCTTCCACATAGAAGAGATTGCTACTGCAATTTTCTTGTGGTTTTCAGACGTGTTATACAACAAGCTGAATTTCAAAGGATTTGATTTATTATAACCCGCAGCTGCTAGTAATTCTTTTGCTTTAGCATTACGTTCTTTTTGCGACAGTTTGCCGTAAGCAGGTGTCTCAGGGCTAAAGTCAGCAACGATTTCAGGGGTTAAAAAGTAAGCTGGTTTTTGACCTTGGCCAAGAATAGCGTTAGCGATGATATTACGGTCAATCGAATAAGAAATCGCTTTACGTACACGAACATCATCAAATGGTGGTTTATGTGTATTGAAATTGTAGTAATAAGTACACAAGTTACCTTTAATCGCTACCGATTCAGCGTGTTCTTTCTTCAGACGACGAAAATGCTCATTTGGCAGTTCATAAGTAAAATCAATTTCGCCAGAAAGGAAACGGTTCATTTCCGCCACTTGATTTTCAATTGGTAGGTAAGTCACTTTATTCAATACTGTTTTTGCATTATCCCAGTATTTTTCATTGCGAGTAAGCTCTAGACGTTCATTGACAACCCATTTATTAACAACGAAAGCACCGTTACCAACAAAGTTTTCTGGTTTAGTCCATTTATCGCCAAATTTTTCTACTGTTGCTTTATGCACTGGCTTCATTGTTGTATGAGCCATCATTTTAACAAAGTAAGGAACTGCACTTTCAAGCGTTACTTCAAATGTGTTGGCATCAATTGCTTTAACACCCAAAGTAGATTTGTCTTTTTTACCTGCGATGATATCTGACGCATTAACCATGGTAGTCATATCTAGATACCATGAATAAGGCGAAGCAGTTATAGGATCAACCGCACGTTGGAAACTATAGACAAAATCATCAGCCGTTACAGCATCACCGTTCGACCATTTCGCGTCTTTGCGTAGGTAAAAAGTAAATACTTTATTATCTTTAGTTTCCCAGCGTTCAGCAACACCTGGAATGGTAATACCATTCGCGTCTTGGTTTACAAGACCTTCTAGTAAGTCACGCAATACATGGGACTCAGGGACGCCTTCAACTTTTTGAGGATCTAAAGAAGCAACTTCGGTGCCGTTACCGCGAACTAGTTCTTGTTTTACAGCAAGTTTTACACCGGCAGGAACCTCTGCAGCAGTGGCTGTTAGAGAAGTGACTGCAAACGCAAGTCCTGCGCTTAATAGTAATGATTGAGTGATTTTATTTTTTAACATGTACAGACTCCAATACTGTAAATTACATCCATGACCTTGCTTGCTTGTTTATTTTAAAACATCAAAAATTATTGAGCTTGATATGTGCAACCAGCAAAGAACTTCGCATACCATAACAATAAACTCATAAAGTTGCCAATTATTCTATCGAATAGCAACAAAATGACCATTAATACTGACGATACCTCAAAGCCAAGTTTTTATCACTAAGATTACTAGTTAATAGTTTTTTAACCTGCAACTGGCTGTCATTAAGCCTATAAAGCAGACATAAAAAAAGCCCACAATAGTCAATATTGTGGGCTTTGAGACATAAACACCGAGATTTTATTTCTATTTTGTTAACACATGTATCGGTTTGGATATTTTAGCTTCACCTTGAGTAATAGCCAACTCAACACGCCTATTACGGCGGCGGTCTTCGGGTAATTCAGTTAAAGGCTGTGTATCAGCTAAACCTTGCACAATGAGCCTATCTTCGCTGAAATCTTCTACATTGAGCATTTCGTGAGCCACCGAAACAGCACGTTGGCTTGAAAGGTCCCATTTAGAACGATATAACTCTGAATGTAATTGCTCTTTACCGGTATGACCAGAGATAGTTATGATCCCTGGCACACTGGCTAACAAACGACCAATCTTTTGCACCACAGGGCGAAAGCGAGGTTGTAAGAACGCAGAACCAGCAGGAAATGAGCCCTTCTCATGAATCCGAATAATAATTTGTTGGCCTAAGTTCTCTATTTCAATGCCTCCGTTATTGATCTCTTCTTTTAAAGATTGCGCAAGTGACTGTTCCAGTACGACCGTTTTTTGGGTTATTTCTTCGCTTTCAGTCGGGGTATTTTCACGCGTTGAGCTTTCGTTAGATTTACCACCTTCACTATCAGCAGTGGTTTTATTTACACCACCAGAGTTAGCATCTTCACCATCTTGGAAGTCTAACTTAGCTTCAGTGTAATCAATGGTATGCTGCATAATCGTTTCAATCGGCGTGGGATCTGGGCGACCTGGACGAAACTCTTGCGCAATAACAGTGGTCCCCTTTGGAATATCTTTTACTTCAAGATTATTCTGTACGCCAAACGCATATTGCATAGAACCTGCAATCTGCTTGAACTTAACCACGTCCATTTCAGAGAATGATAATAATAATACAAAAAAACACATTAACAGACTCATTAAATCTGCAAACGTCCCCATCCATGCAGGGAGACCCGGAGGTGGGCACTTACAATCTTTAGGCATTGACTACGTCTCCAACATGTTTATTCAGCACACTATTTGCAAAATTATCCTTCTGCATCGCCAATATCTCGTTTCGAAGCGCTAAGATAATTCTTCAATAGACTCTCTATGACACGTGGATTACGGCCTTCTTGAATACCGAGAATAGCATCCAAAATTAAGGCATTGTTTAAGCGTTCTTCTTCAGATCTCAGGGTCAGCTTACCGGCGATAGGTATGGCGATCATGTTGGCGAAAATTGCACCATACAATGTCGTTAATAGTGCCACGGCCATTGCCGGTCCAATCGATTTTGGATCATCCATGTTTGATAACATAGCCACCAGACCAACAAGCGTACCAATCATGCCCATGGCGGGTGCTACTTCACCTATCATCTTAAAAATACTAATACCTGACTCATGACGAGTGGTGGTTAAGTCGATATCTTTTTGCAGTGTTTGACTTACCACGGTTGCATCGTGACCATCTACCAGCAAATCAATGCCTTTTTGCATAAAGCCATTGGTAACTTCCGCTTCTTCCAACGCAAGAAAACCGCCTTTACGTGCGGCATCCGCCATCTCAACAGCTTTCTCAATTAAGTCTTCAGGTTTATCAATTTTGAACATGAATGCTTTAACGGCAATTTTAAATGCGGCTAAAAATTGACCAAAATTATAATGCATTAAAACGACAAACAGTGAACCGACAAATACAATCATGACCGATTGCGTATCGAGAAACATACTAATGTCCCCACCCAATACCATCGCCATGATAACAAAGGCAAAAGAGCCCACTAATCCAATTAAAGTTGCTAAATCCACAACATTCCCCGCTCAATGTAAGTACTTGCTGAAATGGTTTCTATCAAAAAATGATTATACCCTGCGCCGTGTTTCAGTTATATCGGCAAATAAAAAAAATTCTTGAATCTTGTTCGCTTTGTTATCTCAAGCTATAAACCGTATAATAGCCAAGTATATTATCAGAGGGATACTCGATGGCTGTAAAGAAACCAGAAAATATGACGTTTGAAGCGTCTATTCAAGAACTTGAAACAATTGTCAGCAAGTTAGAGCACGGTGATAGTGAACTCGATAATGCCCTTAAGCTATTCGAACGCGGTATCAGTTTAACCCGTGCTAGCTCAAAAAAGTTACAACAAGCTGAGCAACAAGTAGAAATTTTACTTGCTAATGGCGATCAACAAACACTCACTCCTTTTAACTCTGATAGCAGTAATTAACGTGCCCTTCTCTCAAAAAATCAGCCCGTATCAAGCTCGCGTAAACGATTATTTGCAAACCCAAATAGCTGGACTTGAATCGCAAGCAACACCACTCGCCGCAGCTATGGAATATGGCTTATTGCAAGGTGGTAAACGTATCCGTCCCGTCATTGTTTATGCTGTCGGTGAAATGCTCGGTGTGCCGCTTTCGCAACTTGATGGCCTAGCCGCTGCAATTGAATCAATTCATGCTTATTCGCTTATTCATGATGATTTACCTGCAATGGACGATGATGACTTACGTCGCGGTCTACCAACTTGTCATATTAAGTTTGATCACGCTACCGCAATTCTAGCTGGCGATGCACTGCAAACCTTTGCTTTTGAACTATTAATTGATTGTGAATTAGCGCCAGAAGCTGAAGTGAATCGCTTAAAAATATTGAAAGCATTAACACGCGCGAGTGGTTATCACGGCATGTGTGGTGGTCAGGCTATGGATTTAGCCGCAACTGATAAAGCAGTATCTTTAGCGGAATTAGAAGCAATCCATAACAACAAAACCGGCGCACTCATTAACTGTGCAGCCATGATGGCTGGCTTAGCGGCGCCAAGCTGTACTCCTGCTATTTTACAATCACTCAATACTTGGTCCAATGCGTTAGGTCTGGCTTTCCAAGTACAGGATGACATTTTAGATATAATCGGGGATACTGCGACCTTAGGTAAACCACAAGGTTCCGACTTAGAGTTGAATAAATCAACTTACCCAGCACTGCTAGGCTTAGCTGGCGCTCAGGAAAAAGCCCAGCAACTATATCAAGAAGCAATGCAAGCACTCGCAGAAATACCTAACGATACAAGGACGCTTGAGTTATTAACTCACTATATTATCGAGCGTAATAAGTAACCAATTAAATAATTATAAAAATGACATTATTATGAGCTTAGATATCTCGCACTACCCAACACTTGCATTGGCCGATATTCCGGAAGAATTACGCCAACTCCCAGCAGAACGTCTTGACGATTTATGTGACGAACTGCGCAGCTACCTAATTAACAGTGTAAGTCAAAGCGGTGGTCACCTCGCTTCCGGCTTAGGCGTGGTTGAACTCACCGTAGCCTTACATTATGTCTATAACACCCCTTATGACAAACTCATCTGGGATGTTGGTCACCAAGCCTATCCACACAAAATTTTAACCGGCCGGCGCGATCGTATGCCAACCATTCGCCAAAAAGGCGGATTACATCCATTTCCTTGGCGTGACGAGAGTGAATATGACCATTTAAATGTTGGTCATTCTTCCACTTCAATCAGTGCAGCACTCGGCATGGCTGTTACCGCAGCTAAAGAAGATAAAAATCGTAAAGCAGTTGCAATTATTGGTGATGGTTCAATTACTGGTGGTATGGCATTTGAAGCGCTTAACCACGCAGGACATATTGATAAAGACATATTAGTGATCCTTAATGATAACGATATGTCTATTTCAGAGAACGTCGGTGCGGTAAACAAACATTTAGCCAAACTACTCTCTGGTGATGTGTATTCAAGCTTCCGCGAAGGTGGAAAAAAAGTACTATCCGGCTTACCTCCAATCAAAGAATTAGCTCGCCGCGCTGAAGAACATTTAAAAGGCATGGTAGTACCAAGTACCTTATTTGAAGAGTTTGGTTTTAACTACATTGGCCCAATTGATGGCCATGACGTGCACTCTTTGGTAGAAACATTACGTAATATGCGCAGCCTCAAAGGCCCGCAGTTCTTACACGTAGTAACTAAAAAAGGTAAAGGTTATGCGCCAGCTGAGCTTGACCAATTGGGTTATCACGGCGTACCAAAGTTTGACCCCAAACAAGACAAACTGCCAACATCAGGTGCAAGTAAACCAACTTATTCAAACATCTTTGGTGATTGGTTATGTGATGTGGCTGAACAAGATAAGCAGCTTGTTGCAGTAACACCAGCGATGGGCGCAGGCTCAGGTATGATCAAATTTTCAGAGACCTATCCAGAGCAATATTTCGATGTTGCGATCGCGGAACAGCATTGCGTTACTTTTGCCGCAGGACTTGCTATCGGTGGTGCTAAGCCAGTGGTCGCTATCTATTCGACCTTCCTACAACGTGGTTACGATCAACTGATCCACGATGTTGCGATCCAAGATCTACCGGTGTTATTTGCTATTGATCGCGCCGGTTTAGTCGGTGCTGATGGTCAAACTCACCAAGGTGCATTTGATATTAGCTTTATGCGTTGTATCCCGAAAATGGTGATAATGACGCCAAGTGACGAAAATGAATGTCGTCAAATGCTCCACACAGGTTATCACTACAATGGTCCAGCGGCAGTACGTTACCCGCGTGGCAGTGGCACAGGCATAGCTGTTGAAAAACAAGGTACTAAGCTCGAAATAGGCAAAGGTATTGTACGTAAAGAAGGTGAAAAAACGGCTATTCTTTGTTTTGGTACTTTACTGCAAAATGCCCTACCAGTAGCGGACGAATTAAATGCAACCTTAGTCGATATGCGTTTTGCTAAACCGCTTGATGAAGCCTTACTGAAACAACTCGCAACCCATCATGACACTTTTGTCACTGTCGAAGATGGTGCCATAATGGGAGGGGCTGGTTCAGCCGTGAATGAATTCTTAATGGCGAATAAGATCATGATACCGACGTTAAATCTCGGTCTACCAGATCAATTCATTCATCAAGGCACTCAAGATGAAGTTTATGCCGAATTAGAGCTAGATAGCCAAGGTATCTCGGCTCAAATAAAGCAATTTATCGCATTGTAAACTGTTTTTTAAAGATAAAAATAACGCCGCTGATAATGAGTTCTGAAGCTAATTATCAGCGGCTTAATTAGATGGTCCACCTCACCCTAAACTAAACTTTAGGGGAGCTACAGAGGAGTACCATCTATGTCTTCTATTACAGTCATTGGAATTGATTT